>Ga0302284_1001088_pt1 | contig 12346 bp, 7 predicted proteins | sample III_Fen_E2_1_FD_198760 | JGI IMG/M metagenome (GOLD analysis project Ga0302284, IMG submission 198760) | Peat permafrost microbial communities from Stordalen Mire near Abisko, Sweden - III_Fen_E2_1 | ecosystem: Environmental > Terrestrial > Soil > Wetlands > Permafrost | place: Sweden: Abisko...
GAGAGCAACTAGGATCTTTGCATTTTGATTCTTAAGTCTATGTGCTTCGTCAACGATCACGAACGTAAAAGGTATTTGAAGCAGATATTCTTCTAAATCAGCGAGAAACACTTCGTTTGAGGTTATAAGCACATTGAATTTATAGATATTTTGTGCTGGCAATACTGTTCCTTTAGTGGAGATATCGGTGTGCATCCATTCGTAGTGTCTGCACGCTGCTCTCCCTTCAGCACCTAAGTGATCATAGTAGAGAACCTAATTCAAGTTTGTCCAAGATTGCACTGATCTTGTCCAATGCTGCAATGTCGATAGCGGAGAAATAACTAAAAAAGGACCTTAGATCCCTTCAAAGCTGAATAAATGATTCAAAAACGCAGTTGCTTAGATTGTTTTCCCGAGACCCATTTCATCGGCGAGAATGAGATTTCTCCTATTGTAGTATGCATCGATCATCCAATTCAAGGATTCCAATTGATAAGGACGCAGTAGCTTCCGTTGCTTGTAAGTTACTTAGGTCTTAAGGGTATATTAGAACACTTATTTGTATTGTTTAATGTCGTAATTGTAGAGTTTAGAAGTGAGGTCTGCTACTGTATGTTAGTTCGCTCTGCTATTTCCAGTTCTGTTGTCAGCAAATTCTTGAAGCTAATTGTGCATCGTTGCTTGCCGATTCATAATGAGCCTACTTTCTTTATCAAGCGTTCTGTTACTTAGCCTATAATCGCTGATAGAAGACCCATCAGGCAGTTCACTTTGATGTTCCCAAGTAGTTTCCATATATGAACTGTTTTTCCATTTTACTAGGAAAAGCAAATCTATCTCAGAAAACAAGCTTAGCTTATTGATGTCAATTGAAGTTATGTAGTAGTATTACTAGCTTGCTATGCCTTCACAGGACTCCTCAGATATTTCGGAATCATCAAGTAACCATTCCAAGGAGAATTTCCCAGGATTGTATTCCTCGACTTCTTCCTCGCTTAGATTATCTCCTTTTCTGCTGGTTCCTCTGGCTGAGCTGCAGAGACCCTCAACTAATTGTCGTAACTCGAATTCATGCGATTGTTGCTCATCTTGTTCGCTAGTTTACCCGGCTGATGAGACTAATTACTGCAGAGTATTTTGAATCTCTTGATCATCTTTCAGCTCTAACCCTCGCAAAACAGTTATTTAGTTTTCTTCATTATTGCACAGATCTTTTATTTATTCCTTTAAATTGCACAGTTATTCTCCTCGCTCTTTCCGCGCAAGAATCTCTTGTGCTTTTCTTCCTAGCCTTGCAGCTTAGATTCTACGACGAGATTCCGCTTCATGCACACTTTCAAGTTTTTCTTCATCCCGTCTACGAACTTTCAAGCCATCAACTAAGCCATCTAATTCATCTCGTAACTCCGTGTATCGTCTAGTCTCAATCTCAAACCATTCTCTGTACAACACAGCTGCACATTCCCTGAGCGTGTCACAGAGAATTCGAACTTCTAAATTTAGATTTTTATTAAATTTCCTACAATTCTTGAAAACCAATCCTAAGTCATAGAAAAAATGACTAAATGTCTTGTAGTAATCCAGATAAACTCGATTGCTGATTGTTCCAAGATCCATAGGTGTGTCAATAATCTATCTGTAAGTAGGACAGTTGTCTCTTTCTGGATTGACGGGTTCCATGAAAAAAGTACCATAGTGAATCTAACCTTTCGGGAAATTCTTCGAGAAGCTCAATAATTTCGCTGTAATGACTGCCAACAATTCTGTCCATTTTCCCTTGATCTCGTTGGCTTTTTTAGGGTGAATTATTGGAAATATCTCCACACACTGGATAACTCTGTCAACTTCAGCAAAGGTAGCGTCAAAATACTCTTGTTCCTCATCATCTTCTTCAATGTCAATATCCTTATTTATTATGAACAATAATGAGATTTTAAAAATCAGAATGTATGAGAATAAATATCCTCATTTTTAGAGTATTTTTGGCAATTAAAATTTTACTCCATCTTCAATTCTCCTTTGAAAATTTTTGTGGAACCTGCTGAGCTTAGATTTACCATTTTTTGAGTCTGCAATGACTTCAGCTTCACTCAGCCACTTGCAGTGCAAATAAGATTACTCTTTGTATTTCGATAAATACTCCTTTTCTCCACTTTTTTTCTCTCTTACCCATAAAATAATCTCAATCTCCGGATTGAATACACCTTCACCTATCTGCAAGCCATTATTACCTTCTTCGTTATTGAGATAATCTTATTCGTAATTCTTTTTTCTCTTTTGTTTTTCATCTTCCGACAATTCTTCTTCCAGGTCTATTTATTGAGCTATACTAAGCTTTGTTTTCTTATGTGATCTTGTTAACCTTTGCGTTCCTCTTTCAACAGAGTTTTCTGAATTTTCCCTGCTCAAGTCGTTCCTAAGATTATCAAAATAAAATAAAAATTATTAAATTCCCCAAACCAATAATTCAAAACCCCGTTTGATTTCTGATTTCCTTTTCTGATCAGAAATTGCTTTTCAAATCTATCTCCCGTTCTTTGTCGATAAAATCCCCAATTAATTTGCCTTTCTCTCTTTTTTTCCCTTTTCCCAAATAATTAAATTCTCTTTATCTCTTTTACATCTAATCTCTCGTTTTTTAATATCTTCCCCACCACCCAAATCATTCTAATCCCCCCATTTACTATTCTTTCTCTAATTATTGTCTTCCTTTTTTACTTTATTTTCTCTCCTCTAGGTAATCTTCGAGTTCTCTTTTGTGTTTGCACTTCTGAATAGCTTTCATCTCCATCCAATGAACTGTTCGAATGAATCATTTCTCTTTGATGTTAGTATTTTAGCTAGTATTAATGTTTTATGAATTTTAATAAACTTGCTCTACCCAGTTAACTCTTAAAATTTGATTTCAATTTACACAAACTACTCTGTCAATTTCTGTCAGGAATAACTATTACCGAATTTCATCTATCTTCTGCATGAGCTCACAGTTTAGTTTAATTTTCAAACCAATTAATCAAATTCCCCCTCTTCTTTGTTACTGCAAACTGGGGAGTTATCATAAATCTCTCTCAATTAATTATAAAATAACTTTCAAAGTTTTCTCTTTGATACATTTCATTCCTCACATGTTTTTAAAAAAAATTCTTTGAATTTAATTATTATTTAAAAAAAAATTATATTAATTTTTAGATAATTTTGTGTTATTGAAATAATACTAAAACATTCTCTATTACAATTATTTTGTTTCATTGTACTAATTCAAATAATTAACTGTGGAATTAATATCTTTTAAAAAGGTAAATGTGATTATGGTATCTTCTTGAGTATTTTAATTAATACAAATTAATTGAATCTTAGCTTAATTATTGATCAGATAGTCATCCTTCACAATATTGTATATTTTATTAATTTGTGGAATAGGTTGAGTGAGCTAAAGCGATCAAGTTTTCAAAATAATAATTTGCGCAATCCGGAATACTTAATTGATTGTTTTAGTTGATAAAAAATAAATCAACTGAGCAATAGAAATGCTCTAAAAGATGATAATTTGAACCATAAAGCAACATGAAGGAGGAGATTAGAAAGGAGGTAAATGATGTTCTAACTCAGAAACTTAAGGATAAGCCCTAAATAGATCGTTCTTTAGTTATTAGTGATGTGATATCAATCTGTTTTCTATTTTGCGTTTAGATTAAGATGAAATAGAGCTTCAAAATTATGTTTATGAAGAAGTGATGGATGAAAAACGAACTCTTCCCTCTTCCGCTATCACTTTCAGTTCTAAGCGAAATAATATTTTTTAGTTGTATTTCAATTAGCAATCCTATCTGATTTCATTAGGAGTAGAAAAAATATCAGATCTCTAATAACCAAAATAAAATAAAGAAGTCAGATCAAAGGAATAGAATCTCCAACAGATAGAAAGCAAACTATGGAGTGAGATAATTGGAAATTGAATGCGGTGACTATGAAGGGAGAGATGGTAATATTATTGAGGGACTTTTTAAAAAATAAATGAAATGATATGTTTTTTTAAAAATATGATACATTCATAAACATAGAACATATTTTTCATTCATTTTTTAAAATGGTCCTGAGTAATATTACCCCCTCCCCCCTGTTAAGCAAAACTTGCAGAGCAAAAGAAAAGTTGTTGTGTTGAAACAATTCTAAGCTTTCAAAACATATCTTTTCATTATGATTTGTCAATTACATACTGAGTATTGTGATGTTTTGCCTATTAATTTCTTTAATAAAAACTTTTAATCTTGTGATTTTCTTGATTGATGCTAGGGTTTGTTTAAAGAGTCTTTCTTTTAATTGATGTTTCCTTCTATTGCGAACAATTTTCAATATTTTACTCAACATTCAAAATTATTTCTAGAAAAACTCCATTGTGTTAGTCCTAATTGTTAAAGAACACTTTCATTATTAAAACATTTTCTTAAATTCCCACACACTTTAATGAAATGTAGCTTTTTATTTTTTTGGAGAGTTTTTTATTCCCAAGTCTTTTTTTGAGCTTGAAAATGAAAGTCAAGTTATGATAATCAATAGAAGTTTAACTTTTTATTGTTCTTAGAATAACGTCTAAGTGTACAACAACAAAAAACCTGTTCGCTCCTTAGTTTTCAATAGAGTTCTCAACCATGCTCTGAAAACTCAGCGTATGAAATTCATTAGCAAAATGTTATTAACACATGTAAAACAGTTTTCGATTTTCATCTCATTAGAACTACAAAATACTTATCAAAATTATCGCCTTTTTCCCTTAACATTGATTAAAGAGTTGGCTGATAATTTATGAAATAGAAATATTAAGCATAATACTTTTCAAGATACTAAAAAATAATAAAAATAGCATCACACAACTATTGCTGCTACTAATACAGAGGAAATAATTTAATAACTAGGAGTTGTTAAGTAAATTGAGGTAAAATATTTAGAAAATCGAAGATTACTAACAATTATATTATCATAAAGAATTGTTGAAAGTAAATAATCTGATATTAAAAATCTATTCATTTTGAGATAATTTTATGTCCTTGAAATAATTGTGCAGTATGCCTTCATACAATTTTTGTTTGTTTCATTATGCTATCAATTTAAAAGAATAATTCAAATAATTAACTGTGAGATCAATATCTTTTAAAAAGGTAAATGGGATAATGGTATTTTCATCAGTATCTTAATTACCAAATGTAAATGTGATTATGGTATCTTCTTCGATTGTTTAATGAATACAAATTAATTGAATCGATGTGTCATTATTGATCAGAATGATACTTCTCAATTTTTGATATTTTTTTTAATTTGTGGAAAAATCTGAGGGAGTTAATGTGATCAAATCCTCAAAAATATTAATGTTGCGCGTAGATTGATAATATTTAATTTGTTTCTTTGAAAGAAAAAAAATGAACGAACTAAACAATAGAAATGTGCTGTTTCAAGAATCTCATAAACTGGTTTTTCCAACCTAAATAAGAAGATTTGAACTCATACTACACATTGAAGGAGGAGATAGAAAGGTTGTAAAAGATGTCTTAACTAATGAACATAAGAATAAGCGATAAGGAGATGCTCTTCCACATGTAGAAGAGAGTAGATAGTTTTTTGATTGTTAGTGATGTGATATCAATCTGTTTTCCTTTTTGCATTAAGGCTAAGAAGAAAACGAGCTTCAAGATTACGTTAATGAAGAAGAATTTGTATAAAATGAACTCTTTTCAGATCTATCTAAAGTATTATTTTTAATTGTATTTCAGTTAACAATCCTATCTTTTTTCATTAGGATGAGAAAAAAGACATATGCTTTCAAATGAACAGTATTATAAAAGAATCATTGGTGTAATAAAAAAAAACAATCTCAAAAAGTTTGCAAGCATACTACAGATTCAAAGATAAAGAATTAAATGAAGCTTACTAAACTGAAATCGGCTAATTATTCGAAAAGTGTGAATAAGAAAAGTAACTTTTGCGGATTAAAGTCAATAACTTGAAAACATAAGTTGAAGAGGAAAAAAAGAAAATGCATGAAAGTTGGTGTCCCCTACATTATACATTGACAAATTGTTAGCTTTCAAAAAAGATCTTTTCATTTTTTATGATTAATAATTGTTTGCTGAGAATTGCAGTGTTTTCGTGTCTGTTATTTTCTTAAAAGCTAATAAACTAGTGCTCACTGCTTTATGCAACAGGAAAACTTGCAGAGATAATCTTGAAGATGAAACAGATGAAAAATAAAGTCAGAGAAGAAGAATTCATAGGCAGAAGCGGAAAAATAATACAAGTTATCATTGATTTTAAAGGATCAACTAATTTGCTAACCCCGGGAGACTTTTCTCAATAAAGATTATTGAAACAATTTAAAGGTGAAACTGTAAACAGCTTACATTTTATGTTACAATTATCTAGAAAGATCACGAAAATCGACCTTCATGTCATATTATTATTATTGAAACTCTAAAATCATCAAATGATATTTTTTTAGCATTTTTTTCCCTTAGCTTTGGTTAAAAGGGTTGCTGATACTAGCTGAAATAGAAATTCTCTCCAGATAATCTGATAAGTAAAGTAAATTAAATTATTAATTTTCAAAAAATAGTTTTCTTAAAACCAGACCAGAAAAAAGCAACCTATGAATCAAGAAAGCATGATTATTTCAGATCAAGATGATACATCAACATCTTATCTAATCTAAAATAACTAATAGGACTCTAATTCTAGTAGAGTATCAGAGTTCATGCCTCCAATATTAGCAGTAGAAAATTAAATCGATGATAACCAAAGCGAACAAATCTAAGATACTCCTCTTCAAAAAAAAACTTAAGATCCATTTAGTTTAGAGGAATCTGAATAGGATTATTTAGATAAATTAGAAAAATTAAATCCCATACAAAGAAAAAAGCTTGAAGTTGAATTGAGAGATCTCCAATAGATGAAAGAAAAAAGAAGGAAAGAAATAGATGAGTTATTTCGAGAGGAAAGGGAAAGAAGAAGATTGGTGATTGAAGAAGCAGACAAATTAATTGCAGAGTTGAAAGAAAAAAGAAAAAGACCCCTCTGCATTATTTTTTGATTAATACAAAAGTGTTTTTGTTTCATTTTTTTTGTTAAAAAATGTTTTAACATAATCCATTTTCATTTGCAGGAAAGAATGTTTAACAAGAAATAATTATTTAAATGTGAAAAAAAGCAGCGGACTAATTGGGAGAAAAAGAAGTTGAACTATTATTGTATAGAAAATAAAGAAATCACTTTGCATAAATAATTGTTGAAGAAATCTACTCTTCGTTAATTAAGAAACCTATTTGAAAACCAAAGAATTTTTCTTCTTCTCGAATCATAACTCTAAGTAATTTCTTGAATAACCCGATTATTAATAAACACGAAAATTCCTCTTATTTTTGAATAAAAAAGAACATTAATATGATTGAGCAAGATGGATGATTAAATTATCAAACTTTTAATATGAATTCTTAATAAAAGAAATATCTGGGGGGAGAATATCCAAATAGACCTCTCAATATTACGACAAACCTTATGAAAACGAACAAAATCAGTTCCCTAGACAAATATTCCCCCTCCTTTCATAATTTGTTAACAAATTCAATAGGTTTTTATTAAATCTATGTGGTTTTTAGTATTCAATGCGAATTACTACAGAAAGGAGAAATTCTTTGAATTGTGATAATACAATGAATTAATTATCTTTATTGAAAAAATCCCTTTTTAAAAATGATTACTTTTCCAAATTAAAGTGCTAGAATTTTCAAAGAATTAGGAATATTTAATGTAAGAAATATTGTAGATGAGAAGAATAAAGTAACATCTTTATGGCTAGTCGTCATTTAAAGGTAAAATTAGTGGGGGGGGGGGGGAGGAAAGCTGCTGAAACTGAACCAATGTAGATTCAGGCAAATTAATTCTGGTAATCCCAACCAAAGCAGTAGAATTGAGTAAGAAGGGAAGGAAATAAAAAAATCTGTTAATCACAAATACGTTTATTAGTTACTTTTGAAAGATTTCTTTTTTTAATAGTAAGTTTCGAGACACAAATCGAAAATTTGAACTGCAAATATGGGTCTCAGTTAGTTTCAAATAACTATGAAACTCTTGAGCTTTTTGAGTATCATAGCTCTCGGAATATGGGATTTTATATCTTCCATCCTGTATTTCTATTAGACTTCCTTCAGCAGTAAAGCTCTCTCGCATGCTTTCCTGCTGTTCATATTCTTATCTCTCATTTTCTAGCTCTTCTCATGGAGCAGCATTGTGTTAAAAGTGAGATACAATGACACCAACAAAGACATAAAAAATGATCTACTTGGTGCAACAAACACTCTCCATATTTTGTGCTTGGTTGTCACAGCTAAAATCAAGGTTTTCTTTAGGAAATCGTTGTGTTTAATTCTTAATTTACCCTTGATCATCTTTGTAGCTGTTTCTCAAAAAATCAAGCTTTTTCCAATAATTCTATTCAGCTACACATTCTTCAAATACAAAGCTGTCCTCACGACAGATCTTATGAGATCACTTGCGATCATTATGTACTAATACAACAAGAAACGAATGCTAAAACGAGAGAGAGAATAGGAACTCAAATAAAAAGTGTAATAAAATATATTGTCACCGAGTCACTAAGAGAATTAGCCTACTTAAGAGGTTGGATAACTCAGGCAGACTAACACCCTAGTGGAAAATTAGCTTGTTTTGGATATTGAACAGTTCAAATAGTAGGTATTTCGTAAAGGTACAGATTAGTCAGCTAAATTCAATGGTTCAGCGAGGCTTGGTAAGAACATCTATTAAATCAAACATGCAATTCGATTCAGAAAGAGAAAAATACAATGAAATAGCTTTTTTCAATGAAATTCCACCCTTTTTAATTTGTTAAAATAATCTAGTTTTAAGTGTTTTACATTTATCCTTATTGTTTTTTCTATTTTTAACTGCTTAAAAAGGGTAACAGAAAATATGTGGAGATGAAGCGAACGAATCTGCTTTGGATAAATCAATATTAATAGAATCATCAAGGGGTTTAGCCCAACCTTTAATTAATAAAACACAACAAACACCTCGTTAGGAGTAACAAAAATCATAAAGAGACACTCAGCGAGAATTTCAAAACCCCCAATTAAACTTTGAATAAGATAAAAATTCCAAAAGGCTCATTAACAACAACAACATTAATAATCTAGATAAAAATGAACTTTAGCTCTCATAGAGGAGATAATCCGTCAAAGTCAGCACCTTAAACTTATAAAAGGCAACCTAAATTCAGCAAAGAATTATGGCTTCATAGGAATTAGGACCTCTAAAAGATTAGCGAAACAATTCAACTTTTCAGCGTACTTAGTCGGTAGCTGGCGAGACATCAGCTACAGGGAAGAATGAGGAGAGTATCTTAGGAGTGAATTTATTAATAGATGCCAATATCATACCAAACTTAGAGACACTGCTATGCGATAAGAATTTGCAGAAATTCTAAATTATCAGTGATGTGTTTGAGGCAGTATTTGAGTCTCTCCCAATGGCTGTAATTTAGTATGTGAATAATACTCAGAACGACTCTTGGTTGAACGCAGATGGATCTTTAAATATGTTCTTACTATCTATTTTTGCTTCTTCGTGCTTTTCCTTATTTTTGCATTGTATCTCACTTCTGAATTTGCTCTACGATGAAGACATTCAGACATTCGCTAGGGTTTTGCAGTATCTTTAAGAAATCACTAGCAGAAGTAATTCTCCTAATACCTAAGACTCCAATCCAGCTAGTCCAGTTAAGAAATCTGCTTTAAGCCCTTACAAGAACACTGCAACGTCTTCTTTCGTTGCTGGGAGCAGTAAACAATTGCAAATTCCAAAGAAGAGAGAAGCCAATTTCGGAGATATTTTTCCAATGTGTTCTAATCTTTAAATTGATTAAATCCAGTAACTTGATAAGCTTATTCGGCTGACTGATTCAGCATCTCTGAAAATAAAAAGTTTCAAAGTTTCTTTGCTCAATTTACCCTTCGCGAAAAACGAAATTTCAGAAAACATCAAGAAATGTATCAAGAAATTTAAGAATCTAGAATCGATTGAGTTAAATCTTGAAGGGTTGCAAATGGGTGACGAGCTATTTAGACCAATTATTCATGAGATTTTTCATAATCTTACATTTCTCACTGAAATTCGCTTGTTTTTAGAGTAAACACCCAACAAAGAAAGAACTTTTCAATTTTTCTTCTTTCTTTTTTCTTTCTAACAAACAATTCTCTCTCTCTCATGTAGTGGCAACAAACTGGGAAGAAACACTGTTATCTAACTCAAAAGATTGATCTTAAGTTGGGAGCACAGACAAAAAGGAGAAATCTCCAAAATAATATAATAGTAAATAAATCCTAATTTGAATTAATTATTTAAAACTACTTCTTGTTTTAATCTCCCTGCCTTACTCACTAACTTTCTTGTTTGAAGAGAATAAATGTTCCAGTACAAAAGGGATGCCAGCTTAGACAATTCCTCTTTCAATTCAAAATCATTCTAAAAAGATAATAACAACGAATTCGAAGAGATCGGTTCGTAAGAGGTACTCATAAAATGTCTAGGAATTATCAGTAAACGTAAAAGCCATCACGAGAAACTGTATTTCGAGATAAACACAGAAGAGTAAGGATAAAATTACAATAATTTTACAAGAAATATTTTTTCACAAATTATTTTTCATTTTTCCTGACAAACAGATCAGCATTAACAGATTAAGAACTCTTTCTCTTGAACTAATGTTTCCATGGGTTCTCTAGTGTGCAACACGCTGAGATTATTATTAAATTTGATCTTGAAGCAGGATAGCAGAGTTAATAAAATCAAATCTAAATGCTTAACAAATTGCTCAAATAATCAACATCGACTTGCTTTTTTTCGGTTAAGTAAAACAAAACAAATAATAATTCAGTTCTTATTTTTGTTTTTATTGGTTATTGATTATCTCATCTTGTTCGTTTGATTTAGTGGAGAAATTCAGCTTTGCAATGGCATAAAATGTGAAACACGAAAGAAAGATGATCTACCTAGCTTACTTTGGGAAAATTTCGGATTGTAAACAAAATATTACATTACTTTTAGCTTTGATTTGGATGTACTAATTGCCTTAATAACTAAAACTAAAAATAGCCCTGTGAGCTATGCAGTGTTGCATTCCTTGAACAAGCAATGGAAAACCCAGGATTCACCATAAAACATCAAAAACATTGAATTTCTTTTTAGGTAACAATTCAAAAACAAATAGTTTGTTGGATGATTGCAGTGATTAATATTTTTGTTTAAACAATCCTTCTAGCCGTTCGAATCTATGTCACTTTTCAATATCCAATCTAATCAACACCCTAGATAAACCGAATCTAGATAAGCTATCTATGAATCTTAATAATAATTCAATTAGTGACATCAACATCTATGAATTAGCTAATGCCTTAATTAAATCAAAACTCAAAGCACTTTCGTTGCAATTTGCTGATAATCGATTCAGTGATAATGGGTTTGCAAATCTAAGTATGCTTCTTTCTTCTTAGCCACAATTAGAAGAATGTGTCTTGGAAATCAGCTAAAGTGAAATATCCTTTGTGGGTTGTAGTGAGCTGAAAGTTGCGTTTTCGAGATTGAAAGCTCTGAAGAAGGTGTCTTTGCTTTTACAGTAAAAGAATACAAATATTATTTTCCATTATTTGATTCTTAAATATATGCTTTGCATAATACAGGGAGAATAGGGTGCTCAATGAAAGTCAATAGGCGATTTTAGAAGGCTTAACCAATGGCTCTTCGTAGATGGTCGATTTCACCTTGAATCTCACGTAAGAAAGTTCTTTTGTTTAGTTTTAAACAGTTAGTATCAACTAAAGGTCATATTATTGAATTGTCGTGCCTCAACTTACATTTATTTTTCTTTTCTTATTGCCTATCCTTCCTTTTCATGTTCATTTTTCTCCCTTTTTGAAAAATCTTTAATTCTTCTCTCAGTCAGTGGTTTTTGTTTTGTTATCTGAATGAACCTACTATTGGTTAATCGGATGGCTTTGAACATTTGTTTTATTTTCACAAAATTGAATATCTATTTATTTTTCTAGTGCTAACACAATGGACATTAAGACTTGTTCCGCACTTGCTTGTGTACTGGAATCACAGATTTCTCTCGAGCATCTAAAACTCATTCTGCAGTTCAATAGTATTAAATCACAAGGAATTCAAGCAATCTCTGCAGCATTCCATAGAATTTCCAATCTCTAAACTCTAACACTCAATCTCACGTAAAGGACAATTAAGATTAGATTATCTTGAATGCTTAACTTTTTAGAAAATAATAATTATTTTTTCTTTTTTCGTT
>Ga0302284_1001089_pt1 | contig 12345 bp, 5 predicted proteins | sample III_Fen_E2_1_FD_198760 | JGI IMG/M metagenome (GOLD analysis project Ga0302284, IMG submission 198760) | Peat permafrost microbial communities from Stordalen Mire near Abisko, Sweden - III_Fen_E2_1 | ecosystem: Environmental > Terrestrial > Soil > Wetlands > Permafrost | place: Sweden: Abisko...
CTCCATCTTATGTATGACTTTAACTTTGTTTGGAACTACTCAACAATGTTGCTTTTCTTTATTACAGATGACAATGAGAGACGATGAAATGCACAATCTCAACGTCGGTGTCTTCTTCCAAGCTCCTTCTTGGACTGATCCTGATTTCTACTCCATGCAATTCTTCCAAAGAATCTTAGGCGAGTATCAGGCTGACAAGTACACTGGTCAGCACCTCAACACCTCCGACAGACAATACTCCCTTATGCACAAGGAGCTAGGAAATCTTCCGGATGTTACTCTTCACAAGTGCCACTATCTTCCTTACTCAGACACTGGTCTCTTTGGTAACTACTTCTATGGTAATGAAGTCTTCGGAAATCAGATGCTCTTCCTTTCCCAAATGATTGTCTCCGAATATGCCTCCACAGTAATAAAATTAGATGTTTTGCGAATATTTTAGATTGTTTATTGTATCTTTCAACTTTGCAGATCAATCAAGCTGAAGTCTATAGAGCTAGAGCTAAATTCTTCAACGAGCTTCTATCTGAGTAGAACTCCGCACAAGTTGCTCTTAACATTGCTACTTAAGTCACGTAAATGCAAATATTCAATACTAATTACAATTTGTATCTTAGGAATTTACCTTATTTTAACATTTTTTTTTTATCACAGCTATCTCGGAAGAAGAGTGCCAAGAAGCGAAATTGCCAGAAGAATCTCTAACTTAGATGCTGGTCTTCTTAATAGAGTTGCTACAAGATGGTTCTGGGACAAGGAATTGGCTATTGTCACCTGGGGACCAAGCCACGGACTTATGGCTGGCTCACACTACAATAGAAATATCAAAAGATCAACTCTAGGATGGTATGGAAATAGTCATTATTACGTTGTCTGAAAAGTAGCCTATTCCCACCCAGCTGCAAATTCATAATTTTTAAGGAGTATCAAGAGAAGAAAGATTAGATTTATCCTCAAGAACTTCCTAAATTTATCGAAATGCACATAAAATGTATGCTGTTTATTCCTAGTATCAATTGCATACCTTTTAAATCAAATATCTCACTTTAATAATTTCGATTACTTGATAATAATCTTTTTTCAAATACTATCTCTGCAATCTTAATATAAGGTTTAACATACAATTTGATTTGAAAACATCTTTGTGGATTATAAATTCAACGGACCAAAAAACGATTGCTACACACAACAAATAATCTAGATACTTTTATTTCATTTCTTCACATGGGAGTAGTCATGGAAAGTTTTCACGAATTTATTATTTAAGTAGAACGATGCCTTTGGGTCGTTGGGATCGTGAACAGATTAATAAACGCAACCAAAACCATCATCTTATTTTTCTTTCCAAACAGTTACATGTTGCTATGTTAAATAGCTTTCTCCTTAAGGCAGTTGCTGCTTGAGTTCTTCATCAGTTAAGTAAGGTTGTCTTTGGTAAAAAATAAAAAGAAAAAAGGTGAAAGTTGCTTGTCTATGTAAATATTATTGTTTTAAACCTTTCTAAGAACCCATGATCAACAAGGAGATCTTCATCACGATTATTTGGAGGAATTGGTTATCCATTCTGAGTTCTCATGACTCTTCTTCCAACTGTGCATCCAGCCATAGCATGTTCCTTTGTTCCGAATTCAATTTGTGTCGTAGTCTGGAAACTTCTGGCATTTCGTTGTTCTTCTTTCAATCTCTCTTATTCATTCAGCTCGGATTTTATGAGTTGTAACATCTAAAATAGTTTTAATCAATTCATCAGGCAAACTGAAGAACAGCCATATAATCAAATAGCAGTTTCAAATTGAAAAAAAGAAATGATAATTGAAAATTCTGAAATGCATAAAAATCGTAAATGGAGGATCTTTTCAAATTAATTTCTTACTTGTTGTTGATTGTTAACATATTTAGGTCCCACTTTAGAAAGTGTGTCCGCTTTATTAAATCCTTTTTAAATAGAAGTAATAAGAACTACGAATTCTAATTGCAGTATCATCTACCTTTTCCATATTCGCTATTGACAGTGTTCGGAATGAGATTTCTCTTTCTGCCAAGACATCTTTCATTTGTATTATTTGTTGGTTCTTGTTGAAGTAAATCAACAAGTCCCGTATCTGTTACAGAGCGTGTGGCTGTTTCTTTATGATTTTTGCCAAGATGATGGGCTGTTCTTCCTATTCCAGTTGCTGTGCGCAATTATTATTCTTCCCACCAATTTCCAATGAGAGTGCCTATGAGTAAATTATAAAACTTATTTACAATCATTCTCATAACGTAATAGTATTCACCTTAAGCTTCATTGCCATTAGCAAGTTCTTTATTATAAGACTCTAGAGTTGTTTAGTTAAATTCCATGATAATTTGTTTGTTGTTGATTTTTCAGATTGTCTTGCTCCTGGGGGGAATGAAATTCAATATATTTTTCGTTTTATTTTCAGACAAATAAGAGCTAATCTTCCGTTTGTTCTAAGAAGAAATCATCTCTAAGATTTAATTCAGTAGATTTTAACTAAAAGTATTTTGTTAAGATATTAGTATCAGCTAAGAGGAAAACATGAGACCAAACTCCCTTCCGTATCCTTCGTCTCCAGGGAAAAAAATCGACGAGTAGCTTGAGAATCCTCAGAATTATTTAACCATCAGGCCAATCAAGATCGACTATGATCATGGTACAAAATCTATTCAGTTTATTGTTGTATGTTCATACATTTTCTTCTCCAAATTCAAAATCCAAATATTCTTCATACGTTCACAGCAAAATTGTGTTCTTCTTATAAAGATAAACGCTATGCAATAAATCCCTTTTCAAATATGAAACATACAATGAAGCATCTAATCTAATCCTATTTAATAAATTCCTTGTTTTGTTCATAAGAGAGGTTCAAGAACATCAAACATGAGTTCAAGATAATGGATAAAGATAACAACTAGCTGTTGAGCTAAGAAGAAATCCTCGAATACTTGAAGAACGTGAAAAAGGTGCAATAACTCAATATGAAGATAATTCATGAGCTGTTTGATACCATGGACTCAAATTCAGACGGCAGGGTTTCCCTGTAAGAGCCTCATCTTTCTCTCTCTCTTGCGCCATCTCACTTCCTCTCTGTGTTGAAGAGAAGAGTTTGCGCACAACTACATATGCAGAGAATTTGAGCTGAAGAGAGAAATTGCAGCCTTTGAAGATCAAGAACTCAATCTTGAAGACGAAAAAGCATCCATTATGCAACTCTTAGGCAATGTATTATTTATTAAACGATTTATTCCATTATTTCATTTCAATTTTCAAAAGAGATATAGAGCCAATAGCCGTTATGTTAAAATATGCTTAGAGCAGGCAAATCTCTCTTAATTCACAATTTACCAGAAGCTCTATGAAACAGAATCATTTAGTGTCAAGGCGATTATCTGCTGTGATAAAGTGCGACTTGATCATTTCAATGAAATTTCTACAAAGCTAAGTATGATCATTTTTTTCATTTTTTGTCTAAAGTCTGTTAATTTTACCCTCATTTTTCATTTTTAATAGGTCAGAATATTACATTTCCAGCTTGGCATGAGACCGTTTAGTTTGAAATAGATAGTTCTATCCAAGAAATAGGTGGATATTAGCTTTATTCATTCATGTCATAGGATAACTTCTCTTTTCACATATTTCTATTTTTTTAAAAGATATTATCACAGTGCAGATCAAATTCGTCAAATAGATGCATGAAAACGAAAGAAGAATAACTAGCGAACTCAATTAAACTCAATTTGCTGAATCGAGCATATAAATTGCCAATTTAGGAAAGGAATTCCATGCAGATTCATGGATTGATATCTTGGATGCTAAAGATAAATAAATTAAAATCGGAGTAGTTCATGTGCTAGTTGATTACATTCCAGATGAAGTTGCTTTCAGAAAGAATCGTTTGTTAAATATTGAAGAATAGCTGGAGATTTTGCATACAAAGAAAGATTTCAAGATGATGGAATTGAATTATCTCAGAAATCTATTTGGCACTCTGCATCAAAAACCAGAATAAATCAGGAAAAAAAGCCAAGCTGATGAGGAACTGCAACGTTCAGAAGTTGATTTCTTTTCAATTTTCTCATTAGCTGATTATCAGTAGAGTGCAATCGATGAGTTTGATGTAAGACATTCATTTAAAAAAATAATATTATTATGAAATTCTTGATGGTTTTAATAACATTTTGAATAGTTCCATGAGACATTTAAAATGAGGGATTATGGCATCTACTTTTTAGTTGTACTGACTCTGCTTCTTATTCTTTTCCAGCGTTGTGATTTTCTTGGTTTTGTAATCTTATCTCGTGTCATCCCATTCATTGGGAAGAACTGGAATAATAGGGAAGTCATCTTTTTCCTTCTCGCATTATCCTTTTCTGCGTTCACAGACTTTATTTAGTACAAAAATGTATTATATTATGAAATGGTTCTGACTTTCTTTTCATCATTATTTTAAGCCTTGTTTTTCTCCGAGAGGGGATCACAAATCATGATTATCTAGGTCAGCGAATAGTGAATATTATGGCATGGGTTCTCTCGATTTTATCATTCTTATTCAAGGTAAAATCTATTAAAAATTGACTAACCTAATTTGCTCTTTCAATCAGTGTGGGTTTGTGGTTTATTACATGAAAGACCAAGAGATTACTCTTGCTTAGATATTCTTCAAGAAAGATATCTAAACTTCCTCTTAAGAAGCAATTGCTGCTGCTGCAAATAATAATAATAACAATATGATGAAGAATTCAAATCTTAATTCTAGTTATTACAAGAGTCAATTTCAAAACTAAGATCTTCATAACCCTAAGTATTGACTCTGAAACATTGATATTCATAGTTTGTCTTCATTTTTTGTTAATAAATACACAACATATTAAATAACTCAATTCTCCAATCATAAACAAGCATTATGATGCCTCAACTATTTTATTAACTGCTATTTTCAACTAGTTTCAAAATGAATGATTTTTAAATAAAACAAACTCAAATTTGCTTTGCTTTCATTTTCAATTGCAATAAAAATAGAATCCATAGCATAAATGCACTACCTTTCTCTTGCTTGCTTTTAAAAATAATTCTTCTAGATTGTTTGTAATGAACTAGATACATTCTTTCAAAGAGGAGTATATTGATTTGGATTATTTCAGACACTGTAACTACTAAGGAAATATATGGAATGAAAGTTACAATCTTATTTATTTTTGTTTTGTTTTGAAAATGGCTCAAATGCCAATATCTTCAAGGACAGAGAAGATGCGCTGCATAAGTTCTGTTGAAGAAATGCGTTTGACAGCCTTTTCTAGAGTCTGATGAATTTCAGGTTTCTGCTTTGATGCTAGAATCTTTTTGTCGCTGATGACTTTCGTTTCATCGAAATTCTTGAATACTTCACCGCCGAAGGAATTGACATATTCTCTTATCTAGTTATGATTACAGTTATTGATTAGATAAAGTGTAATTACTTTTTACTATTTCATACCTGAATTTGAAGCTTGTTGCGGATAGATTTGAGAGTGAGACACTGCTATTCGTTGAATACCCCATTGAAAGCTCCCATCATATTCTTGAAGTGAGCTACTAATTTATCTGAGCATAACACCATTAAGTAAGAATAAGGAGGGTAGAGTGCCATAAACACAAGAGTAGAAATGAGCCTTCTTGACTCAAGTATCGGAAGGAAGAAGGGAATGAATACAAAGCTAAAAAGCAGGGTAATAAGACCAAACTAAACTGGAAGCATCACCACAGCCAGCATGATCTTATAGCTGGCCACTACATCCTTGCCTAAGATCTTCACTTTAGATTCCCGCTAGCATTTTATTCTCTCTTTCTCAGACACATAGTTTAAATAGACTCCAATAGGTCCATTGACTATCATAAAAGGTGCCACGAGAAGGAAGTAGAAAATAACTGCAAGTAACGAGAGAAAAAAGTATGCTAAATTTGCAGTTTAAGTGCGCTCATAAAGTTTGACTTAATAGTCATCCATAGAAGTAATCTTCAAAAGACCTCGATATTCTTTAAGCTTCTGGAAGAGAGACTTTATTTATGGTTTGTCTATCATTTGAATGTAACCCTTAGCAAACCTGAAAATACAGAAATATTTGATATTTGAAAGTTATGAAAAAGACTACTTTACTTGCGATTAAGTATCAGCTCTTCTTTTGGAGTAATGTGAACATTATCTGGTAGATAGATCTATCTGGTCATCATTACGCCTATCAAATCCTTGTAGGAAGGCACGCTCGTCGTCACATCTCTTAGGCGCTGAGAAAAATAATTCAAAAACATCATTTAGTCTAATGGAAAAATCTGATAAATAAATGAGTTTGTTTCATTACATATTCGATTTCATGTAGTAGTTCACTGATAGCTTCTCTTTTGCTTTTCTTGTAGAGTTCAGCTGCTTCCATTGGGATCTTATATGGCTATCCGAACTCAATAATAACTTTCGATCTGAATTTATCACAAGCATAATAATTGAGTCCACAACAGACGATATTAACTTGAATATTGTGTAGAGCCATTGCACCTAGGGCCATAATGCACACTCCTGCCTTCAGAGGTAAGAAATCTAAACAAAAACAGAATTACAATCAACATAAATCTTTGAAAAAGAAAGATAAAAATACCTGTCCTGTCATGTGAACCACCTTCTGGGAAGATTCCAATGCAGTCCTTCTCTAGCAGTGACTGCCAGACATGCTAGTACATCTCATGCTAATCTATTTTAGGAACGATCTTGTAAGTCGATGAGAATTAAGTAGCTGAGAGTTCTTCTTCTTCTTATTTGACTCTTAATTCTGTGTCAGATACTATCTGCTAGACTAGAAAGTCATCCATTGCCTTTCAAAGTGTGTCATTTAGTGCCAAAGATAAATGAGACATTATGAATTTACTATTTAGAGACTAATGGAGAAACCAATTTAGAAATCCTTAGTGAATTATGTGTTTTCACCCTAAGATATCAAACAATCAGTCAAAATATTGTAATTTTGCTGCAAAGTATTGGTTACAATAAGGACGCCATTCTTCAAAGAGATAATTTTTCCTTTGCCTGGTTTAGCAATGTCCTGAGCTCTTTCGACTGGAATACCTCCTAAGGCTCTCATGGGAGTTCCTATCATTGGTCTTCTCATAGATTTAGCAGCTACGATGAACTTGACAAGTCTATTCATGACTGAGCTAATGAGCTTAATCAAACAATTACTTAAAGTACTATCAAAGCTAAAAGAGCCAATTATTTCTCTTACAATAGCATCAGTAAACTAGTTATTATGGTTGCTGCAAATGATAACAGGCTGATCCTATAAAATAAGTTGAAATGAATGCATTTATCTTTGCAAGGACAATGAATCTACATACTTTAGGAACATTCTCTAGACCAATGACATCGATAGTCTTGAAAAAAGTATGTGCCGCCATTCTAATGATCAAACCAATCAATGCGTTATGTCTCACAAGCTCTGAAACAACATATTTACTTCCCAATTCCTTAGGAGAGCAGCAGATAGTTGAGATTCTTAAACATATATTCTGTGTTGTTCTATCAATTTGTTTGTCCGCTATTTCAATTAATTTATGAGTTACTGTTAATAATTACAATTTCAAGTTTCCTCTCTGATGTATTTGCGTGATATTCCTCATGAGATATTTATGATTCTCGTCATAGAAGCAAAATCGAGGGTATTATTCCTCATCAAATAATACGCTATTTGGAGAAACAACACATTCCCCTCTCTCCACTCGAATTGCCTTCTGTAATACTTCCTTCACTGTTGATGGTATTTGAATTAATCTTCAAAAGAAGACGAAAACACCGCGTTTAATGAAGATGATACTTTTAGATATAGTTAATAATACTTTCTTTATTTATTTGTATAACTCATTTTAAATGGACAATTCCAAATTGATATTTGAATCAATAAGAGAATTTAACAGAACAAGCATGAGACTTTACAGTAAAAATTAATAAAAAGATCTCAAATTGTATTGGCATTTTCTCTTAGAAATATATTTATAATAATGCATGATTTGTAATTTCTATCTACAAACAATTAACTATCAACACAGAGATGGGACTCAAATGTCCTCTAAGATGGATAGTTCTTTAGCAGACTACAGAATATTCTGCAGTTTGTTTATTTTAACATCTAATTCTGATTTTGCCTCAATATTTTTAAAGTGCTTATCGTCAAACAGTCCAGATTCTATTTTCTCGTTGAGTTCTGTTCGAACTTATCGAGACTAATCTCCAATTCCATAGTATTTTTACGGCTGGGCGTTGACTTGACTTTTAGTAGATTTCATGTACCCATTATTATTTGCTATAACCCTAAATAAAAAAATAAATAAATTCTAATTATCATGAAGTTATGTTTCAAGACATTACCTAGGTTGAACTTGTTGACTTAAAGGAGCTCTCCCTGATGTCTGAGGAACACTTTATTTATTTGGAACTACATTATTTCTAGAATAATTAGATCCAGCTCTAACTGTAGAATTCAATGATTTCGCTTAATTTTAATTAACATCTCTTGCTCCAGAGTTAGACCTCTAGCCAACGAAATTATTGTTGTAATATTTGTTTTACTAAAGAGGTGCTGTTTGACCATTATTAATAGGAGATGTTGTATGCTAGCTATGATATTTCCCTTTCTCAGGAATCGTATCAATTGCGGTTAGCTAATTCTTTATTACAATTGACATTCCTTTGTTATTTTATTAATCACTTTAAGAACCAATATTAGGTTTTCCTGGGTTAGTTTGTTATTAAGGTGATGGATATGATTGTTTTCGTTAGATAGCATTGTTGTTATTCGAGAAGAATTTATTAGACCTGGTATCAGTAGATTATTGTTGATTGTATGTATTCGAGGAAGATCTTTAGAACCTATTCGATGGTGTCCCTATTGGAGTAGTATTAGAGCTTGATCTTAATGAAGAACTCGAGTTCGGTGTTGCGAGTGAGTTTTTAGATCCATAGTTATTCGGAGAAGGTGTCTTGCTGTTGATTCGCTGATTTATCCGATTGCTGTTGAAAGTATTCTACAGAGAAGGACTAGAGTAGCCCAAACGAGAAGGTAAATTTTATTTTGAACCAGGGGATGGTGTTTTTCTTGAATTAAGTGAGGAATAAGAGGAATTAGAGCGGCTTCTATTCATATTATTCAAATAAGACAGCGGATTTGACCTTGAATTAGATCGTTTCTGTGCGTTGGCTAGTTCAATCTCAAGATGGCCTATTCGTGTTCTTAGTTTTTTATCTTCTGCAAGGAGCCTCTCCGCTTCAGTTTTGTGTTTAGTGATATCTGCCTTTTACTTTAGAATTGTTTTTCTAAGAGCCAACACAGATTATTCTGTTTCTTCAGTGATTTACATTAACTAAGCACGCAATCTCGTTCCTGCTACACCTTCACTTTCGCATACGCTTTGAGTTAACTCACGCTGCAATTATACAACTTCTTGTTTCTTATTTTGGAGCTATTATTCTTTTGTTTCTAATTCATTTTCTAATTCAATTATCCGTTTTCCATGAGTCAATCGAAGCCTGTCAAGTTCATTTTCAAGAGCAAACCGTTACGCTATCGATTACTCTATCTCAACTGCACCTTGTTTCTAAGAGAAATATTCCTCAATTCTTTTCACTTTCGCTCTCAACAATTCGTTCTCCAATTTTATCTAAAATCATTAATCAAAATGAATCATATTTTCACATTTGAATTCTTATAATTACCTAATCCATTTCTTTATTCGCATTCACTGAAGAACCTTTCTCACTGCTGCTGCTATGATTCGTTGAGTTTTACCCTTGGGAACCACTAAAACCATTGGTTGAATAAAACGTACTTCTATCACCTTCTTCAGTTGAGATTTGATTTCCTCTTGACGACGGAGGCAGTCTCTCTCGAAGATGTTGGATCATTTCTCGAAGCGCGTTAGGATCATTTATGATTTCTCCATTCAAAGACAAAGGATAATGCACTCCCCCGGAACTTAATATCAGATACCTTTTGCTTTCTCGAACTTTTTAGTTGCTTGAAGGTATCGCTGATTCTTTCTTTTTGGCAGCATCATCATTCTATCCGTTTAACTGTTTCAGATCAGAATATGTTAGAACATCGTATGCATATTTGCCATCTTTCTTTTAAAGACACTAATCAATTAGACTCAGAAACTCAAAGAAAGATTTCTTTTATCCTGTTTTCTCAGTGAGATCCTCTATGTATAGCGAACTAAATTCAGCTTTCCAAATCGATGCCTCTATTGGACTGGTTATTTAAATTACAAGGCAATTTTTATTCAACGGAACTTTAGCCTAGACTTCATATTCACAATCTTTGTGTGTTCTCTTGCTTTTCACATTCAAAAAGTAATCATCCTTGTTCATTTTATTTTGACTATTTCTTAGAAAGTATGTCTTGACTCTCGCTCAAAATACGTACTTTTTTCTGATGTGAAGTTGTTCTGTTGATCTTAAAACTTTGTATTAATTTAATCCGCTCAATAACAATCTTTTCCAACATTAATTGTTTTTCTCTTTCCCCAACTGCTATTTACCATCAAATAATCTTTACAATTCTCAGATTATTTGGAAGTTCAGTTACTGAAATTAAAGGAAAAACAAGTTGCAATTCAGAGTAATCCCAGTTTTTTGTTTATAAAAATACTAAAAACGAGAATAATTTTACATAATTGAACAAGCATTGCATCACCAATTATTTTATGAAAAATGCACTCTGTCTACAAGAATTTTGTTGAGTCTCAAGTTTTCAGCAGAAAGAATTTAAAGTTTTTCTTCCAACTTTGTGATTACATAGGAATTACGATCTCCTGCTACAAGTTAATTATATTTTCCTTCAATATGAATGATCTGCTAATCTCGTTGTTTCAGAGTATTTATTGCTAATTCAAATTCCCTTTTCAAAGCTAAAAACTCTTCTTAAAGTTCCTTGTTTCTGCTTTAATCACTTACAAATATCTCTTATCTACCTTTATTATCTCCTCTTGATATCTATTCTTCTAATTTCCTAATAACTTCTTGAAATCCTGTTCTTTCAGAAACTATCTCTTCTTCTATCTTTTCGATTTATTCTTCATTAAATTTAGATTACTCTTCTGCATGTTCTCTTTCAGTTTCTAAAGATTTCTTTAATTCTTCCATTATCTTGTGTAATCTTTCATTTTCAATACTGATCTTCACTACTCTACACTGTTATTACAAAATAATCAATTAAATTAACTAATTTCAAATCAAATAGTAGAATTCTCAAGGTTGTGCAATTTTTCACCTTTAACTCTTCAATCAGAGCTGAAGCTTCTTCTTTAAACTATTAAAGATTAGTGTTTTCTTTGTCTGCAGCATACAAAGTGCCCTCGATAACGGATACTCTATCTAACTTAGCTCTAAGTTCTTTAATGAGTAATTATTTTTCTTCTAGTTCTACGTTGTACTCATTGATAACTTGCTCTGCTTAATCAAATTTACTTTGGAGATTTGAAATCATTTCTTCTTATACCTCTATCTTTGCTTTGAATCTAAAGCCCTCCTACTCCTTTGTTTAGTCATATTTCAGTCGTTATATCTCATCTTATAAGCTCATCTCCCGATCAACTGATTTTTACTTTTGCATCAATTACTGCTTGGTTAGACTTTCAATTTCTTTCCAAGCTGCCTCCAGCTGAGCTTTTGCACGCTCTAATTCATACTAAGATTCATTTATTTGAATTAGAAGTTATTTTTTCTCAAATGAAGCTTGATGAAGATCTTTCTCAATGAAACTGGTGTCATTTTATGCTTTTAGCTATTTTATCTAGGCAGTTTATTCAGTGTTTTTCACTAAAAGTTCCATGCTTTCCTTGGACTTATCTTCATACCGTTTTTCTACTCTCTTGAGCTGTTCTTTAACTTAAAACGATTCTGCTTGAAATCTTTCTGTCTGCTAGTAGCTTTCATTTTTACCTCTTTCCATTCTCTCAATCTTCAACAATAATTCCTCTATTTATTCTTATTTCTTTCTAGCATTCACTTCAGTTATCTAACTCGTTTTAGATGATATCTTTATCTCTTCAAACTCTTTTCTTTTTTATTGAAGCTAAACTCTCAGCTCATTGTTTTCTTCTTCAATCTATGCTCTAACCCTTTGTTCATAATCCTTTTCTTAAATTATTTCCCCCATTCTTTCATCCATTCTTTAGAAATAAATCATGTTTTTAAACATGCTGAATCATTTTATATTTGTATAATATTATTATTAAAGCATAAATTATTACCTTCTAATCTCATCTTCAAGATCTTTGACCACCTTCTGAAACCGAGAGTCAGTGGATTGCTAGTTTGAATAGGT
>Ga0302284_1001092_pt1 | contig 12326 bp, 4 predicted proteins | sample III_Fen_E2_1_FD_198760 | JGI IMG/M metagenome (GOLD analysis project Ga0302284, IMG submission 198760) | Peat permafrost microbial communities from Stordalen Mire near Abisko, Sweden - III_Fen_E2_1 | ecosystem: Environmental > Terrestrial > Soil > Wetlands > Permafrost | place: Sweden: Abisko...
ATGATATTTTTTCTTTTTTTGTTCTTCATTTCGACTACTTTTTGGACAGTATCTTTCCATGCTGATTGAATATTGAAATAAAGTTGTTGTATTCTACCTAAAATATAAATTCTATGCTTAGATATATGATTACATGAAAATTCTTTTTCTTTTTTTATTTTATCTCATTTTAAAATTAGCTTCTAACTTATAAAAACCCTTTTTTTAGTTATTACTGAGTTTGAAGTACTTTTTTCATCAGAGACTAACATTTATTATTTTACTATCATAATTTACAATGATTCTTATTTAATTCCATGTTTATTGGTTTATATATACTAAATTATTAAATACTCAAAGAAATAATACATACAAGATATCCTATTGGGATTCTTCTTTGTTTTTTGGATCAGTTTCCATAGTTTTTTGTAAATCTTTTGAAAATAAATCTTTAATTATCTGAACTAAATTGATGGGAATCTTCGAATTCAAATTCTTTCCTTATTTTATGAGTGTTTTTCAGATGAATTGTATTTAAGTTATCACTTACTTGTGGAGTATTGAATTTCAATCCTCTTAAATTACTTTCTTTCTCAAAATCATGAATAATAAATTTCTTAATTAAAAAATCTCATTTCAATATTAACACTTTACACACAGAAAATATGCTAAATCACAAAATTCTTATTATCAAGGAATGAAAGGTTGGTTGACATTATTGGCTTATCTTTTTCTTGCTATCATTTTTTTTGGAGATGCTTTTTTGTTTTTAAGATGAAAAAAATATGGGGTAAAGAAGAGTATCTAATGTTTTTAAATCAAGCAACTAACCATCATTGGGGAGAGTTAGATTAAGATATATTAAAGAGCTTATTAGGTGGCTCTTTTAATTTAGTATCAGGCGGGGAAACCCCAACCTGATTCCTACTCAGAATTAATAAAACTCAGATAAGGTACTGTTTTGGAATAGGGAGAGAAATACTATGATTAAATAGCACTTTTGGTCTTGACAAAAATAGCAAAGATAAATCACAACAGGCAGATGAGCGCTATTTCAGAAATATTCTCCATCATAATAGCTATTTATAACTTGACTTAAAAAACAAAATAGTTATTTAGAAACATAAATAGAAGTGGAGTCATAGGAGTGTAATTGTTGCTATTTCATTATGGTTTATCCTTTTCATAAATTATCTTGATTTTATTTTTGTCTTGGCTAGTTTATTGGAAGTCGCCATCAAACTCTGTTTAATTCTTCTGTCAGTAACAAATAGAATAGCTTTAGATTTATGCTTCTCCTTTCCTAAAAATGAACAAAAAAATATGTTCTTCTTTGATAAAACCATGATTTTTTTTCCTTTTATTGTCTTCATTTAGATTACTTTTTGTATGGTTTTATTCCATTTTGATTGGACTTTATGATAAGTTGTTGCATTCTGGTCTAAAATCAGGGATCAATACTATGAATAGCTAAATGATTACATGAAATGTTCTTTTTTTTTAAATTAACTCATTTTATTATTAGCTTCTAACTAATAATAAAATATCCTTATATTTATTTACATATTACGAGTTTGAAGTACTTTTTTCATCAAAGAGTAACTAAAATTATTTTTTTAATACCATAATTTACATAATTATTTTCATTTAATTCCATGTTTATTGGCTTATCAATGCGGAATTATTAAATACTCGGTGCAATAATACATACAACACATCCTATTGGGATTCTTATTTATTTTCTGAATTAAGTTCCTTAGTTTTATGTAAATCTTTTGAAAAAATAGTATTTTTGAAATAATCCACCCATAAAATCAATATTTTTCTTCTTCTTCTTCTTTATTATACTATCTCTAAAAATTAAAATATCCCATTAATTAAACTAGGGATAAGCATTCTAAGAAGCTTTGTGAATTCATTTTCACATGTAAATAAACACGAAGATTTAAAAACAATCATATTCTTTTTTTCTTCAAATAATTTAATTTCAGGAAATCAATTATTCTTGGTTAGCTCCTTGTCTTTTCTTTGCTAAGACTACTAATGCTAGAAAACCAGTCATGCTCAGAGTGACTATTATGAAGGCAACAGCTACCAAAACAGATATTATTTCAGAAAAATGGTAAATGGTATAAATTGCATCGTATTTATTATAAAAATTCGCAAAAACAAACATGACTTATTCGATATCAGACGCGCTATTATCAGAGCAGTTGCCCAGAAAGTTATCTTTGAAATTGCTAAGAAAATCTGCTGAGCTAAAGCTGTTCGATATGCACCACTGATATCCACAATAGCATTCATTTTCAATTGCAACAATAAAGGCAATTGCTATCCCCAAAGAAGCTATTGAAAGCACAACACAGCCAATCAGTATCTTAAGATTCCATCCGCTTTAGATTCTTTAAAGGACAATACAGCTACTTCCAAGGAAAATTCCTGCAAAAGTTGGTGCTAAAAACTGGTAACCACAGTTGAAGATTGTTTAAAAAAGGAAGAAAATGCCAACCATGAAGTTCAGACTACCTGAGACGATAAGAAATATCCTGATTCTAGAAGACTTATTCTCTCGGAGGATCAATTGCTGCATTTATTTGAAGCTAAAAGGATTGTTTTTCTTAGTTTTTATTTTTTTTTAATATGATTAATAATCAAAATCTCACAACAAAATTCTTGAATTTGTATCCCGAAATCTAACATCACAAGAATTCTTTTTCGTTTAGACCCGAAAGAGATCATTTTGCAGCTTGATTCTCTGATTAGAATGAAGAATCTTTCTTTATCTTACATTGGAATTTACATATCCACCATCAGATGTAATCTAAACAAATAATCATTCATTTTTTTTTCAGCTTTCTTCTTCTTATTCTTATATTGAAAATCAAGAAGTATTTTTCTGTTTGAAATTAACATATCTTTATTTCCTTTTGTCAATTAATGTAGAGGACTATTGCTAATCAGATTTACTCAGATCCACATAAGGTATTAAAACCCCTAACAATTAATTTACCTCGGGCATAACAAAAGGCAAATATCAAAAGTGAAATACTTTTTTCATTCTTTAAATTCAAAACATATTGAAATTTTAACACAAATAGTTAATGACAATAAAACAATTTATTCAATCGTGTTGTTGATTGAAAAGGCTACCATTTTAAAAAATGATCTATTTTTTAATTTTCCTATTCTTTTAAACACTTAAAAACTCGCAAATATGTATTTCATCTGAAATATTTTTTATTCTTTTTTTAACCAAACAAATAGCTACACTTCTTCAGAAGTGAAACGGAATAAAACTTTGCCAATACTAAAGCAACACAACTTGAGCAAGGTGAAATTGCAGTTAAAAAAAAAGCAACAATAAATGATAATTAACTTTATTTTATTATCATCCAATGCATTTGGGGATGAAAAATTGAGTTAATAAAAAGAAAAACACAGCAGTACATACTGAGAGAATCATTTGAGAAGAATTATTATTTTATTTAAGAAACTTAATTAAATTCCAATGAATCCTTGAAGATATTTGTTTTTAATCCTCTGAAAGGAGATAAAAGCTAGGAGATATAAACATTAAATGAATTCTAAATAGGCAATCCATAGCACAGAAAAATATGGACAAGCATGTTAAAAACTAAGAATGCTTTGTTAATTCATTTCAAATATTAATCATTTTAGTTAGATATTATTGTAAATGGGTACATGTATTATGACTATTCTAAAAAATAGCCAATCGTGTCCTTCTGCATTTTCAAAGCAAAAAATTAAAAAGATGATGAATTATTTTTGGATTTCTTAGGTTTTAACTGTCTTCATTTTATTCAAGAAGTATTTTTTCTCTGAATAAATCTCATATGATTTTTTCTGAAGCTTTCTTTTTTAGCTTCATCAAAAATTATTTGTTGATTTCTGATTTGTTGGATTGATTTTGTTGATTTCCAGTTCTTTGAGTGTGCTGTGTGAGTGCGAGTGGAAGAAATCAAATCTGATTAGGGATAAAATGAAATCAGCAAAACGCACATATCTTCATTATCAGTGTTTTTACCAATCAATTATTTGTTAATTTTGTGTGGCTAATAATTTGGAGGAGGGAGCTTGAAATATATTTTTACTCAGTGAATTTTTCATAAGAAACTATTTAGTGATGAATAATAAAATGAAGATGATTTGGTTGTCTTTTTTATGAGCGAGCAGCTTGCAAAGTAATAGATCGAATGTCTAAGGTCCAAAATGAATTAAAATGAAGAGAGATCCCCATTTATTAATATTTATATTTCTCTTCAATTTATCAAGTTTATTCAACAGATAAATAAATTGTCAGTACAATGGTGGTCTCTTGCATTTGGTTGCTTAATGAGGCGAAATTACCATAACTTTCGTTTATTTTGCGATCGCTGAGTATTTACGATGATGATCATCATCTGTTTGTGGAGATTAGCTCTCTTATCTCGACTAAAATTCTTTGTTGGGAAAACACAAAACCTCAACATTTTCCTAGAAACACATTTCTCTAAAAAAGAAATCAATTTCTTTCATTAGTTTTATCACTTAACAAAATAAGAAAGAACAAACAAGAGGTACAGTATGAGGATTTCTGCGTTTTGCTTCTTTATTCAAAGACTTATTTCATTGGCTTAGTGTAATAATCACTCATTTTATTCTAAAACAGTTTTATTCTCAGAAATCTAACATGAATTTTTTTTACTCAAAACAAACAATAGGCATTACGTATCTCTACTAGAGCAACTTCGAAGAAGAATTTAAAGCTCCCATGGAAGTGTTGTACTTTAAAAACATTTCTGATGGAAGCTTAGGGTAAAGTAGCATTCAACAATGCTTAAACTCCTAGGGAATAATTAAAAATACCCTCAAAGTTAACTCAAAGATCAAATTAGTTTTGCCATAAAGCAGTTTTTCTAGTGTTCTCTCTCTCATCGGTGTTGAGATAACCTTCGTGTAAGACGTCAATGGAAGTCTTACTGTCGGTTTTGAGGGACAAAACTTTGATAAAATTGTACAAAAATCAAAAAGTCCTGTTGAAGGGTAGCTAATTGGAGATTGTGCTCAATAATATGACAAATAAATATGGAGAGCATCAGTGATAATAGACTCATCATAAGCTCAAGAATCAAGAGAAATAGAAATAACGTTTTCGGTACCAGAAAATAGTTAGGATAAACCTGTAGCTTTGTTATCAGTAAAAGTATGGACAAATTGCAAACTTGGCTGTGATAAATGTCTCAACTCAACAAAATGCCTCTCTTGTTTAATAAAATCTCCACAACCAGCGCATATGCTTTGGTTTGACAAGTTTGACGTGACATGTCCCCACGATTATGGATGTGAGAAATTGTAGAATTGCAACCTCTGCTTTAATGATTTTAAAACTAGCTCACTCTTCTGTGCTCAGTGTTCGCCTTATTTCGGTACTAACTTCATAACAGGAGAGTGCTTTTCTCGCTCTGATAACCCCTGTCCAGAAGGTAAAGCAAAACAAAACTATTTTTTTTGTTAAGATATTACTAACAGCTGTATTTTCTGATATTTGTAATAGGGACGTACTTGTGGCAAGGACGATGCAGATAGTATGGGTAAGTCTGCAAAGTCTAAGACAAAAATACTGGAAAAATTCGGAAATGTCCAAGCAGTTTTGACTTAGATTACTACAAATGTCCAGAAGATAAGCAGATCATGGTCTATGAGTACTCTAGTTTTGGGTAGTTTGTCTGTACATGCAATCATATCGGTGGAGAAGACTGTCTGTAGTGCAGCGTGGATGATGTTTGCACAAATTGTGCAAAGTAAACGGTATTTAATCATTCTATTAACTCATGCGTTCCCAAAATTTGCCCAGAATATTCATATTTCTCAGCTAACTCAATCTGCGAGCCTTGTCCAAGTGGGTGCTTGCACTGCGACTCCAAGAATTGCTTTTAGTGCTCAGACAAAATGCAGTATTTCTCAGGACAAATATGCCAGCCTTGCCCTATTGAAAACTGCTCCGAATGTCACATTAGTGGGCGTAACAAATATTTTTGGTTAATTAAACTTCTCGAATTATTTTATATTTACTGGCTGAATTGATTTTGAAAGAATTCTGTCTGGATTGCGCTGAAGGATACAAAGCAGATGCCTAGTAGAAGGTCTGTAAACCATTTTGTTCAGTGGATCACTGTACCACTTGCATTTAAGGAAATTCATTTGTCTGCATGATCAGCCAACCACATTATTTCATAGATCCTATCATTGGAATCCCCAAGGAATGTTCCAACCCTACTTGCTTGACTTGCTCGCCAAAATTTCCAAGTGAATGCTTGACATGTGAGAAAGGATTGATACTCACATCCTCTAAATCTTGTGTAGAAGCTAAGTTAAATCATTGCAGAAAATGCAGGGCGGATTCTTCATAATTATGTGATGAATGCGATACTGGGTATCTATTAACTGAAAATGGATGTAAAATTCTTTGTTAAGTCGCTAATTGTGAGAAATGTGTGGAAAACTCAAGCAATCAATGTCTTGTTTGTTAAACTTCATTTATTCTAGATTCTTCAACTTTTAGCTGCTAACTTTGTTCTGTAGTAGGATGCGTAAGATGCGAATCAGGCAACCAAGCTAAATGTTCAGAATGTAAATCCAACTTTGTCTTAAATCCAACAAGCAAGACTTGCGTAGGCTGCTTGATCGATTCGTGCATCTCATGCAACAAACAAAATCCAAAGATTTGCGAAAAATGTTTGGTAGGGTTTGAATTAGATGCCCTTTCATCGCATTGCTCTCCAACAAACAAATCAAATTGCAATCTGTTCAACCAATCTAACCCTGAAGAGTGTCTTTCTTGCGTTTCTCCTTTCATATTGCATAATAAAAAATGCGTGTCTTGTTAACTCTCAAATTGCTTAGAATGTCATGCAGACAATGCAAATAAATGTAATATGTGCGAATTAGGCTTTTCCGTAGGATATCAATCGCAATGCTGTGGAGTTAAGAATTGCTAGCAATGCGAGTAAAACAATACTACTTGCAGACAATGCTCAGAAGGTTACTTTTTAGATAAGTTATTCAAGACATGTTCATCTTGCTCCCTCTCAAACTGCGAAAATTGTTTAGACGCTTCTCACTGTGAAAAATGCACATAAGGGTACAATCTTTCAAGTTCTGGATCATGTGAATTAATGTGCTCAGTAAGTAATTGCAAAGAGTGCCAACCTCAATCATAGGAGCAATGTAAAACTTGCAATCAAGGCTTTTATCTCACAGATGACTCTTTTTCGTAGTGTATTCCCTGCTAGATACCTAATTGCTAAGTTTGCTCCCTTGAAAACCCAAAAATCTGCAGCCAATGTGTTGGTGGTTACAAAATGGCTTATCTAGGTTCATCATGTTTCAAATGTTCGATACCTCATTGCGTTTCCTGCAAAAGTGAAAGTATTTGTTCTCTTTGTGAAAAATTCTTCTTTCTCAACACTTCCACAGGTAAATGTGAGTCTTAATGCAGAGCTAACTACTGTGTAAACTGTTGGCCTTCTGATAATACAAAATGTTTGAGCTGCAAAGCAAATTTTAGACTGCAGTTACAAGACAATTCGTGTGTTTGCGGCTTGGCTAATTGCTCGGTTTGTGATTAAAATATTCCTGGAAAATGCAACTCCTGTAATGATCGATATTTTCTGGATTCCAACTCGATCTGCTAAAAAACTTGCCCTGTTTAGAATTGCCAAACATGCTAGCTAGGAAAACCTGAATAATGTGCAATCTGCGCTTAAGGCTATTTTTTGAATGCACCAAAGTCCGCTTGCATTCCACAATGTCGAGTGTTAAATTGCCTGATTTGTTCTCAGATTAATACAGGAAAATGCTAAATCTGTGAAGATGGATTTGTATTAAATGATAGATAAACTCTTTGCTAAAAGCAACCTTGTCTTTTACCAAATTGTATTGCTTGTTACTCCTCTGATACTATGAAATGCACTTCTTGTTAGGATAATTATTCTTTAAATTCCTAGGGCATATGCGTCCTTCAATGGAATGGTAAGCAATAATTGAATTACTTCAATCTAACCCATTAGGCAACTAATTTAGGATATCGAATAAATATTATGTTCGAGGAGCCTTTAAATAGCACTCGATTACTATCAACATCGGCATCAGCATCATCGCCACTCAGAGCTGAAGATATTCTGTATATTGAGATCGAAGGCATTGTGCTTTAATCAGTCGAAATAACCAACATAAACTCCTCCAACATCGATTTAGACATCATCCCCGATTCGATTGTCAAAGGAAAAACTTTAAGATTGGAATTCAAGGAAGTTCCGTTTGTTATTGACAACAAGATCGATCAAGAAGAGAAGCTGATTGATCTTCCGATATTCCTGCAATAAGGGTAGTATTTTTCTAACAATTCTACGAGAGTTGCAAGTGATATCGCTAGTGGTATTTCAAAAGGAGCTGCTTTTTCGACAATCGCAGTGTCTGTTTTATCAAATTTTTACATCATCGTGAACTTCATTGACTTCTGTTCCTTCTTGTTTTTCCTCCTTCTCATATAAATCCGCACTCCTGCTAACCTCCTGCAGTTTTCTTAGATTTTTAATCACTTCTAATACCCTTATTTTCCAAATATCTTTGAAAGATTCTTAGTCAAACCTGGATATGACTAAATGCCTCCATCTAGTAAGTTCGTGGAGATGGAAGTAAGTGGATATTTCTTGATCTAAGTTGGGCAGGAACTCACATTAATTCTGATTATTCTTCTTCTTTTTTTGATTTACTATCTTATGTCTTTCGCTCCATGGGAGGTTATTTCAGAGTATGCTAAAACATCCTTGAAAACGACTTGGATATATAATGCGTTTCTGGATCTGTTTTAAGTAGTCTGCCTTTCGCTAGCCTTTTCCGCAGTAGTGCAGTTTTATAATTATGATTTTTCTGATCGAGTAGTAAGCTGGATAATTAACTACAGTCTACAAAGTATTCTATTCTTAGTTGTGTTTTCGGTGCCTTTATTATTGTTCCATAAATTCTACAAGATATAAATCGGGTAGGATTTAGAATCAGCTGTAGCAAAGCAATCAACACTGATAAATGGACTTCGTCTGAGTGGCCCTAGTAAAAAAAATCATGGGAGCTGTATTATCAACCCAATTGCGGTTCAGAAGGAAGATCCTCTGTAGATTCTTTCAGACGATATTGAAAACAATAAGGCTGTCGACTAAATGCCTATTATGGCCAGCAAAACTGGAATTCAGAAATCTAGCATGACAAAAGCAGATGCTTTAGTTTAAGAATTTTAATAAATCCCTTTACGAACAGAAGGTAGAATTTAAGCCTTTAACTTGCAGACACCAAATAAATAGATTTTATAGCCCCTCGATGGCCCAAAAGAGTCGAATCTCAGTCATTTTCAAAGCGAAAACGGTGAAATATTTACCTCCTAAAGGCAACGCATTTCAAGATTGAACTCATCCTTTCATCAACGAGAAAATGGAAGTTTTTCAAAAATCTCCCCTAACAAAATAAACTTATCTGCTCCTGTAAATTCTCAAGGTATCGAACACCTGCTCAATTACGAATCTATGCCTTCTCCTAAAGAAATTAACATCCCTTTATCCGAATAAGAGGAAGGCCAATTAAAAGAAAATCCTTAAACCATTCGAGCAAAATGTTTTGGTCCAAGACACTTTCGGTTAGTTAAATACTATTTGATTTTACTAATGTTCAGAAAGATAATCTTTAGTCTGATCATTGTCATCTTGTATAAATGGCCATATCTACAGCTGATACTCTTAATTCAACTAAATGTTTTCATCTTTTCTTACATTGTCTACATCAATCCCTTCGAGAACACTGAAGATAAAGTAGTTGCTATTATCTCTGAAATCCTATTTCTTGCTATCTAGATTGTCATGCTGTTTTTGGTATAAGATGATGTGAATTAATAGGAGTCTACAAGAGTACAATTAGGTTGGATCATAATAGCTTTGTTTTTTATTATAATAATCTGCAATTTTTATCTCATAATCAAGGCAATATTATTATCAGTTTTTTCGATAATAAAATTATGCTTCGTTAAAAATGTCTTGGAGGATAGTTTAAAAGAAGCAGAAGAATTAGCAAAGGAAGGATTAGCAAAAGAAGATATGGAAGGTGGATAGCAGCAATAATCGGATGAAGACAAAATATTGCACCTAAACAATCTATTAAAGTCAGATAAAAAAGATTCAAAAATACTTCCAGATAACAACAAAAACAATTCAGAAAAATAAGAGCTATCTATCCAAAATATTATTCTTGTCAGATAGCCAACATCAAAGAGCCTTCCTCGCTCAGAAAAACGGCAATAGCAATAGAAAGACAATATCAAAATTATTCAGTAAGATAATACGAGCAGACAAATAACCCTACAAGAATAGTTAAGCAACATTAAACTACCTGGGTTTTAATGAGAAACTAAAACGGATCAACTTTATCCAGCAATGCACACTCTCTAATCGAATATTTCTAATCAAATATCGTTATGACAGTGATTATTCATCATTTTTTAAGATGATTTTTTCCCCAATATTATTATGTGTTTTTTCAATCCAAAATATATTGTTTTTTATTCAAAATTATCTCCTAAAAATATTTCTCCTAAAATGTAAGTTAATTCATCAACATTTAACTCCAAATAATTCATAAACAAAAACGAAATAATCAAATTTTATTTGAAGAAGAAAAAAAAATTCAATCAGATTGGAAAGTTCATAAATGGATTAGCAAATAATTATTTGATTTGCTAGTCAATCTCATCATCTTCACCGTTAAGTGAGTCTTCTTCCTCACCTTAGTAAGGGTTTGCTTAAACCACAATATTCAGATTATCATTGAACGATTCATCTTCTGGATCGTGTTTTAGTGCTTTGAGAAAATACTATTCAGATTCTTCTAAATCATGCTGCTAGTAATACACATTCCCAAGATTGTTAAAGCTATCTACTACAGTCTCAATTTTAAGGGCACGCTTATAATACCTAATAGCGGAATGCGTGTTAAGTATCGTGGAGAATGAAAAGGCCATTTCAAAATTTGCATCAGCAGATTTCGGATTGTGTTTCACAAATTTTTAGCATAACTCATGGAACTCCTTTTTGTTTCCGATTTGTTCGTATTAATCGAGGATAAGAAGATAGGCCGTCTCATTGTGTGGGTTTATCTCGATGGCTTTTTTATATTGGTCTATTGCATTATTGTTTTAATTCATTTTTTCATAGACCTCTCCTAGATTCATAAATGCCTCATCGTTTGTAGGATCCATTTGGACGGCTTTGTCAGCGTATTCTTTAGCTAGATTTAAGTCATTTTTTTGATTCATATAAATGTAGCTGACCATTTTCATAGCCTAGGAGTAGTTATTTCGGAATTCTGTCGATTTGAGGAAGTATTTAATTGCTTCATCAGAGAGTTTAAGCTTTTCGTAGATTTTACCAGCTCGATAATAGACGGAGAAATCATTTTTGAAATTTTGCTTTGAGTCGAAGATAAGATCGATCATTTCTTTTGCTGAGGGTCTCTCTGATGGGGTTTCACTTTGAATTAAAGCTAGCAGGGATATTGAAAGGTAGTGATTTGGGCAGAGTTTAAGCGCTTTTCGAAGGGCTTTTTTGCTCAGATAATCTTTGTAGCGAAGGTAGTGCAGCATGGATTGATAATAATAGATTCTCCAATATTTGATTTTCTGAACGAGACATTTGTCGATCTCGTTCTAGCAGAGATCAAACTCGTGCTTCTTTTTATCTTCCAATATGCAGTAGCACTTCCCCAGCAACCCATCAATATCATTTGGGTTGAGAGAAAGAACTCGATTAAAATGTTCCATTGCTTGGGTTTTGTTTTTATAATACCTGATGTGAATGAATCCCAGCTTCACTAATGCGTCCACATCAGATTTGTCTTTTTCTATGCGAGATTCGCAGGTAGTTTATTCTTGTGAAATGATAGAAAAATCAATGTCAATGTCTCTTGCTTCGTAGTCTTCTTTCGTCAGTTATTTAGGCTTCTCAACTTCAGATTAAGGTTCTCCCGCATTTTCCATTTTTTTTAGTTAATTCTTTCACTTTCTTTTATTCTTTTCCGCACTCAGAATTTAATCAGAAAAAAAAATATTCTGCTTAGAAACTACCAAAGGTTCAGGTTTCAGGCAAGATAAAGGAAACCAAGTATCCAAGGTAATTAGATTTCTCTTTTTGGGACTAAGCTTAATGAAATTTATTTTAAACTATGGTTAATGCTAAAAAATATGAGCTCTTTCCATTATTTTTTTTTTTTTTAAAAAACACAAATTTTACTAAAGAAAATATCTCCTT
>Ga0302284_1001093_pt1 | contig 12325 bp, 5 predicted proteins | sample III_Fen_E2_1_FD_198760 | JGI IMG/M metagenome (GOLD analysis project Ga0302284, IMG submission 198760) | Peat permafrost microbial communities from Stordalen Mire near Abisko, Sweden - III_Fen_E2_1 | ecosystem: Environmental > Terrestrial > Soil > Wetlands > Permafrost | place: Sweden: Abisko...
GTTTACTTTACAACTTAACATCTCCAATCTTTAATAGAATGCTCTCTCAAAGTCAGTTGCATTCGGAGAACATGGCTACTTATTTTTATTTTGTGCTGTTGCAGGGAGCACGGAGTTTGTTTTTGTTGAGGCGCAGCCTCCCATTGTTTGTAGTAAATGAAGCAGATAGAATAAAATAATTCGATAGTTGCTTTTTCAGCAAAAAAATATGTTTTTACTAGATTTTAATTTGCTTAAAAAGTTAATAATCGTATCCTTTGATGTCACAGATGAAAACGTATCCTCAAAGAAAAATAAGCGTCATGCTAAACTGATTATTGTTTCCCATGCATTAAAGTCACTCTGAGACACTTTTTTGTTCTTTGTTACAATGCCTCAACCACACAATGCGTTTTGTTTAATAAAAAAAAGGGAAAATAATTGACTTTGAAGCAAGCAAAAATATTAATTAGTTTGAATTAAAAATAAAAGAGAAGTTTAGCATCAAAAAAAGAAAAAAATTGATTATGCACCCACAAGCTTCACAGCATTCAGGATAAGGAGAATCAGTAGAAGAGCATAACAAAAATGGTTAAAACTCTCATTTTCAATTTCAGAAAAGAAAAGGAAGAATCGAGAATTCTGAAGCAATTAAAGTATTCGAAGGGTATGAATACAAAAAGAAAGAAGTGGAGCTAACTAATATGTTGTTCTAGTACATTGATGAGAACTACATACAGCGAAATTATTCCAGAACAAAAACGGAATACGAGCAGATGAGATACAATATCTCAGAGTACAAAGCAGAAATATTTCAGTTGATCCTCAAAATCAAAAACATAGATTCAGAACGCTCATAAGAAATATGCAGCTTCTATAAATTGTTAGATTATCTAGAATAAGCGTTCGAATAGCTTCCTAAGTAGCTCAAATCGGTTAGTAATCTGATTGACTTAAAGATCTGGAATCAATATTTAGCACAAAATGAATTTCACATTCCTAGTAATATCGTAGACATTATCTTTGAGAATCCTTATTGTAATGCATAGGTATTTGCGCTAATGGTATTGCATGTCTATTCAATGTCAAACGAGCAGGTTCTAATGGAAATATTACATTTGCTCGAATCCTTTTATTCTAATCAGGGAATATCGCATCATAAAAAGAGTCTCATTAGTATTTTTAAGAAGTACATTGAGTTTATTAGCAAGAAGCTCTAGTATTAAATGGATTAAGATTAACAAATGCAAAAGATTATTAGTGAGGATCTAGCGAATTATAAGAAATAGTTGAAACAGTTTCTTCAATTCCTAAAGGAAACATTCTCTCATCCAGATAGAGTGCAGTCATGAAAAAATAGTCTTTAAACTATATGAATTTTTAATATTTATTATTTCTTTTTCTCAGTTAATTCCATAAATTATCTGTGTTGTGAGTTACTTTTGGCTTTTGAAGGAAAAATTCTGATATCTAAGGATACTAGAGATCAATCATCAATTTAAAATCAAAACTTCCTTTTACTAACGTTTTTTAGCTTTTTCGACAAACTTCTTACATTCTTTCCAGCTATCACGAAAATCAAAACCAAAATAGAATAATTGGTTAATCCAAATTAAGAATTAGATAAATTTATTCGAGAAAGAGGAATGCATCGTAATAGTTTTGAAATGACGTGTAATAATTATGTTAAAAACCTTTTAGAGGGAACTGATGTCGTAATTAGTTATCATAACAAAAAAAAAGGGAATAATTTTGTTTCAAACATTAAAAACAAAAAGAAGCAAGTAAAAAATAAATAAGGAATTTCAAATAATCAAGTGAAGAAGTTTTAAAATGAGTTAAGAAGGGAAAGTCAAAAAGAGATTGGTTTCTAAGACAAAAGCAATAGAACAGTAGTCGTAAAGTACTACAACTCTTGGACCTTTAAATAATTAGAACCCCCAAACGGAGCATAAAAAAGGAAGTTTACGTGAGAGATTGAAACATCATGTTGGTCATCACCTCTAGGCACCATCGTTTATGAAAGATAATGCGTTTATTCATTCTGGGTATAGAATCAATTTTACATCAATGAAATCCGCAGTTAAGAGCTTGTTCATGGTGCATAACGAGCTTGTAAACATTTGGAGTCATTTCCTCGGGGCAATTCTAGTTGTTATTCTGAGCATATCTTTATGTACTTCATTTGCAAATTTAGACATTGTGTCCTGGAAGTAGAAATTAATAGAGAATGTTTCCGAAAAATTTAACCCACTGTACAATGAATTGCTAGCATTCGATGAAGCTCTCAATTAAAAGGTGCAGAAATAAGTTGAAATTATTCGCTAGGATTACCATATTTTGGAGGAGAACTTATTAAATAACTTCAATACACTTTTTACTGAAATGAAAAATGAAATCACACCACATAATGTAGAAGAGATCGTTGAAAAATGGAGACAGTTCTCGTTTCAAGACTACTACCATTAACTTGATCTCACTACGCTCAATAAATTTAAAAGCAAGGTAAAGAAAAATAATTCAATCTTTTCTTTTTCCAAAAAAATAAACTCTGAACCACCCCTCCCCTCCCCATTAATTTACAAACTTTTCTTTCGAATTTTCCTTGATTTTTCCCCAATACCTTCATTTGGTAACTGCTTATAAAAACTTTAATTTTGTTTATCTCTACCAAACTCATAAACTTCTGTTATGTTTAGCTTTTCAACTTTTTTTTAACAAAACCATTTTTTTAAGAAGTCTCAAAAAATTCTTAACCAAAAAATGCTTAATAATTTTTAATTTTGACTTATCCTAGTTGATGTCTGGACTAAATGACATGAAGAATGACTTAGTCCGACAAATTGACTCGCATGAATTCGATTGGATAGACTTTCACATGACTGATTTCTTGCACGATAAAGATGTTGATACTGCTACTAACGTATCTCCTACGCATGAAGTATCTCGTTGGCCTATTTTCGTATTCTTGATATCAGCATTTCTTTGCTTAAGCTGCTCGACTGCTTTTCATATTTTTTACGTAGTCAACCCAAAGTACAACAAGATTTTCCTTAGACTTGATTACGCTGGTGTAGTTCTACTGATAAGTGGGTCAACTTTCCCTGTAATCTAGTATGGCTTCTTTTGTCAACCTTATCTAGCGATTTTTTATCTTAGCTTAGTCGGATTAGCTTCTGTGGTAGTTTTCATTGTCACACTACAAGACTTCATTGATGAACCTAAAAATTTCATGCTAAGATCGTATTTATTTTCTGCTCTGAGTGTCTTTGCTGCTGTACCACTTATTCACTTAGCTTACTATGATATTTTCGATTCATCGGCGATTGGAAATTATTCTATGATAAATAGCATTTTCTACTATATTCTCATGAGCGTATGCTACCTTGGAGGTCTCATAATCTTCGCGACTAGATGCCCAGAGAGATACAAACCAGGGAAATTCGACATCTGTGGATCTTCACATTAACTCTGGCACATTTCAATTCTTCTGGCAATTTTATTCACATACATAGGATCCATAATCAATTTCTACATCCGCAAAATGAACAGTTGTCCAATTGCATTATGAAAATACATCAATTTGGCTCTGTTTTGCATTTATTGTCATTTTAAGAATCACAAATCAATTGTTTTTGTAAATAACCTTTGAAAAAAATTAAAAAAGACTAATTTGACTGCATTCAAGATATTTTTACATGATACTAGCTTTTCATACTAATTAATGTAAGATAATGATGCTTGTGTGTATGTATTTGTGTGATTTGTTAATTTTATTCTTGAAGCAATCAAATTTGTGAAAGAAAAAGAAAAAAACACAAAATAATAAATAAAAAAAAATAAAAGAATTATTTTTGCAATATTTAGAAGAAGATAAAAAAATGGAATAAGGAGATACAGATCAGTTATTGTTCTCGAGTCTTTAGCAGCTAGGCTTTGAGTTTGGAGGAAAGAAGATCACAAGTCTTTTTGAAATCGATGGAGATATTCTACGATTGTTGTGCTTCTAGTTTCTGGAATTCATGGGATCAAAAGTCACATTGAGTTCTATGAAGGGACAGCAGAAATTCAGATAATCTTCGAAGATAGCAGAAGAACTAAAAAATCTATGCGGACTGAGAATCGATATCAACTCTTTGCTTTCTCCGTCAAAAGATGACTTGAGAAAGATTTTAGTCACTTTGATTTAGAAACTCTCGATGCACGAAGATGGCGACAGTGCACGTCTGAATATCAGTCAGAGAGGAGAAAATACTCAATCTTTCGAGACATATGAAGCTAAGATTATGTTCCTGAGAGAATAAAGACGAAAGGATATTTTGAAGGGTTGGACAAAAGAAGAATGGATTCATCCTGCACTTGGTACTACGAGGTTTAATTCCTTCAGATGTTTTGACTAGGAACTGCAGTTAGACAGGTAATCTCTCCGAAATAAATTGATTATTTAGGTTATCGACGGAAAATCTAAATAAAGTCTCTATTCTTCGCTGATTAAGATAATCGAGAATCGTTCTTAAAAAACGAAAAAAGAAGAATACATTCAAGAAAATTTCTATGCTGAAGAATATGAGGAATTGCATTTGAAAAAGCATGCTGCATAAATCGAAGCTGTGAAAGTGCAGGTTGCATAGGATTTCTCCATGGCTAACAAGAAGAAAGTTGCTAGATTAGCAGATTTGCTGATTGACTAGTCTCAAAAAACTTAAGAAGAAACGAAATAGCAACTTTAAGCAGAAAAACCGACTCTATTTAACTATGAAATAAAATTCTAAGAAGAAATAGAGACTCAAGTAGCGGCGCCGGCTGCAGCAGCTGTAATTACTGCTATTGCAGCAACAAAAGCCCCCTCTGCAGGAATTAACTTTGGGAGTGGAACAACTTAAGTTTAGCTTCAAGTTAATGAAGATAATTCGAGAGAATCTGTGAGTACTGCGAGCGGTCTTATCTCAGCTTCTGAAACTAGTTAAGCCACAGCCTTGAATGTTTCCAGCCAATCAGGAAAAGCTAAATAAGATGATTTCTCTATTTCCGCTAGTCAAATCTAGCAACGAAATAAATAAAAGAAAGAAGCTGCTATTGCTGCTCTCAGCACAGAGTTTGAATCTTTGAAAACTTAACACAAACAAGAAATCGATGTCATCGTCAAGAAACAAGAAGAACTTACAAAGTAAAAATATAATAGTTGTGATAAATGACACTAAGTTGAAATGGGAAGAAGTCAACAAATCTTTTAACCTGAAAGTATTCCAAAATGAGCAATAATCAATTATTATTTTTTGCGAAAATTTCTAGGAAGATGGAGAAATACGATGCAAAGAAATAAAAAATGGAAGAAAACATCTAGTAAAAGACCGAAGAGGGTGAGATTCTCAAAGAATAAAACAAATCTACCAAAAAGGAGATTGAAAATATGGAACTATTGATACGTGAGCTAGAAATCAAGGGAGCTGGAGGAAGTTCTGAGCTCAAAAAGGAAATTGCTGATTTAGACGATGATATCAAATAAATCGAAGCTGAATGGAAAGAATACTAATCAAAAGAGCTCAAAGGTCTTGAAGAACTACAAGAGGAAGTAAAAATCATGATAATACACATGAATTTGAAAGATTTTTTTGGGGATTTTTCCTTTGACAACTGTAAATAATTTATTGATTTTTTCTCATAGATCTCAAAAAAGAAGGAAAAAGCTGAAATCATGAGAGATAAGAGCAAAAGAATTGATGCTGAATATCAGTAGCTTGTTGCAGATATCTAAAATAACTTTGAAAAGAATGAAAAGCTGGTCGAAGACTTCAAGAGAATGCCTCAGGGAAGCAATCGATAAGAGTATGTCAAGAAAATCACTGAAATCAAAAAGAACTACGACAAACAAAGAGGAGACATCTAAAAAATTGTTAAAGATGTCAAGGATGTTGAAGAGTAGATCGTCTACTATCAAGGCACTTTAGATAGGCATAAAGCTGAATTTGAAGGAATCTACAATGCAGATACCAAAAAGAATGAGTCGTTAAGTAAGCAGATCTTCAAGATTTATCAAGAATACAGCAGTATTTTTGAATAAACTGCAAATAACCTCCGAGAAATTGGAAACAAGAAAATCGAAACAAGAGCTATCGATGCAAAGTGCGTGGTCATCGCGACTAAGCATTATGACAAAAGCATGGAGAAGCTTAAGCAAGATATCGATGAAATCAAGCAAGAAAACATTGAACTGCAGAAAGCAGTTAAAAATTGATGAATTATCAAGGATAACAGGATAACAATATTTGTAGCATTCTTTGTTGTTTTTGATGTGCTACTTAAGAAGAAAAAGACAAGATAATAATATTTTTATTAAAGGAACGAGCTTGAATCTCTTATTTGTTTTTTAGTGATGAATTATTTTTGATTGATCTATTTTTATTGATTGATATTTTTATATTGATTGTTAAAACAAAATAAAGATAAAATAATCATCTAAAACAGATTATTAAAAATGCAAGTATTAACCAGAATAATGCTAAAAATGTAATGTCTCTATTGAAGAAAGTACCAATAATTGAAAGAAAGGAATACTTTTGAAAAGTTTAATAATCCTAAGAAGATGACTTTAAGAAAAAAGTGAGAGAAAACACACATCCTAAGGAATTTTGAGTACACATTGTTAAAAGTTTTTGAAAAGAATCTTTAATATGTACTCTCATTTAGTAGGTAATTTATCAGTTTTTGTTTGATATTTCTGTTAATTTTCCTTCATTTAGCTCTCTCATAATATTATCATTGAGTTCAGTTCATTTCTTTCCTCTTTTTTCTTAATGATTTTTGGATTGTTTTTTCCCATTTTTCAACAATACAAACTCAAACATTCATTGTTTATTGTTTTCATTTTTAAACAAACACAATTACAATTCAATAATTATTATGTTAAATCCCAAGATAAAGATAATTATTTCCAATTTCAAATAAGGGTGAAGGCTTCTTAAGCTAAGCATGCAGAGCATAGTTGTTTATTGCTTATTTTAGATGTTGCTCTATTCTTGAAGCAACTTGAACACCTGATGAAGCTCTGTGTGATCTTGTATGGTAATTTGATTAGCTATTCTGGCATTATTTATTATGAGATATCAAATCCTTATTGAGATTGTACTTCTTTTTACTGTGATTAATTGAGATTTGCACTTTCCTTTCTTGATGAGCTATGAGACCGAATCCTACTGTTCTAAGAATTTTATGAACCCCCATCTTAAGGTATTCCTACTTAACAACATGTATTATCTGGAGGCTATTAGGTAATCTAAATAGGGCGCTGAGGGAACATAACACCGAAAGTTGAATTGAGTTCATTATAATTAATAAAAACAAAAGGTGCATTTATTATCTCTGATTCATTGCAGAAGTTTTATAAATTTGAAAGCACATTACTTTCAAAGCTAAGCTCTTTGCACAGAGCCAAAATCATGTTGATTTGCCCTAAAGAGGTTTGATGAATTTGGAAATTTAAGCTATGAAACTACTTTGCTTTCGATTATTTTAGGTCGGTTTGATTATCTTCAGGCAGGATTTTAAGCCCATCGAGGATTAGGAGAACAAAACTCATGTTTAGTTCTTCATCGACAGTTTCTAAGTTTATCTTTGAACTAAAGGTACTCAAAAATTTCCCCCATTTCTCTAAAATATCCGAGCTCGATTGCTTTGATTTACAGAGAAAATCCACGAATTCCAAAGAAGTTTTCTTTTTTTCAGGTGAAAAGGTCTTCCATTTTTTAATTACTTTTTGATTGAATGGGATTTGCTAGTTGGATTAGAATGTCAGCTTCAGTGCGTAGAAATAACTTTCAAAAAGTGAAGAAAAGGAGTGTAAACCCTAACTATAGGTATTCTAGAGTTTAGAAGATATGCATGTGTTATTATGTAGCATCTCGATTTCAGATTCGCTAAAGGGTCTCTCAACAGGTCCCTTTAAATTCAATTTAGGTTCTGAAAAGTATTGAAAATAGTATTAGAAAATCTAAAAAAAATGTGTGATGATGTTACCTTGTTATAATGGGATGCTTTCCAAGAAATAAAGTGTCTTTTCCTTATCCACAATCAATATCAAATCTGTTACTTAAGATTATTTTTTTAGGTAAGGTTTAGCTTCACATTTGTCGGTATGCAGGAGAAATGTATCAAAAATATCAGCAAAATTAACTCTGAGAAAAGTTGAGACTCTTTTAATAGTTTCTGGTTCATTGAAGTCTTAAAGTTGATCCTATTTTAGTGCTAAAGCTTTTGTAACGAGAGCAGTCGTGATTATTAATTTTTCTTTAGGACTTAAAAGCAGATGTTCTGCTGTTTATTTCTTCCTGAAATTTGCAAGTAAATTTATTATTCTTTCGATTTCAATTTCCTCAACGTTTATCTGAAGGATTTCTACTGCAGTTTTCCGAGACAAGACAATTGAACTCTGACAGAACTCCAAATATTATTGAAACTAGAGAAAAACCTTCTCCTTATCACCAATTTGTTCATTGCTTAGGAACTATTTATCGATGAAGTAGGAAAGAGCAAGATAAGGTGAAGTAAATTTTTTGAAATATTTCAGGTTTGGATCTTTGATTTCATAAGATTCCACAATTCCCTTAAGCTCTCTGTTAATATTCTTATCGATTAGAATCTAATCTTCGAAAATATCTGTGTTTCTTTCTAAAGAACTGGCGACAGAATTTTGATTGAGTTCCATGATGAAATAGATATCACTCTTTATGAATAATTCTACTTATGTTAAATGCCCCTAATAGTCAAAACTTGAATTTAACATAATAATATCACATTCTATTTCATCAATTGGCTTTGAGGTCAGAGAAGGTTAAACCTAAATGTCAAAAATTTCCTTAAAAGCAATAAAAAAATCCTTTCTTTGAACCATTTAGTTTTGAGTGTAATCAAGGAAAATTGAGTAAATATCTTTCAATAAGGGATAAGTAAATAGCATCTTAGCAAGATCTTATTTCTACGCAAGAAGATCATCCATAAACAGAGCGAATTTTCTTAATATATCAGAGTTAAAAAGAATGTTATTTTTCTTCTCCAATTGTTTGCTAATATAGCTGTAAAGATCCTCGAAAAATTTCTTAAATAGGTCAGACTACTTTCCTAACTTTAACCCTCCTTAGATAAACATGAGGAAATATGCAGGAAATAGTTTAAGCGCTGGACAATGTTTTGTATCTGAAGATTGTATTTCACAAATTCTTAAAAAAGCAAACCGATTTTTCTTCTTTTAGTTTATTTCTCGAAGGTGGAGGCTGATATCCTTAGTAAAATCAAGCTCCTTGCCAGAGATCTCTAAGGATTTTATTTAAGTTGATGAAAGACTTGAATAATCATTCTTTGAACTTTTTTTTTCTTCTAATTTCAGAGTACTGAACTAAAAATGCAAATGAAATAAGGGAAATGTCATAAGTCTAAACAAAATGCTACATCTGGGTAGTTTTCGTTCAAGATTGTCACTTGGTACTTCTATTCATCTAAGAATTTAGGTGTGTATTCCTTGAGTTTCATTTGTGCTTCCAAAAAATATAGCTTCAAAACTTAGAATATTACAGATTATCTGTTTGTTATTTGATTTTATCTCTGAGCTAATTCCCAATGAATATGATTTAGTTAAGATAGTAAACTTTTTTTTAATTTGTTGGAGATTAAATCATAAATATCAGCCGCACTGAAAATAATCCAAATCTTTCCAATTAACGTAAAAATTGCTTTAAAGTCTTCTTATAAAAAAAAATGAAGCAAGAACCCTTTTAATTTTATTTATTTTTTTATAAATAAAAAACAATTTAATTTTCTCCAAAAAATTCATCGAAATCCTTTGCTAAAACAATTCCAATAGCTTCAATAATTTATTACTTTAAGCTGTAAAAACGGCCATATTAATGGATTAAATGATAATAACTAAGTAATAACAATATATTATATTATAAAAGAGCATATAAATGAAGGTGGGAGGGAGGGAGAGTGCGTGTGAGTGTGGGATTTTCTTCTTCTTCTTGTTGAATTAGTTTGTTGCATGGTGGATATGATGAATTAAAAGAGTATTTCCAAATATGATTTTTCAAGAAGCCGAATTTTTTAAAGGAGTCGAAGAGAAGGAGTTGTTATGGTCACAATTTATTTTGTTATTCCCCTTTCTCCCAATGTTTTACATCTATCCATTTCCTTTATTTCGAGGAGCTCTTTTATTTACTTAATTATTAGTTTTTTCTTTCTTTTTTCCATTTTTTTTATCTTCCCTTTCATTTTAACAATCGTCTTCGCAAGTTCTCCTCAGAGAATGAGATTATTACGAATGAGAATTATATTATTCATTAGATTGTCTCTTATCATCATTACTGTCGCCCTCATTTTCTTCTTCTTCAACATCCTAATCTTCTTCTTCTACTTCTTCTTCATCTTCAAATCGAACTTCTCCTATGTATCCTTGTCCATCTTAATTGATTTCCATCTCAGATTAATCTCCTGATTCCATTTTCATATATCTCTCCTTCTCTTTGTTGAATTGCGACTTAAATTCCTTTCAAAAACAAAATAAATTAGCCAATCTATCCTTATTGACTAATAAGAATGTTACATCTAGATATCCAGGAGGAAAATTCAAGCATAAGTCTGGAGATATTTCACCTGTTTCCTAAGCCATGCATATCGATCTCTAGTTTAAAAAATCAAATAAACATGAGTTCAATACATTAAACTATTTAAACTTCTTCCCATATATTTCTCAACTTCCCTTCATTTCCCAAAGATATTTTCCCTCTTACCGCTAGTCTCTCCCTTTCCGTTTTGTTTCCTCCATTGTGTTTCAATTTGATGTGAAGATTCAAAGATACTTCTGATCCATACAGTTTCTGGCATTCAACATAAGGACATATGTGACTCTTTTGAATTTCAACAGCTGTGCGTCTGTTCTTCTTTTTGTTTTTCATCGATATCAGCTTCTAATATTCCCTGTGCAGTTACTGTTTTTTGTTTGTTCCCAAGAAGAAAGAAGAATAAGTTTAACAGCTATTTCTTTATTTAATCTACCAAATCTACATACAACCTACCTATCATCCCCCCTGACATTTACCTCTAATTCTACTATTTTCACATCCAGAAGCTTGTTCTCTGATGAAAACTCCTTGATTTTCGATATCATCATCTCATTCATCAAGTAAGTTCTCCAAAACTCCTGATAGTAGTTCATCCCCTTGCTGTATTTAGGATACACTGTTCAAAATATCCAATCATTAATCCCATAGAAACACACCCAAAAAGTGTCTTCCTCCCTTAAGATTTTTCTTCCCTTTGGATCTCAAGTACAAAGATTCATCCCGTTTAGCTTACCATTTGCTGAAGGTGTTTGTGATGATGATAGACTAATATGTTCTTGAATCCATGTATCATTCTTATTCACTTTCAGCTTCTTCAGCAACTAAACTGTATTTCTCATTTCATCTTCCACTTGTATGAGGTCCCTAGCTGCTTGCGATTGCTGAGCTGTGAGTGTAGGATAATTTGAGTTGTTTGCAGTAGATATGATACTGCTGCTATTGCAAGAAGGCATTCTTTTTGAAGTTCTTTAAAAAAAATCGAAGAAAAATTTACAAATCAGAATTGTATTCAAAAAAGAAGAATCAATTGGGGAGGGATAGATAGTTGTTAGGGGGTGTTTCTTCCCCTTTCTTTTATTTCAAAAAATAACAACTTAATCATTATCTTCAAGTACTTTTTTAATTTCAGAGTGTTAATTTACAAATCTAGCAAGCTCTATCAGTAGAAAGTAGTCCGTTTTTTTCTCCCTTTAAGGATGTTCGCACCTTATTCATCCATCTAAAAAGCTTCTCTTCTACCAGCTAGAATGGAGTCATTAGATTATCTTGTAATAATCTATCAACGTATATTTTCATAAATAAATGTCAATTTGAATTTAAACTCTTTAGGGAAATGTCAAAGCTTCTTTATTAATCTATGTATTCTCAAGTTTTAGATTGGTAAACTCATCAAAAGGTAATTTGGCACCTTGATTATATCAATTTTGAACTGAAATTAAAAATAAATAAAAAATGATTTCTCCGAGGATTGATCTCGGGACCTTCAGTGTGTTAGACTGACGTGATAACCACTACACTAAGAAATCTGAACTGAGAATAAACCCTATATTTTTCTTAATAGTTGTTGATATTTTTTATTTTTCCTTATTATTTCAAAAGGAAGTTTAATTTTCATTAAGAGCTAACTGGAAAAGAAGAAAATACACGTAAATTATTTGACATATTTTCATTGAAAAATTGGGAACACAAAAGTGATTTTTCAACCAAATATACATAAGCATCTCTCTGAAGACGAA
>Ga0302284_1001094_pt1 | contig 12321 bp, 8 predicted proteins | sample III_Fen_E2_1_FD_198760 | JGI IMG/M metagenome (GOLD analysis project Ga0302284, IMG submission 198760) | Peat permafrost microbial communities from Stordalen Mire near Abisko, Sweden - III_Fen_E2_1 | ecosystem: Environmental > Terrestrial > Soil > Wetlands > Permafrost | place: Sweden: Abisko...
GATTTTTCTGGTAGAATTGTAATAGGAGGTTATTGTTCTTCTGAAGAGTTCAATTCGAGTATCAGAAGAATAGTGTTTTCAAGTACTGATCGATTTAGAGAGAAAATACTTGCGTTGATCTTCAATTTTTTAATTTATGCAGTTTTTTCACTGAACATAAGAATGTCTCTGATTTCTCTGAGAAGTGGTTCTTGAGCAGATATGTCTTCGCTATTAATGGCTTAGAAACTCGTAAATAAAGAATCGATTTCAGTTTGAAAATTTTCAGAATTAATCGATCCAAGTTTATATTTGGCTTCACGGATTAGCCTGAATGTAGAAGGAGTCAGAGGAATATTCTCGTAGATAATATCAAGTCTGCCTAATTCGAATCGCAAGAACTCCAATTTGGACTCCATTTCTTTGCCACCAAAAGCTTTGATTTGTTCCTGATTTGAAATAATTTAAAAAGTGTTTTTGGTTTTGGTTTTTCACAAAAAATAGTTTCTTTTTTTGAATTTCTTACAACAAAGCCATAGTCTTGAATTCTCTTGGAGAAGAACTCATAATCGATGAAGATAAGATAATCAAGTATTTCTATTACAAGACCAAGTAATACAGTTGATCTATCTCCAAGGAACAACTGTTTGAATAGCAAAGAATAAACAAAATAAGATCAAAACACATTTAGCCTGATAAATTCCAAAAATGCTGAGTTTCTTTTTCCAAAATAATTAATTCCTCTTACATTATTGAGTAGATAACTAATATGTCTGAGTAGGTTCTCATCTATGAAAATCTGCGTAAATGCTTTGAATTTCTCTTTTTAGGCGTCACTGTGAGTTTTGGAGAGAAATTACTTGTAGTACAATAGCTCTTGTTTGATTAAGAAATCAAGGTAAGCCCTGAGACAAGAGAGAGCAGTCATATTAAGTGTCGCATGAGGAATAGTAATGCACCTAGTTAACGTAAATGCTAAGGCTAATTCTGATTCTAAGTAGTAAATTAAGTCAAGTCTAAATACGTTGACTCCACGAACAGTGAAGAGATAATCTCCTTTATTGCCTTTTGTGATTTATCTTTCCATGCAGGTGATTATTTTCTCGAGAGACTCGACTGCAATCGAGTTAAATTATCTGTTGCTGCTCTCTAAAAGACGGTTTAATGTACCCAAATCAAAACTAGTTAATATCTTCTCTTCTTAGTCAACTAATCCAGAAGCATCATGATTCTTATGCTTGAGGGTTTCATCAGGTAAAAACGTTCCTTCTTTGCTAAAACAAGCTTGGCTGATTGCATCTTTGGGAGTTCTAACTTCCATTTCAAAAACTTTAGATATTTCTTCTTCATTTTTTGTGATAAATTAATCCATCGTTTAGCCATACGCATCTGGTTTGTGCTCATTGATAGCAGCTGGATGTTAGGCAACAGGTGTTTTCTTGAAACTGGAGATCACGGTAGGATCCAGAACGCTCATAAGTTCCTTTTGCAGCCTTACGATTTCATCTTCTTTCATATTTTTCAATAATTCATCGTTTTCTTTCGAAATTGAATCATATTCTTCTGGTGTCACTCCAAGCATTGTTTTCATGTCAACTTTCGAAGCAAAATTTACTTTCTTTTGCTATTCTGCAAGATCTTCAGCTGCTTTTACACTTGAGGCTATCTCTTCTGTACTTAATTTCAGAGTTTCTGGAAAAGCGATGACCTGCTAACCTTCATTCAAGGATCCAGAATAAGTCTAAGCTACTTGATCAGCAATAATGTGATGAACTACATGAGGATTTTCTTGGATCGCAGGCTCAACTTTGGATTGTTCTTTTTCTTCAACCTTTTTGGCTTGCATCTTTTGCTTGAAAAGAGACACTTTTTTAGCTTATGGCTCCATTAGAACAAGGGAATGAATAAAGAGTTATGAGCTTAGTCTGCTTGAGTTGTATGTTTTTTTGATATTTTTTTGGAGCTAATTAATTTCAAACGAAAAAGGATAGTATATATTTTGCGGGAAGGACAGAAATTTTTAGCTATTAAAGAAAAATATGCTAAGTTATTAATCATTCCAATTCTATTTCTATGTAAATTTACAATTAATAGGATAAAACTAATACAGAATATGTGAGAAACCTTCTATTTAGGATTTATCAAACCTTTAGTTAGTTTATTACTCTTTTCTTTTTTTGAAAAAAAAATTCTAGAAAAAAAATAGAAAATTACTACATAAACACATGAAAACTTCTTCTTCATGGATCGTATCCGTAAGTTTTGGATTTAAGAATATGAATTATCCCTTGCTGTAATTTATTAACCTGGTTAATAATGGGTTCATTACTTGGAGCTGAAACAATTTTTATAAATCTTGAAATTAGAAAATTAATGGTATCTTCCTTCAACAACTTGGGATTGATCTTGACTTATGACAAGAAATCAGGGAAGAGTCTCCAGCAACTAGCTCGTTTTAGAGGATTTCTATTAATCATGTGATGTTTAATAAATTTTTAAAAACTTTCTTTAAACTCATTCTCCTCAACATGTTCTAATACAACCTCGAACGTTTTACCAAGTTAAAACACATCAGCTGCAAATCCTACTGGAAATCCTTCTATTTCACTGATTTCAGGCGGGGAGAAGAAACTTGTTGCTCCCTTGACTTTAGTATTCTCATCAGCAAATTGAGATAATCCAAAATCAGCTAGGACATAATCACCACTTTAGTTTATGAGAATGTTTTAAGGTTTTATGTCAAGATGGAGGATTTTAGAGATGTTCAACTGAATCAAACTTGTAAAGAGATTCACTACCATTCTTAAAACTTCTGATTCCGTAAGTGAACCAGATTTTTTAGATTTATCTAGAAAATCTTACATGGATTGCTAGCATTCTTCCATTGCAATGACTTAAGCTGTGAGAAGGTAATTGAGATAAGTTTGAAATACATCGAAGTGCTGAACTAACCCGATGGAATCCCTTAAACTCATTATTTTATGCTATTATTGGGTAAGTATTTCAATGTTGTCCGATTTAATTATTCTAAAAACACGATTCATTATCTCTTCATTTTCATTATTTTTCTTAAAAGTAACTCCTGTAAATACATCAGACTCTCCTCCAGATTTCATGAAGTGCTTCAAAGCATATTCTCTTTAATTTAGTTGTCTACACAATGCACTAATATCTTGTATTGATAGATATCTTGGGCAATCTCCTTTTTCGTTTCTAATTAAATTTGACATTTAAACTGCGCTACCATCGAAAATGAGATTTTCATCTTATGGACCTGCAGATCTGCTCTCTTGGTCTTTCTCACAATCCCAAAAACAATTTTCCATATCATATTCGTAATCATAACAATTATTCTATTTTTCCTCACTGCTTGAACATGAGTTTTCTCTGGACTTTTCCCAGGAATGATTGTAAAAAAAGTCCATTTATATTCTGATGTCTTTTGTTTATTTTTTCAGTTTGCTATTTCTTCTTTTTGTTGCTTTTGAACAAATGATTAATTTCTGTTTAATTCAATTCTAGATAACTTCCTCATTTTAAAAATAAGATTACAAAAACCTATTTCTTTTTTTTTTAAAAAATAGCTTTCAGGAAAATAAATATTGTTGAATTTAAGTTTTAGAGGAAAAAAAATATAATAAAATAATTTTGTTACAATTTGCTTGTTTAAAAAAAGAAGTCTTTAAAAATGGAAAATGTGGAAAATTTCATTTTTAATCTAAAGGCTGAGAGCGAGTAGGCGAATCTCCAAAAGAATAACGGATGCGTTTAAGAGCTTCTAAGAACTATCCTTATGTAGGAGTGTTAATTTTCTAAGACTGATTTAACTCATTTTCTTCATTGATTACTGATTCTTATTATTATTATGATTGTGATTATGATAATGATTATGATACTGATACTGATACTGATTAATGTTATTATTATTATTATTATTGTTATTGTTATTATTGTTTTTGTTATTGTTATTGTTATTGTTATTGTTATTGTTATTGTTATTGTTATTGTTATTGTTATTGTTATTGTTATTGTTATTGTTATTGTTATTGTTGTTGTTGTTGTTGTTGTTGTGGTTGTTATTGTTGTTGTTGTTGTTGTTGTTAGGGTTGTTGTTGTTGTTGTTAGGGTTGTTGTTGTTGTTGTTAGGGTTGTTGTTGTTGTTGTTAGGGTTGTTGTTGTTGTTGTGTGACTGAGGTTGTTCTTTAGATGATATTTTTTTCAGCCTTAAAAGTTGATTTTCTAATAATTTATGCTCCTTTGTTAATTGCTTTAACAATTCTTTGATGATGAGACGATTAGTTTGTTTCATACGCCGATATTCGTGGCGTATTATTATTATTATTATTATTATCTGGTTTCTAATTTTAGTTAAAGTAATCCATGGAAGCATCACCATTTCTGAAGTCATTGTTCTCTTATCGTTTTCCCTCTCCTTAACCAACACTTTTCCAAGTATTATGATCTTCTATAGTTCCACATGTTCCTGAAATAGTATCTTTGTTTTGAATTTCGATGGATTCAATTATTGTAAAAAAGAAATTCACCATAATAGCAATATTTGTTACAATCACAAATATGCTTGGGTATTTAATTATCTTCATTATCTAAGGAAGATAATCTTCCACAGCTACTTACAAGCAAGCTCGTTTCTCAGAAGGAGGACCTCTGTTAACATCTGTAAAATAATACAATGGTAATCTTGCACATATCCCTGAGCAGTTCCAAGAACTCTCCATTTATTTTAATTAATAAAATAAATCATTTTTAGTAGTAAATGAAGAACATCCTTAGATATTGATCGCAGCAGAAGATGAAGTTGATATATTATTCGATATGAGCTAAAGTGTCAATGTTGAGTAGAGACTTTTCGATTTAAGATAGCAAGGACAATTTGTACTGCAAAGTGTACTGGCTGCGGAAGATACAACGTTTATTGCAGAATTATCCCAAATCTACTGGTAATCACATTCAGTGTAGATTTATGATTAATCTTTGAAAGAAAGTCCATAGATAACTATGAAACATGACCAGCAAACAAACCAAGGAACGAGTATTCTTTTTTTATGCTGCTGTGGAATTGTGGATGTATATCGCAGTTTAATGAAGCACCAGCAGAGTATTAAATAAATTATATTTATCAAAGAAACAGTTAACATCACGATGAATAAGGTCGAAGTAAATTATGGAAGAGATCCAAAAAGCAGATTGTGAGAATCCGTCAATCCAACTATCCCTGCGCATAAAGGTAATAGTAGAGTAAAGACACCTGGGTAGAAAGAATTGACTTAAGAGGGAGTTTCTTCTACTTCTTCTTCTTGCTCTTGCTCTTGTACTTGATTTGGTTGTTCTTTTTCAATGTTTTTGATAGCCTCTTCAAAAATAGTTTATTATCTATTTAGTAATGGGGATTTCCTGATTTTAGATTGTGCTCTCTCTATTGTCATCCTTCGTATGCGTGCTGAGACATCATTTTCATCTTACTCTGATAAAATAAGGGATTTTGTATATCCTTCGTTAGCTTACGCAGCCATTTTGTATTGTCTGGAAAGCTGCGTTAACTTTCAAGTTAAAACACTAATTCGCTTATACTTTACAATCGATAAAAGAATTTACCCAACAAAAAGTATTTCACGCTCAAAAAATTATATTTAAAGATATAAATACTTTTTAGCCAAGTTCTTATTTCACATAATTGAAGATAATTTACTTATTAAATTAGAATTGTCATTCTTTTTTTTATATTACTATTAAAAGGACTATTCAGCATATACCGCACATAAAAATACGGGCTAGCTTTCCTAAAAATTATCATAAAAAAAGATCATTCTAAAATAATATAATTTGCTTATTTAAACAAAGAATCCTCAAAAAGTGTCGGGAAACAAAAAATAGATTAAAAAAAAAGGATAAACAGCAAAGAAGAATCAGAGCTTAGAACATGGGTAACAACTACGAAAAGAATTTCAGCAAAGCGCAACGAAAAATACTTGTTCTCGGAGTTGAGAAAAGTGGAAAGACATGTACAAACAAAAATGGAAAATACATTGGATATTTTAGATGGTAATCCTAATTGTTTCTTGAATTTTTTGTTCACTTCAGGTTTTATTGATTGCCTCAATGGAAAACCCTTCGTTGAAGGTAAATACACTGAGACTAATGACATCGACATTATTGATGCCAAAAAAGAAAAAATACAGCTTTAATTCTACGTAAATTACTCAGATAATTCTCATTTTCATCACATATTTTCTCGAAAAAAGAAAAATTTCAATTTCGAATACTTTTGTAATTACTCATAGGACTTCGCTGGATGTGAGAGAAAGCGCATATTTTGGAGACACCACTACATAGGAGCTTAAGGAATAGTATTCGTGATAGATGGAAACGACTTAGAGTTGTTCAAATCTGCAAATGAACAACTACAGAATGTATTTAAAGAAAGAAATCTTATTCAGGTGCCAGTTTGCATTTTCATCAACAAGAGTGATATCTCTCTCCAAGCAGATATCAAATCAACGATTGATAAGATAGTTTCTGAGCACAGCACAGTAGGAACAGAAAGCTACAGGAAAATTAAAGTTGTCTTAGGCAGCAACAAATTGAGTAACAAAAAGACATTTTTATTTTAAGATTCTTTATTTATTTGAGTTAATGTTCATTGGGTAATTTCTCTTTTATTGTGTAGAGGAAGGCCATCCAGAAGTCAAAGAATGGCTTGAAAAAGTCATGGTCTCAATATGAACATCAACTTGGATATTAATTGCTTAGTATTTTATGATAAATGAAAAAAAGTTTATATTTTAAGTATTTTTTGTTATGTGAGAATTCAGCACTAGAAGCATTTTGGAAAGTAAAAGCAAAAATATTTTCTTATCAAAAATGTAAATGAGATTTGGAATAATATTATTAGATAGTTATTGCTTCAATGAGACGTTAATAAGTCTCTCATATTAATATTAAAAGAATGAAAATACTTACAAATTTTACAAATGGTATTTTATCTTTTTTTACCAAAAATTTCCATAGAAGATGGGATCAACCACTTTAGTAATTTTATAACTTCTTCTGCATCAAGGGTCACACATTAAAGGAAGGGGAGTTATTGTTAATAGATTAATTGGCACATAATCTTGAGAGAGAAACAAAATAAATAAATTGTCTGATTCTGATTAACTGAAAAAACAAATACAAAGAAATGAGCAGTAAAAGTGATAGATCTCAAATTGTAAACGTGCTTCTCAGTGTTATGGAGCATGAAAAGAAGAAAGGAGCAAGTGTCGATACTAATCTATTGCACTAAGAAAGACTCCTTTTGCTAGCTACCGAATATCTCTCAGGTGGTCTTGGCTATGCTGAGTTAGGATTTGATTTCACCGATACATTTGAGGAATACACTATGGCTGTGAATAAAATCGCTATGGAGCAATTCAACGCGAATAATCAAGATAAAGCTACTAATTATTTACTGAAGGCGATAGATTTACTTATGAATAAGAACATTCACAAGTTCGTGAGACCTATTTAAAAATACGGAGAAGTAAAAGTGCTGACATACAATAATTTGGCTTGCATTTATCAGAAGAGAAAACAATTTGCTTTGGCATTGAAATCCTTGTCATTTGCAGTGGATTTGGAGGAAAAATTAGTGGCAGATGGGTATGAACCAGCTAAAACATCGATTGTTTCGACATTACTGAATAAAGCAGCGATTTAGAATTCGCTAAATAAACATGATAAGGCATAAGAATCTCTGTACAAAGCGCTTATTTACATAGACAAAAGAAATCAAGAACTCAATGCTCTAGAATCATAACAAAAACAAGAAAAAGAAGAAAGTAAATAAAATGGAGATGAGTAAACCAATACAGACAGCAAAAATGATGCGAACTTATAAAATAAGATTGAAGAAGTAAGAAAAGAAGAGCTAAAAGCACTGAAATAGCTCAAAATGATGTGCTACTATAACATTGGTGCAGAAGACGAGCATCTCTTCCATTCTGATCGGGCAAAACAAAATTACAATAAATCGAAAGCAATCGCAGAAGAAATCTAAGACTCCGCCATGAAGGATCGGTTGTAGAAGATACTTGACTCTCTAAAATGAGTTTATTTGTGATGGGTCAAAAAATATTCCCCCTCTTTTTTTGTGTTATGATGCTCTACTGTTTTAATGTAGTTTTGTTGCTTTTTTTTTACTAAACATTTATTCTTTTTACTTGTTTTTTCTCTCTATTTTTCTGGATTTTAGATTGCAATAATTCCTAAAACTTAACACACACAAAAATCACTAGAATTACTAAGCTGCTGCAAATAAATTAATGAATTCATTATCAAGAGCTGTCTTGAATGGGACAACTACTCTCTCAACTACATCGTCTTGTGCTTCATGAATTGCTACTTATTCATCAACATTCTATTGTACATTCTTCTAATTGGTACTATTATTTTCATTTATTTTTTCTGATTCCTTATTTTTTTCGATTTTCTAGACTCGTTTTGGTCCAGCTGCACTTTTGTTATGCCTGATAATTATCTTATAACCATCGTCACTGTCGATTGTCTTTTTGTTTTTAGTAATCATTTTCTTCTTCTTTTATTCTGTTTCTTAATAGACATATTCCCTATTTTTGTAAAGAATCAAAATCGTTGAAGTTATTTTTAGAAAAAAATAGAAAAAAGTCATAAATAAATTAATTCTTTGAAGTTACTTATCATCTTCTTAGACATGCACTTCAATTGGTAGGTCTGCTTCCTTTCTCTTGTAGTTATCTTCATTATTTTGCTAAAATCCTTAGTTTCCAAATATTCTGTTTTTTTAACCTCCTTATCCTTAATTATTAAATCCTTCATTGGTTGTTTTCCTGAAAATGTTTACGTTCTTTTCTTTAGATTTATTCATCTCAATGAATTAATTATCTTTTGCAGTTGGACGATAGAATTCAGCTTGCGATCTGAATAATTAGTTATTTGGTTTGTTGCTAATATTCTAGTCATAATCGTATTCGTCTTCAAAATCGTTTTCATAGTTATCATAAACGTCTTACTCGTCAGCTGGGTTGTTATCATTATTGAAATCATCTACATATTGCTGATCCCTTGAGTTAATAGCTTTCTTGTCTTCTTGTTCGAGTTAAGCTGCTTTACAAAAATCATGTAAAAATGCTCCTTTGAATTCAAATAAATTACTTTTGAGGGGCGAGAAATCAAGTCTCTTTGGTGATCCATTAAGTATTTTTTGTTCATCCTTTTAAGAGTTTTTCTCTGTGAACTGAGCATTTTCGATCATTCCTTCACCTTGATTTTACTCTTTATCAACACAATCGTTTTAACAATCAGCTGATGATTCTATTTCTTTTTATCTTTCTTTCTCTTATTTCAATGATCGTAGCTTTCTTCTTCTCCTTCCTCCTTCTGAAGTCTTCGGTCTAGATTCGCTGATTTTTTGCACTTATTGAATCAGGTCTATGGGCACTTCTCTAACATCATCTTCTTTGTGATGCTCTTAAATCACTTCCAACCCTGCTACACCAGCATTCATATTGTTATTATTATTTCTTCTTTCTTTTATGCAATTAATATTTTGTTCAAATTCTTCTTCGTTTTTCTACCTTTCATCACTTTTTTCCTGTCTCTATCGCTTTAACAAAGACAATGGCTCATCCATCTTAACATCGTAGCTATATAACTACTATGTCTCCAAAGATGCCAGCTATTTTGGTAAGTTCTTCTCTTCATCTCCTGCTTTTCCTGGGGTCTGTAATTGCCTTGCATTCTCTTGAATCTTATTTTTCTCTGTTTTTTTTTTTTCATTTCAAATTACAACCTATCTAACATGCATCTTTATCATATTTTTACAATAATTCTAGAAGTCATTAGCGAGAAGATGTCTTTCAAATTTATTTGGATTCCTAGTATCTTCTGCATTGAATGTAGGATTGAAACTACCGAGTCGTTAGGAGGAGGACGAAGATGATGTAAAAAATGAATTTGATTTCGGTGGAATGGAGAAGAAAGCTGAAGATATATTTGGCTGAGTTGTGCTGTTTGTGAAATATTTTCGTCCAATCTATCCTGAATTTGACATATTTTCACTGACAATTAGGTCTTCAATGGGAATCAATTGCGTTTTGATTGGTGGCTAATTCGAGTATGCGAAAAGTTTCTTGGACGATTTCTTATTGAAATTCGGTTCGGTTTGATAAAATTTCGAAGAAGAACTAGAAGATTAGAAGAACATTGAAGCTGGTGGTCCACTTTAAATGCCTGACTTTGATTGGAGATATCCTTTGAGCTGTGGTTGCTTAGTTGGTGCAGAACCCATGAGAATCTCTTTCTTCCCGACATTGACCGAGCTCCTGCTAGGAGATTTCATAGGAGTAAGCTTCACAAGTGTGTAAGAGGATATTGTGAAATTAAAGTTTTCGAAAAGAAAGGAAAATTGAAATTAAAAAAATGTTCTCCATACCTTGATTTGAATTCCTTGGAGTGCGAGTTAGCGAAGTTACTGTTTTCTTTTTGAAACGAAGCTAAGGGAGGAGACTGTTGATGCTATTGATGAATTTGCTGCTACGAAGGCTACTTTGTGGCCTTCACTGCTAATTGCTCTGGTTTTTTTGTGCCTATCGATTGATATTAGAGAGGTAATTGACTTAATTATTAAGAAGATAACTACTACTATTATGAATTCTGTTATGAGTATTGTTATGAGATTTATTTAGTTTCAGTAGATGGCGATTAAGATTTTCTGCTAGGATTTTGATTTGGGCGTGCTTTCTTAGCTCGTGTATCTGATGATCCATTGCTATTTGTATTTTAGATTGGATTAACTTAGTTGAAGAACGTATTAGAGTGTGTATTGTAGAAGTTATTCTGAGATTTATGGAGGTTGTGTCGAGATCGTATGTTGTTATTGTAGATCTTCTAAATTTAACTGATTTTTTCATTATCCTTTATGGCTATCTAGCTGGATGTTCCTTAGGGGATGAGATTACTGCTACCAGTTTCGTTTTATTGAGAAGGGAAAAAATGAGGACTGCTCCTAATTTTCAACAACAACAAAAAAACATTAAATTCCTTTATCTTTCTAAAACTGTTCATGTATTCCATCAGTTTGCAAGACTATGCAGATCCAAGTGTCTCAATCCATAAATGTTGTAAGAAAACTAAAGTTAAATGTACTTATTAAAGGATATTTTTTCACTAGAGCGATCTCTTGGAGGAGGCAGCTACTTATTTCGTGGTACCAACTTTTCTTTTGAATGTGCTTCTCTTTCCTGTGAAAGTTATTTTGTGCTGCTGCCTTGCCACTCACCTCCGTTGCTAGCGCTTATGCTAGATAGCCGTTCGTTATGGCTGTAAAATGAAAAATAATGAGTTAATATGGAGAATATTATGAATATTATGACTTAAAAAGTAACTTTTAGTTTTTAAAAAAATAAATTCATATGGCGTTTATTCTGTTCAGTTGCTTTAAAAAAGGCTGAGGAAATAATACAACTTATCTTTTGAAGCCAAGATAGCTTTTCTTTTGATGGTTACCTTGAATAATAATAAGGTGAATTCTAAATAACTGGAGGCCCACTGGAATACAAATAATGGTATGAATGGGCATTGTTGTTAGAGTTACTCATGCCTTGAGAGATACACTGTTTAGACTATGATTGTTAGCTAATATGTTTTTAATATTTATATTCAAGTCTGCCTTTCCCTATTGCTTAATTCTTTTTTCTTCTTTTTCTCTTACCCAAAAGTCCTATTAATTCTTCACTCATCTCCCACAGTCAGTTCCTCCTCAAATTATCGATTAAGTACCTAAATTTTCCTGTCACATTGGTTTAAATCTCTCATAATTTCCTCTGTGTGAGTGTTCCCTTTTACTTTACATAAATCTCTCTCTTAGTAATAACAATGTCAGTAAGGTATGATTTCAATTACTCATTTCTATTTCTTGCATTTTTCATATCCTCAAATGGCCTTTTTAAAATTTCAATTTGTATGATAGAAGATAAACAACGATCCATAAAAAAAATTTAAAAAAAAACTAAAATTGCATCGAAAAAGTTATTAAATTCGAGCAGATTTTAGTCTTTGGAGACAACAAGTATAATTCAAACTCTGCCATACAGGAATAATAATCTTCTTTTGTCTGATTGTATGATTAGATGATTCATGCTCCCCCCTCCCCCCCAGAAAGTAATTTCTTCAACACATTAATTATCTCACTCAACCTTTAAAATCTAATTTATTATTAACCTAATTTACCAGCAAAGAGAACAGACAAAGTTAAATTCTTAAAAATGAAAGACGTTAATTTTAGTTATTATTTATTAATGGGTTTTTTTG
>Ga0302284_1001097_pt1 | contig 12295 bp, 12 predicted proteins | sample III_Fen_E2_1_FD_198760 | JGI IMG/M metagenome (GOLD analysis project Ga0302284, IMG submission 198760) | Peat permafrost microbial communities from Stordalen Mire near Abisko, Sweden - III_Fen_E2_1 | ecosystem: Environmental > Terrestrial > Soil > Wetlands > Permafrost | place: Sweden: Abisko...
CCAAATAATATTAATTACCATTGGGTATTTAATGCCTATTCCTTTGGCTTTTTGGGCTCTTAATCTTTGGCATCATTATCGTCAGGAGAAGTTTATTATGGGTATTAAGTGGGTTCTTCTTGAAATCCAAGTCCCTCGTGATGTTATAAAATCTCCAGCTGCAATGGAACTAATATTCTCCAACGCTTTCTATCATCAAAGTATGAAAGGATTTTGGGAGCAATTTGTAATAGGAGCTCCTTGGCTTTGGTTTTCTATGGAAATAGTTTCTATCGATGGAAGAGTTCATTTTTATATTCGTACCCCTACTCGTATACGAGATCTTGTTGAGACTCAAATATACGCTCAATATCCACAAGCTAAAGTTGTAGAAGTAGATGACTATGCTTTTCATATACCACAATACGCAAAAGATAGTGGTTGGAATATGTGGGGCTGTGAATTCAAAAAAGCAAAAGAAGATTTTCTTCCTATTAAAACATATAAAAACTTTGGTGATGATATGAAGACCGGAGTAAAAGAAGAATTCAAGATTGATCCTATAACTCCAGTTATAGAATATCTTGGTTCACTTCCAAAAGGTCAACAATTATGGATTCAAATAATAATCAGACAAAATATTAAAAAATATCACAGTCATAAGACTGGTAAGCATGTTGGTTTTACTGAAGCTGCTATTGAATACTTAAATAGTGTTTTGAAAGATTATACAAAACTACAGGACAATGGTGCTGGTGGTATTGCGAGTCAGGTATTTATGCCTGATCATTTAAAACCTGTGGTTACAGCTATTACTGAAAATACAGCAAAGTTACATTTTGATTGTGGTGTTCGTGTGATTACACTTTCTGATAAAAAATATACAACAGAAGATCAGTTCAATAATCTAAGAAGATCAGCTCGTTTACTTTTCCGTCAGTATTCTATGCCTAGTGTAAATGAACTTGTCCGTGTTAATTCAACACAGTTTGATGCACCATGGTCTGATCCAACAGGTCTTGCTTTGAATAAAATAAAGAAAAGAATGCTTGATTTTTATAGAATGAGAACATTTTTTCATCCACCATTACAATACAATATGGATTATCCAGCTGTTTTTTCTTTATTCTTTCCTTCACATAGACCAAATATATTCGTTATGTCTAGTGAAGAACTAGCAACAATATTCCATTTTCCTGGTATGGTTTCAGAAGCTCCAAGCTTCAAGCGTGTAGAATCAAAGATTGCAAAACCACCTTCAAATTTGCCAGTTTAATAATATATTTATATGGAAGATGAAAATTTTGACTTAAGGCAATCTAAGCCTTTTAAAATAACTACAATATTAAATATAATTATAGCAATACTCGGAATTATTATTCTATCTTATTACTTACTTTCAGCTCCAAATGAAAATAAAATAGCAACAATTCATGTTTCTTCTGGAGAATCTTTAAATTCAATAACTTCTGATATAGAGAGTAAAAATACAGTTCGTTATTCTTCTGTATTGAAATTTTTTGTAATTCTATTTAAATCAGATAGACAAATTACAACAGGGGATTATTTATTTGAAAAAAAACAACCAGTATTTAAAATCGCTTGGCAGATTGCAAGAGGAAATCATAATGTAAATCCTATTAAAATAACATTTAAAGAGGGAATTACTAATGAAGAAATGGCTACAATTTTAGCAGATAAACTTCCTGGTTTTCGTAGGGATTTATTTTTAACAAATATTGATACAAAACAAGGATACCTATTTCCTGATACTTATTCCTTTTACCCATTAACAACAACAGAAGAAATTGTAAATACTTTATCTTCAAATTTTAAGAAAAGGATTTCATTATTAAATTCTAAAATTAATTCTTCTGGAAAAAGCTTATCTGATATAGTAATTATGGCTTCTATTTTAGAAAAAGAAGCTGCTGGTAAAGATGATGCTCCTATAATATCTGGAATACTTTGGAATAGAATCAAAATGGGTATGCCTCTTCAAGTAGATGCTGCTATGTCTACCTATAAAACTAAAGGATTACCAGATGAGCCAATATCTAATCCAGGATTATCAACGATAGATGCTAGTTTAAATCCAATTAGTTCTACTTATTTATTTTATCTTCACGATAAAAATGGAGTAGTTCACTTCTCAAAAACATATCAAGAACACAAGCTTAATATTAATCGTTATCTTAAATAATATGATTTTAAAAACAACAAAACAAAAAGACTATGAATTAATAGATTCAGGTTTAGGTAAAAAATTAGAAAGATACGGTTCTTATTTATTGGTTAGACCAGACCCAGAAGCTCTTTGGGATAAGAAATTAAATGATGATATCTGGGAAAAAGCAGAATTAAAATTTATTCGTAATGAAGTAAAAACTAAATGGATAACAAAAGATGGAACTCCTAAAAGTTGGAATATTTCATTTGGTGATTTAAATTTTTCTATTAAACCAACATCTTTTAAACATACCGGTTTATTTCCAGAGCAGCTTCCAAACTGGAAATGGATGGAGGATTTAATTACTAAAAATAAAAAAAATAGAGAAATAAGTGTTTTAAATTTATTTGCATATACTGGTGGAGCAACTCTTGCTTGTGCAAAAGCTGGAGCAGATGTTTGTCATGTTGATGGATCTAAAACTGCTGTTGCTTGGGCTCGTGAGAACGCAGAATTATCAGGATTAAAAGATGCACCTATTCGATGGATAATAGAAGATGTTTTGGTATTTTTAAAAAGAGAGATAAAAAGAGGCCGTAGATATGATGCTATTATAATGGATCCACCATCTTTTGGTCATGGCCCTAAAGATGAGCTATGGAAGATAGAAGAGCATTTCTTGATGCTTATGAAGCTTTGTAAAGAAATCCTTTCAGATAAGCCACTATTTGTGGTTATAAATGGTTATACAGCTGGATATTCACCTATTGCTTATCAAAATAACCTTATAGAAATGATGAAAGAACATAAGGGTAATATTGAAATTGGAGAACTTGTTATAGAAGAGAGTGATAGTGAAAGATTGCTCCCTTGTGGTATATTTGCGAGATGGAGTAAAAGTTAATAAAAATTTTAACAAAGCTCCTCTTCATAAGGTCCTCGGACGAGGATATGAGGAGCCAGACCATTATTCATAGGACTTTGTTAAAATTTTATATTTTATAATTATGAATAAAAATAATAAAACAGTATTTGTTGGAGTTTCAGGTGGAGTAGATTCATCTGTTTCAGTCGCAGTTCTTAAAGACCAGGGATACAATGTTGTTGGGGTTTTTATTCGTACATGGACACCAGATTTTATAGAATGTACATGGAGAGATGAGAGGCGTGATGCTATGCGTGTTTGTGCTTCTCTTAATATTCCATTTTTAGAATGTGATGCTGAAGAAGCTTATAAAAAAGGAGTTGCAGATTATATGATAGAAGAATATAGAAATGGAAATACTCCTAATCCTGATGTTATGTGTAATCGTGAAGTAAAATTTGGAGTTTTTTGGAACTTCGCAAAAAAACATGGTGCAGATTTTATTGCAACTGGTCATTATACTTATATTAAAAATAATAATTTAATTAAAGGCCCAGATGATTCAAAAGATCAATCATATTTTCTTTGGACATTAACACAGGATGATTTATCTCATACTATTTTTCCAATTGGTCATCTACATAAGACAGAGGTTCGTAAACTCGCTAAAAAATATAATCTTCCTACTGCTGTTAAAAAAGACAGTCAGGGTGTTTGTTTTCTTGGACCGTTAGATATGAAAGACTTTTTGAGTCATTATATAGAACCTAAAAAGGGTAATGTTTTAAACGAAAAAGGGGAGATAATAGGAAGTCATAATGGTGCTGTATTTTTCACACTAGGAGAAAGACATGGTTTTAATATTATAAAAAATGGTGATTCTGATAAGCCTCTTTATGTTATTTCAAAGGATGTAAAAAATAATACAATTATGGTATCTGATTCGCCAAATAATTCTTTTTCTTCAGGTTCTCGGACGAGGGAGGATGAAGGGCCAGACCATTCAGAAAAAGAATTATTTGGCTTTCAGATAAATATAATCAATACTAATTGGATTCTAGAAATTCCAAATAAAAATAAAACTTATACTGCACAGATTCGATATCATGGAGAATTATTTGATTGTAATGTAAATATTTTAGAAGATAAAAAAGCAGAAATTATTTTTAATAAAAATATTTTAGTAGACAAGGGTCAGTCTATTGTTATTTACGATAAGGATGTTTGTTTGGGTGGTGGTATTGTTAAATAGTATAAACATAATATATAATTAAAACATGCAAAATATTTTTGATCAAAATACAATAGATATCGTTATTAGACTTTCAATCGCTTTACTTTTAGGTGGAGTAATTGGAGCAGAAAGAATGTGGGCACATAAGACAGCAGGAATTCGTACTTACGCTCTAGTATCTATGGGCTCAGCATTGTTTGTTTTAGTTTCAAATGAGATGGTTAAATTCTATGCAGGATTTAGTGGGTTAAATCCTTTGATGATTGTTGCTCAAATAGTAGTAGGTGTTGGCTTTATTGGTACTGGACTTATATTTACAAAAGATTCAAAATTGATGGGACTTACAACAGCAACAGGATTATGGGTTTCAGCTGGTATTGGTATGGCTTCAGGATTTGGATTGTTTTCTATTGCTATTGTTTCAACATTTTTAACTTTATTTATATTTATAGTTTTATGGTTTTTAGAACATTTTCTTAGAGAGAGTAAATATCTAAAAGAAGATAATGTAGATATGAATTAATAAAAGCCCCCACAGTCTAGACTGTGGGGGCTTTTCTGTTTTACCTTTTTAGTATAATATAAATATTATGATAACTTCCAATGAGATTCGTCAAAAGTTCCTTAAATTTTTTGAAAGCAAGGAACACAAAATAATACCATCTGCTTCTTTAATACCAGAGAATGACCCTTCTGTACTTTTCAATACAGCAGGTATGCAGCCATTAGTACCTTATCTATTAGGTCAAAAGCATCCTATGGGAACTAGACTTGTAGATGCTCAGAAATGCATAAGAACAAATGATATAGATGAAGTTGGAGACAATCGCCACCTTACTTTTTTTGAAATGCTTGGTAACTGGTCACTTGGTGATTACTTTAAAGAAGAAGCAATAAAATGGAGTTTCACTTTTCTTACAAATAAAGAAGAGGGACTTGGTTTAGATATAAATAGAATATATGTAACAGTTTTTGAAGGTAATGATGATGCTCCTCGTGATACTGAAGCATTTGATATTTGGAAGAAATATCTTCCAGAAAATCGTATCTATTTTTTACCAGCTAAAAATAACTGGTGGAGTGCTGGGGACAATGGTCCTTGTGGTCCTGATACAGAAATATTTTATGATCCCAATGAAAAACCTATTGGAGATATGATTCATGACCAATTTGTAAAAGCTGATGATGAAGGTAGAGTTATTGAAATATGGAACAATGTTTTTATGCAGTATGAAAAGAAAGATGGAAAAGTTGTTGGTAAACTTGCTCAACACAATGTAGATACCGGTATGGGATTAGAGAGAATTGTTATGGTATCACAAAAGGTAAATACTGTATTTGAAACAGATTTATTTATTCCTATAATTTCTAAAATTAAAGAACTTTCTATTAATCAAAACGAGAGATTGCAAAAAATAGTAGCAGATCATCTTCGTACTAGTATTTTCATAATTGCAGATGGTGGAATACCTTCTAATACTGGTAGTGGTTATATATTAAGACGAATTCTTCGTCGCATTGTAAGATTTGCTGATATTTTAGGATTAAAAGATGGATCACTTTCTTTGTTAATAGATATTGTCGTTGATAAATACAAAGATGCTTATCCTGAATTACTTAAAAATATAAATATAATTAAAGACGAAATAAATAAAGAAGAATCAAAATTCCGTCAGACATTGGAAAAAGGATTAAAGGAATTTGAAAAAGGAACTGATCCTTTTGTTCTATTTACTACATATGGATTCCCTATAGAACTAACAATAGAACTTGCTAATGAAAAAGGTATAAAAATAGATATGGAAGATTTTGATAAAAAATTACAAGAACATCAAAAACTTTCACAAACTTCATCGGCTGGAATGTTTAAGGGTGGACTTGCAAACCATAGTGATAAAACTATTCGTTTACATACAGCTCATCACTTACTACTTGCAGGTTTACAAGCAATAGTTTCTCCGGATATTAAACAAAAGGGAAGTAATATTACAGAAGAAAGACTTCGTATGGACTTTATTTGCGACCATAAACTTACTGATGATGAAAAACAAAAGGTTGAAGCTTGGGTAAATGAAAAAATACAAGCAAAATTAAATGTATCTCGTGTTGAAATGCCGCTAGTTGAAGCTCTTAAAATAGGTGCTCAAATGGAATTTGGAGCAAAATACCCAGATATAGTTTCTGTCTATATTATTTTAGATGAAAATGGTAATCCTGTTTCAAAGGAATTCTGTGGAGGACCTCATGTTTCAAATACTTCAGAACTTAATCATTTTAAAATTCAAAAAGAAGAGGCTGTAGCCGCTGGTATTCGTCGTATAAAAGCAATCTTGGATTAAATAATCTATATATAAGAAACATAAGCAAATAAATTAGTAATTTATTTGCTTATGTTTCTTATTTGTTGGTATAATGTAAATATTATGGGATTTTTATTTTCATCTAAAAACAAAAAAGTTAAAAAAGTAATTGCTATTTTTGATATTGGTTCAGGTAGTATTGGTGGAGCTATTGTTGAATTACCAGATACTGTCGGTGGATTACCTACAATCATAAAATCTGCTCATGCAAATATAGTATCTAGTTCTACTAATGACTTTGATATTATTTTCAAAAATATGATAAGAGCTTTAGATACTACAGCTTCTAATTTAAATAATGGTAATACTAGTATTGTAAGTGAAGTATTCTGTATACTTGCTTCTCCTTGGTATTTATCTGAAACAAGAGTTGTAAAAATACAAAAAGAAACTTCTTTTATTTTTAGTAAAAACCAAGCAGATATTTTACTTAAAAAAGAGATAAAAACATTATCAGATATCTATAAAGAAAAATATGGTTATTCTGATGCTCCAGAATTAATAGAAAGTTTAGTTATGGGTATATCTCTAGATGGAAAGAAAATAGATGAACCAATCGGTAAAAAGTGTAAATCTGTCGATATGGATATACTGGCAACACTTTCATCTAAATTTTTCTTAAATAAAATTACTGATGTTGTTTCAAAAACATTTCATCATATTCCAGTAAAGTTTTCATCATTTGTAACAGCTTCATACCTAGCTGTTCGTGATAGATATGTAAATGAAGATTCTTATTTATTGATTGATGTTGGCGGGGAAGTTACTGATATATCTGTTGTAAATAACGGAGTATTAAAATATTCAATGTCATTTCCACAAGGAAAGAAAACATTCATGAGATATATAAGTAAATACAAAGCGATAGAATTGCGTGACGCAGAAGAGTTGTTTAATTTATTTAATACTGAAAATCTATCATCATTACTTAAGTTAAATGCTGCACCTATCTTTAAATCAATAGAAAATACTTGGGTTAATTCATTTAATCAATCTCTCCATAGTCTTCCTCGTGGAACAAAAATTCCTAGCTTGGTATTTCTAACTGCAGATAATGATATAAAAAAATGGTTATCAGAAGTAATTAAAAAAGATAATAATTTAGACATAGTATCACTAGAAGGTTCACACTTTTTAGATATGTGTAGTGTTAAAAATACTACTTGTGATCCATTCTTAATGATAGAAGCAATTTCTGTAATGAGAAAAATGGAGAATTAATATGGTAAAAAAAACATTAGAAGATTTTAAAATAAAAAAGGGTAATATAAAAGATATCTTTCCTAGAGATGTTCATGTAGATAATTCTCATATATACAAAGAAGAAACTATCTTAAATAATAATGAGATTAATCATAGTCCTGTTATTAAGAATAGTTTTAGAAAAAGATTATCAAGTACACCGAAAGTACGATCCAGACATAATCATAGTAATAATTTTAAATTATTTATAATTATTATTTGTATTTCTATTTTTTGTGGTTCTGTATATTTTATTTCAAATTTATTTTTAAATGCAAATATTGAAATATTAAATAAACATCAATCTTTTCTTTTAGATAACAAAGAATTCACTGCTTCAAAGGATGTTGATACTCCAATACATTTTGAAATAATGATTGTGCCCAATGAAGAAACAAAGAGTGTCATACTTACTCAAACACAAGATGTTTCTATAAAGGCTGTTGGAGAGGTTACTTTATATAATGAATATAGTACAAAGGCTCAATCTCTTGCAATCCATACATATTTAGCAGATTCAAGTGGAAAAACTTACACAATAAATAATGCTGTGTCTATACCGGGCTATAAAAAAGATGGTACTAAGATTATTCCAGGGTCTGTAAATGTAGGTATTACTGCTTTTCTTCCTGGAGCTCCTTATAATGGAACACCTACTGATTTTACTATTTCTTCATTTAAAGGAACAGCAAAAGCAAAAAAAATATATGCTAAGACAACAACTCCTATAACTGGTGGGGCTCAAGGTGTAGTTTACTCAATAGGACAGGAAGACAAAGATGCTATTGATGCTTTTATTAATTCATCTTTTAAAAATAATTTAATAAAGAAAGCAAATGCTTTGGTGCCAGCTGGTTATATTTTATATCCTAATTCTTTTTCATTTTCATCTGAAACAAACACTGATATTTTATCAGAAGACCCTAAGGCTAATATTAAAATATCTGGAGTATTGTCTACTATTATTTTAAAAGAAAGTGATTTATCTGTATCTATTATAAAAAGTGTATTACCTAGTATATCAAGTGATGAATTAAAAGAAATTAAGACACCGGATATTTCTAATTTAATATTTAGTTTTTCAAATAAAGATCAGATAATAAATAAAGATATACAAAATATTTCATTTAAATTAAGTGGTAGTTTTGAATCTATTTGGAATCCAGATATTGATATACTTAAAACAAGTTTATTAGGAATACCTAAGGTTAATATTCCATCAATCTTAAAACAAGATCCAGGTATTACATCTGCAAGTATTAGTATTTTTCCACCATGGCAATCAAATGTTCCTAGTGATTTATCTCGTGTAAAAATATTTACTAAATAAAAGCTAAGTATTTATTGACTATTAATATAATATTTGTTAAAATATAAACTATAAAATGGATAAAAAAGATAATCATACTGTTATAGGTACCGTAATCGAAGCTCTACCCAATACTCTTTTTAGAGTAGATATAGGTGATAGTTCACAAGAAAAACTAATCATCTCTTATCTTGCTGGAAAAATGCGTATGCATAGGATTAAAGTTTTGGTTGGGGATAGGGTTGAAGTCCTTTTAGATCCTTACGGAGGCAAGGGTAGGATTATAAAGAGAAATTAACTTGCTTTTTATTATTAAATAGTGTAGTATGATAAAACAGTGCCTGAGTTTAAAAATACAGGGTATGAGCCCTATATTTTTCTTTCGCATTATAAATGTATGAAGATAAAATCAGCCGTAAAAAAAATCTGTACAAAATGTAAAATGGTAAAGCGAGAAGGTCATCTTCGCGTTATTTGTTCTAATCCTAAACACAAACAAAAACAATAATTTATGAGAATACTAGGTATAACCATCCCAAATAATAAACATCTCGATATAGGTCTTACAGCACTTTATGGTATTGGTGTTTCCCGTGCTCGTATGATTCTTAAGGAAGCAGGTGTTGATAGTAATATCAAAGCTGATGTCCTAACAGTAGATCAAGAAAATGCAATTCGTAAAGTTATAGAGACTATGTCTATTGAAGGAGTCCTAAAGCGTGAGATTGCTTCAAATATAAAAAGACTAAAAGATATTAAAGCTTACAGAGGAGTTCGTCATATGCGTCGTTTGCCTGTAAGAGGACAAAGAACTAAAACAAACTCTCGTACTATTAGAGGTAACGTTCGTAAGACTATGGGTAGCGGACGAAGAAAGGCTGAAAAAACTTAGAGCGAACTAATCATTACTTAACTTTGACGCAATATATTTAAATACTATATAAAAAAATGGGAAAGATAAAAATTATAACTAAAAAAGAAGAAGCTAAGTCTACATCATCTGAAGTTGAAAAGGTGGTAGATGCTGCGCCTAAACAAGGTGTAAAGGTTCCAAAGAAAAAAATAATTTCTGGAACATTGCATGTTGAAGCTACTTTCAATAATACAAAAGTTGTCCTTTCTGATAAAGATGGTAATACACTATTCTGGACTTCAGCTGGATCTCTTGGATTTAAAGGAGCTAAAAAGGGAACACCATTTGCTGCATCAAAGGCTGGTGCTATTATCGGAGAAAAAGCTAAGAACCTTGGAATTAAAGAAGTTGATGTAAAAGTTAAAGGTGTTGGTAGTGGTCGTGAACCTACTATCCGTGCATTTATGGCTTATGATATTGAAATTTCAGGAGTAAAAGATGTAACTCCAGTTCCTCATAACGGACCAAAACCAAAGAAACCAAGAAGAGTATAAATATAAAATAAATTATGAAAACAGTTCAAAAATATAAAATTTGTAGACGTTTAGGCCCAGGAGTGTTTGAGAAATGTCAAACAGCTAAATTCGTTGCGTCTGAAGCTCGTCATGCTAAAAATATGAAAAATAAGCGTCCTAAAGCTCTTTCAGGATATGCTTTACAATTTGTTGAAAAACAAAAAGTTCGTTTTATGTATAGTATAAGTGAAAGACAACTTTCAAATTATATCAATGAATCTGTTGCCGTAAAAGGAACTCCTGCTACTGATCATTTATTTGAATTACTTGAAACTCGTCTTGATAATGTTACTTATCGTTTAGGTCTTGCTCATACTCGTCGTCTTTCTCGTCAAATGGTTTCTCATGGACACATTCTTCTTAATGGAAAGAAAACTACTGTTGCTTCAGCTCGCGTAAAAGTTGGTGATGTGATTGCTGTAAGAGAAGGAAGTAAAAAGAGTCCTTTGTTTACAGATATGGCTAAGAAAATGAAAGAATACACTTGCCCTAACTGGTTAACATTTAATGTTGATACACTTTCTGCAACAATGCAAAGTAAACCTAAAAATACTGAAGGTTACCTTGATCTTAACACTGTGCTCGAATTCTATAGTCGATAGCGTATGGTTATTAATTTTAATAAATAATATAATGAAAGCTTTTTGCTTTCCAATATCATATGTCTGATTTAAATATCATTTTACCATCAAAATTATCTATCGTTTCTGAAGCAGGAAATAAAGGAGTCTACGAAATAGACGGCCTTTATCCTGGTTATGGACACACACTAGGTAACTCACTTCGTCGTATAATACTATCTTCTCTTGTAGGTGCTGCAATAACATCACTTAAGATAGATGGTGTTGACCATGAATTCTCAGTTATTGATGGTGTAAAAGAAGATGTTATTACAATCTTGCTTCATTTAAAGCAAGTACGTTTTCGTTTACTTACAGATGAAGCACAAACTGTAAAGATCTCTGTTAAGGGACCTAAAACAGTTACAGCTGCTGATATAGAAGTATCTGGTCAAGTAGAAGTTTTAAATAAAGATTTATTTATTGCTGAAGTTACAGGTAACAAGACTTTCTCTATTGAAATGACTGTTCAAAAGGGTCTTGGATTTGTATCTAAAGATGTACATCAAAAAACAAAGACTGAAGTAGGAGTTATCGCAGTTGATGCAATCTTCACACCTATCCGTCGTGTTGCTTATGAAGTAGAAAATATGCGTGTTGGAGACAAGACAAACCATAATCGTTTAAGAATGTCTATTGATACAGATGGAACATTAACACCTCGTGAAGCACTTGAACAAGCAATCACAATCATGGTAGAACAGTTACAAGCAATCGTTGGTTTTACTATCTCTTCAAAATTAATTTCAAACGAACCAGTAAAAGAATCATCTGATACTGAAGACGAAGAATCAAAGAAAGAAGAAAATAGTGAATTTACTGACATTCTTAAGACTCGTATCGATACATTAGATCTTTCTACTAGAACATTAAATGCCTTAACTGGAGCAAATATCCGCACAATTGGTGGAATAGCTCGTAAAAAGAAAGAGGATTTACTTGAAATAGAAGGAATCGGAGATAAGGGACTTCAAGAGATAAAGAAAATCCTTGGAGAATATGGTATAACACTTAAGTAGTTTGTAGTAGTAGTCATTAATCAATTAATTATTATATATGAGACATCACAATAACGTAAGAAAATTTGG
>Ga0302284_1001099_pt1 | contig 12283 bp, 4 predicted proteins | sample III_Fen_E2_1_FD_198760 | JGI IMG/M metagenome (GOLD analysis project Ga0302284, IMG submission 198760) | Peat permafrost microbial communities from Stordalen Mire near Abisko, Sweden - III_Fen_E2_1 | ecosystem: Environmental > Terrestrial > Soil > Wetlands > Permafrost | place: Sweden: Abisko...
TTGTACATTAAATACACTCTTTACCGTAAACAAATGAAGAAAGGAATATGCGATAACTTCAACGATCTACTTGAGTAAAGTTTAATTTTCTTGAATTGAAGCGTAAAATCTAACCTTGACTCATTTTTCCAGTAAATTAGTAGAGTACATGACGATATTCTTAAGAAAACACAAAGATCTTTAGAAAATAATCGAAGGAGAACTTGAAACTAAGAAGGAACAGCAATAAGTTTAAAATATTTCAGAAGAAGATGAACTTGAATAAACTATCGAAAAACTTAAACTCACTGAAGTTGAAAGAGATGTCAACAATAATAGAACAATGATGACAGAGACTGTTCTTCCAATTCTTGAAAAAATTGAACTTGCTCATGTAAACACCCAACAAAATCAAACAAATTAACTAATATTGTCACTTTAGTACCCTTATTTAAATTTTTATTATAAATTTTCTTAAAACAGATTAAACCTCGTGTGAAAGAAATCTATTGTATGCTGATTGACATGACTTAATTCAGCTAAAACAGAAGTTTCAGCTAAATGGTCTGCTCAGGTTGCAAAAAGTGTTCTCGCTGCTCAACACTCGAAGAAGATCTTGACATTGGAATCCGTAAAATCCTTAAAAAACTGTTTAAATTTATCTGTGAAAATCCTCTCCCATCTGAATAAAACTAAGTAAAATCAACTGAAAATGAAAAAAGAAGCTCGTTGAAGATAGATTCAAATAGACATCCTGTTTCAAATGGTGATCTTGATGAAGAAGAAAACCATTAATAAATTTCTAAAAGTCTAACAAAACAAGTCGCTGATGAATTCGCAGAGGAAGAGGAAGATAGAAATAATTAAAAAAATAATAACAACAGTAATCTACCTAGTGTACACAATACTAATAGTGACCAAACAAGCCCTGATGCAAGGCTAAATGGTCAGGACAGCAAATGATAATTGTTTTTGTATAATTAAGTTCATGTTTAGTATATTTTCTAATTCATTTCATTGTTTTTAGTTTTTTTACATAATTACATAAAATATTAATAAACTCCTACAATAAAAGCTACAAACTAATCTTATTGGTAAGGTGATGATTTCATTCTAAAACATAGTTTCTTATCCATTTTGGCACACAATTTTGTAAATTCAAGTTTTCAACAAACTTTGAGTTATTATTAAATTCCTTCTCTATTGTTCATGCGAATATTTTAGTGATATGAAGAATTCCTCCTAGATTTCCATATGCTAGGAATGATTCCAGCGATAATGTTCCTTAGTTATTATCTTTAGTCTTAATCCCTAAATTAACAATGTTCCCTTTTGATAAATCTATCGAAGTCACATAAGATCTATTATCTATTTCCTAAATGTTAAAAAAAGTTAAATTATTAATCACAATAGATTTTTACAATATTCTAATACCTTGAACTCAATTTTTGGTTTGGTTGTTTCCTTATTGCTATCTTTATCTTCATCAATATCCTCTTCAATTTCTTAATCCTTATCCTTTTTGTCTGATAACTCCTCAGAAGGTTTATTCAAAAAGATTGCACTTAGATCATTCAGAGTGATATTATATTCTCTGGTTGATCCTTAGAAAGACCCTGTACTAACCTTGAATCCTTCCGATTCAGATGATTTCTTTTTAGTTTTTTTCACAGCAATCTTTCGATTTTATTCTCCAAAATTACCAAAAATTAATCCACTCTCATTCGCACTAAAAACATACTATGAGTACAAACTACTGCAGGAATTCTACATAATACAAAAGAAGTTTAAATTGAAGTTCAAAACTTAATTAATAAACTAACCCATAATAACTTACTGAAACTACATGACCTTAGTTTAATTTTTATAATTGTCTAGCTTCTGCGAACGAATTGAGTTTGATTTCTTTTGAAATCGGTGTCGAAAAGAATGATAAGATTATCTAAGAAAACGATTACTTATCTCTATTCACCAAGATATACTTCCCTCCAATATCCCATTCGATACTCTTCACACTTTTCTATTCAACAACAACAAAAAAAAGTAAATTTAAAAAAAATATCGCAAACATATTTATTCTCCTTACAAGACACGATTCAAACCGAAATAAAGGGAAAAGTGATCCAAGACCATCATATATTTTAAGAATCCCATCATATCCGCATGAAGCAAACAGAATTTATTCTTGCTGATTTGCTTATTTATAGAATTTTATATCAGTTACATAACCCATGTGAGCATTGTTATAGAATTAAACTACTCTAAATGACTTAAACTAACTTGTAATCTCAATAAGATATATATTTCCTATTTGATCGCCTGCTACGATTAAATCGCAATCTACATTGTTTAGCCAATCAAAACAAGAGAGGATAACCTATTCGTCGATACGAACTGTCAGAATCGGTTGAATTTATTAGCATTTTTCAAAAGAAATAGACATATTCTAAGCAAAAGGATATTAATAGAAGTGTATTGCTCCATCTGAAGACAAAACAGCAATTACATCACGATTTTCTTCATTTATATTTTTATCTCCTGAGAATTTCGGCATCCAAAGTATTTAAAGTGGAGACCCAATTGTTGCTAAACTTCCTTTAAGTGTTGGTTACAGATAATTATTTATTCCTTTATCATGTTTTAGGCTAAATATCAGCATACATCCATTTGCTGAATATTTTTATCCAATTCGATGGCAATGATTCAATGAATAAGCTGATAATGTTCGTATCACAGTATACTTATCTGGTTATGATTCCCATGCAGATAAGTTTAATCCAACTGCTAACAACTATTCCGATCCTGAAGAATATTGCCAAGCTACACTAGTCACTGGAAAACCTAGATTTAAAACCCACATTCTCCAATCAGAATTTACTTCTGTGATTACTTATGGTTCATGTTATTGGGATGGTTTCTTTTTCGAACCAATGAATTCACTTATTTTTGTTTGATTATTCTTTTTAGTCTATTTCTAACTCAACTGCGGTAAAGCTGAAGAAGATGATGCTTATGAAATGGTCTACATTTTGCCATCTTTAGAATAAATAGCGAAATTCTAAAAGTGTTTCAATTCTTTAGAATATTCTTCATTTTAAAATTCGATTTTTACTGTAGCATCTAATCCACTTTATCTCTTCATTGCAAGCTCAGAATTATCTGAAAGATTATGTGAATTATGCATGGAATGATCTTCTTCTGTTTAGAGTTTCTTAGTGCCTTGCTCAAACATATGTGAGAAACTACCAAGATCGAAATTGAACTAATCCTTTTTTTATAAAAATAAATAACACAACATTCAACCATATTTTCATTTTGTAGAACATAATTAGAAGGTTTTACAAGATACAAGGCATTCTTTTTGACTTGCTGAATAGGTAATTAATCCTTCTTTTTGATTTTGAGATTTCCAGATAAAGCTGTAGATAAATGAGCTGCATACGCGCGAAGAATTTCAAAAGTTGAAGAAGTCTTTTCTTTTTTGGTTTTTTATTTTTTATCGAATGAAGGCTTGGACATCGTGTGCTCGTGCTTGCATGTTGGGCAGACTTTTTAGTGAATATAAATTAATTCGTTGCAAGATTCATTTTTACATCGCTTATAACCTCTTTTCCCCTTTTCTACTGTCTTAGTAGGAACATTGGTTTCGATTGTTTTAGAAGCATTTTCAATCTTTTTGCTTTTTAAGGTTTTCTTGTTTTTTTGAGGTTTCAAGGTAGTTATTTCTTCTTCCTCTTCATCTTCCTCCTCTCCTTCGTCTACTTCATCCTCCAGTTCATTTTCTTCTTCTGATTCTTACACTTTACGAAATAAATATTATTATATTTTTAGATCATTTAGCCAAATAACATACTCTTGAAGTCATCATCATCATCATCATCATCTCGTTTTGCTTTCTTTATCTTTTTTGAAGCCTTCCTATCAATCTTCTCCTGTTTTTTTGAAGCTTTACTTTGTTTTCTACCATTAACTTTATCTTCCTCTATTTACTCAGGACTGCTCTCTTCGACAATAACCTTTCTTTTTACTGTTTTCTAACTTCTCAAATTAACCATTACTCTTTAAGTATTTTGTTTCCTTCGTAGTTTTAGCGGCTAATCTCTTAAATTAATCATCTAAAAACTGAAGCTAAGAGCAAGAAGATCAACCGGATAAAATAAATTATTATTTGTGAGAGCTCACTCACTCACACTTGAAACCTAACAATTATTAATTATTGAAGTCAAAAATAAAGTTAAAAGATAAATAAATCATTCCAAGAAAATTCAAATGCTTAGATAGACGGTGAATATTCTCGAACAATAGAGAATTCTTTCTCGTTTGACGGTCATCCCTCGTATTGTTATTAGTAACAATGGAGTGAGCACTAGACAGTAAAATGCAGTTCCAAAATTCGACTGGAATCCGGTGAAATACAATTTCAATTTTTAGCTGCTCCATTCTGAATATGATAATCACTGCAAGAAGTATAATCTTACGAACAAATTCATCAAAGAAAGGGTTTAAATGCTAGAACACATGCAGAAGTCTCTCGCTAAAAAGAGTTTAGAATAGAGCTAATAAATTCAATCTATGAATTTTTTGTAAACAGTTGTATTCAATGGAGAATCAAGTAATTCCACTTTGGCAACAAACAATAGCAACGAAAAAACAGTCTATGAAATGGCTGGAAAAAGAGCTAAATAAGCTAAGAAGAAAAGATCAAAAAGAAAAAATGGTGGACATCAGTCTATTCGTTGTTGATTAATAATACTCTTTCAGTCAACAAATGCATATTGAGATCATACAATAGCTACATAAAAGAATAAAGAGACTACCATAGCATAACAAATCGCATAAAGTTGCCTAAAAGTTATTCAACTTGAAGAAACCCTCATTCCTAGAAGAACTTTGGGATCTTTCTTTACAAAAGAAGAGAGAAAAAGCTGTTGTATTTATTTAGCTCAATATTATTCATATTTTCTGGTTTTTTCAAAACATAAATTGTTGATCAAAAGTAATTCTTTTGAAGCCCATTTTGTTGGAATTATTTTACTAAAATATGTTAGAGAATAAGAATGAAATCAAATTTGAAAACCATATTATGTAATTAATCCAGAGTCTGTAAAGAAGAAAAAATAGATTTAAAGTGTCAAAATGGATGAATTCAAACATATGAAGACATAAAATAAAAATCTATTTTATCACCCTGATAGTTGCTCACTTAAAATCAACATATTAACATGAATCAACTGTTGCACTCAGGGATATTAGAAAAAATGCAAAATTTGTTGATTAAACAAACTTCTTGAGATTTGTCCTGGTATTAGTTGAGAATATCTAGTTTAAATGTAGATATTAATTTTCTGATTTCTCATATTGAACAAGACTGACTCCTGATTTAATTTCAAATTAATGATTATTTATGGATAAACTAATATTTGAGAAAAAGGGATTAGTAATCAACTCTATCAAAATATTAATACTAGAATAATCATTTAAATAAATTTACGTATTGGATACAACTTCAAAAATCAATCGAAAATGAGTTGAAGCAATCCTTTCAAGTTTTTATGAATTTGTCATTCACTATTAAATGAATAAAAAATACTAATTTAGATCTCTATGGGTACTATTAATCAGGTATTTTTAATGATTTCTACTTAACATAAGAAGAGTTAATTGACTTGAACCTCCAAAAAGATTAGATCAAGCTCTTTCTGAAAGATTTGAGAAAAAAAAGGAGGGGAAAAGAAATGGATCCAAATGAAGAAAAGATCAGGCAATTCCTTAAGAAGAGCATCAAAGTAGATATCAACAAGCAACCTACTCTTGAAGAAAAATAGGAATTCATCAAGCGGAAGCTTTTTGCAGAAGAAACATTTCAGCATACTTTCCAAAAATAGACAATTTTTGATCGCATAAAAAGTGCTGCCTTTAGTGGATATGGCTTTTTTCGTCAGCGAAAGTTTAAGCAATTCATGAGAGACACATTTCCTTTCTTAGCATTTTTGACATTCTCCACGTGGATCATTTATAAAATGGAATTGCAGTTCGACAAAATGAACTAAAGCGTTTTTAAAGTGAAGACCATTAAGGAACAAGAGATCGAAAAAGAAAATAATGTAATCCAAATTAATGTTTATGCTATTTTTACATGAAAAATGAATATTTATCCTTTTTTTTGCTTTCTTTTAGTATATTGCTAAAGCTCTGAGAGGAGAAAAATTCTCTGCACAAGAAAATCAAATAACAGACGTTCCAGATAAGAGAAATAAGTAATTTTACTAATTATTGTTCTTATTTAGTTTAAAATACTCTTTGATTAGATATAAATTCGAAGAAATGGAGGGAGATGATCCTGAGTTTGATACGAGAGAAGATTTCTTAGAGGGATTACTTCAAGATTATAATCAGGGATAGACTATTCCAGATGAATACAAGGAATAAGTTTACGAATATGCATAAAGGGAAGGCAAAAATATGGGATTCGGAAGCAATCTAAGACAATAAACTAATAATGAAATCAATGAAGAAGGAACAGATCTTGTTCAGAAAAAACCTGTAAAACCCTAAACAATCAAAAGAAAGACAAAGAAGCCCTCATTAAAAGACGATGATATGGGATATGATGGTTTTGGGCCTTCTACTGTTGATTGAGTCAATCTAAGAGTTTATTAAATAAATGAGTTAATTGTATTAAATAAGCATTAACACTTACAGTAAATGAGTTAAGTCTGTTTTTGTTTCAGGAATGTTCTATGTATACAACAACTTATTTTAATATTTTGAAGCTTGTTTTTTTTCGATAATTTAAAATCTTGATTTTAATTAGATAAGATGTTTCTGGAATATTACAACTTATTGTAGTTAATTGACTTTAAACTATTATTGAGACTATTGAGATTACTCTAAAGTTAGGATATCGAAGTCAAATATTTTTGATCATAATCTTTCTTTACATAAATACAATAGTCATAAATTAATAGATCAGTAATGCTTGTTTAAGCGAAGTGTTAGAGTATTGTCTCTTTTCTGATACGAACTCTCCTGAGCAAGAAAATTATTTCCATAATTCGTGCGCTTAGCTTCTGGAGAGTCACCTGCTGCCTTGAAAAAAGGACCATTTATTTATGTTTAATTTAAAGAATTGTTGTGTGATTAAGAAGTATATGCACTTGTTGCTCGAGCTCTTGGATAATTGCAATTTACTTTTTAACCAATTTTTCCATCATGCGCATAACGCTTTCCAAGCTTGTTGTATAATATTTCCTATTATTCTCGCTCATAGAGTAATGCATAGTAGTTATCATAGAAACTATCGTGATTTCTAATGCCTCCATCTTTCCTACTGTTTCCAATTTTCTCTGAATTATCTCTGCAAGGATCGAAGTAGAGTTTATTAAATGTATCTAACTCTTTTAAGTAACCTGCTTCTTTCTTAAAAGTCATTTTCCCTTTCTCGCATGGGTCAAATACTTTTCTAAAAGGATAAAAGTGTTGCAACATATTCTTCTTCTCAATTGGTGGTTTGCCTCCAAACGAAGGTTTAGTTATGTTGAACTAAAAATCTTTTGCTTTTTTTAAGACATATTAGTGCAGATCGTTTCTATTGAATTGCTCTTAGAATGATCTTGCATTTTCATCTTCACTTGGAAGAATCGCTCTGACTAACTCTTCATAAGTTATTTCCTTCTTGCTAGCGTCCAATGTACTTGTTCTCTAGAAGAATCCATAGCATTCCTCTTCGTTGAATTAAATGTGCATTTTTTACATAAAGTCCTTGAGACTAGATTATCAAGCAAAATCAAACAAAAATATTTGTTATTTATGATGTAATTTACATTCTAAAAGTAATAGTAAAGTTATGATATTAGTTTACGCTTTGTAATTAAGTGTTCCTTGTCTAGAAAACTCAAGGCATTTCCATACATTTCGAATATTTTGTGCATGAAACTAACTAAACTATTATTTCAAGTTCTCCAATTCAGTGAAAAACTACATTTCTTTTGCAAACACTCCCACAGTCAGTGTTTCTGATGTCTATCTCACTGATATTTCATCAAAATTGTGTATTCTTCTCAAGACTATATTTTAATCTCTCCTTTTCAGTGCCGCTAGTTTGAGGTGTTAGTTCGCATATGGAAGCAACCATTGCACAAATCTGTTAAATTGTTGTTGTAAATATCAGAAACGCTTTCCAAATGAATTTACTGTGCTTGTTTGATCTCTTTATTTCCTCGTGATATCATGTTCATCAGCCATCTTACTGCTCTCTCAGAACAAGCTACTGAATTCTTTCTAAAACAGATAACACATGAGATACAATAGATACAATGGATAGTTGTGTTGTTAGTTACCCAAGTAAATTCTCCATTTAACCAACATCAATTGCACCCTTTTTTGAATAATCTAAGCTTTCCCATGCTGCAAATATATCGAAGCTTGGATTTTCTGATGCTTGGATCTTCTCATTCTCTATCTAAAAATGAGTTATTTCTCAAAAAGAAGAAAGCAAAAGATATTTACAGATATTTCCTGGAAAGATACTCCTTTGATAATGTTGGCTAGATCAAGCTCAAATGCTTATCCGATCTCATAGTTGAAGCTCATAAAGCTGCTATCCATTTAAGTTCGAATTGTTCTAATATTCAACTGTTCCAGTATTCAGCGTTGTTTTTAATTTAAGATTCAAACTCAAAGGTAAGTATAATATCCGTTCTTTTTCTGAACAAAAAAGTATAAAAAACTTATTAATACAAATCCAAAAGTAGGAATATTAAAAAATTTAAAATGTTTGCAGAATATGCGTTCAAATTGTGAACTCTTCTCCCTATTTAACATATTACTAGTTTATATTCATGGTCTTTTGTACAATTATCTATTTTTAAATCGATCATTCTTTGGCGATAATCGAAGCTCCTTTGGAAGCTATCTATCTTTCAAAAATATGCTTTGCAGTAGTGCAAATAATTCAATAGTCTTATTATCACTTTGTAAAAAAAAACAAAAATAATTTCGCTTTATAAATCCAGTCCCAATAATGTTTGCTCAGGTTTCTTTAGCTAAGCTTTTTAAAGTATCGCTTGTTGTGGTTCTTGCCTTCGCAGTAGTTTCAGCTCACATTAATGACAGTGATGATGATGAAAAACCTGTTCTCTTGACTGTTAGGGGATAAGTCATCAAGCAAAGTAACTTTTAAGAATAGATAAGAATGCGCATTTCCTCATAGTTTATGATAGTCCTCCTTGTTTGAACTCAATTATTTTTTGATTTATATCACAGCTACGAAGGGCGCTAGTAACACACAGACTGACATTCTTCTTCAGACTCAAGATTTCTAGAATTCTCACATATCAGTGAACAACGGACAATATTAAACTTTCATTACTGAAGATGGCTTCTTCCAGATGTACTTATGAATAATAATAACTTTTAGGTGTTAATCTTGTTTGCAAATCAGCAAGGATCTGCCTCCTGGCAAATACATTATCGAAGTGACATCTAAACTATTCAGCTATGAAAAAGTATCAGACATTTTTACATTTTACCTTGTTACATTCATAATTATTTAAACTAACCCATTTTGTATTTTGATTAACAGATTGTAGTCGTGTTTTTCCCTAAGAATGGTAACTCAGATTCTTCCATGAGCATCTACTCAATTGATCCTAACTCCTTCGAAAGAGTCAATGATTTCTCAAATCCCAAGAGAATCACCATCAAAGCTATTTCAGGAGCTCCAATCAGATATTTTGAAGTAAATTATCAAATCAATAGTCATTTTTGAGATAAATAAAATGAATCTTAAAAATTTTCCCAAGAATTGGCTTAGTCGCTCATATTATTCTGAATAAATTTGCTTAGGAAGTAGAATCATTCAATATTATGTCTCTATTAAGTGGGTAGGGCATTATGATCGTGGTCATGATCGCAATGTACTTCTGCTTTAAGAACGTCGATATGGGTAATTTCTTAAAAATTGATTCTTTGAGGATTTTTCAATATCATTTTAAAAAACAGAGAAACTACAATAGCAGTCAATGGAGCAACCACAGTAGACACCTATTAAAAATAATTAAAACTGAGAAATTGTATTATCCCTTTCTTTTCAATGTTTCTCTTGTGTTTTTCTTTAAACTCCCCCATTGGAATGCTCAAAATGATATCTAAATTTAAAAATAAAGAGAAGAAGGTTAAGATAATTTCAACATCAATCAACAAACATATTTTTGCCATTTTTAGTTTGCAAAACATTAAAATAATTATCAGAAATTGATAAAATCTGAGAAATAAAGAAAACAGTGTGTTCATTATTTCTTTTTCAATATCAAGAAAGAAAGTCGCAAATAAGAAAGCAATGAGTTTAAAAAAAATAAGTGTAAAAATGAGTATTTAAATTAGATAAAATTCCATGATTTGAAACCTTTTTCTTAAGAACAATTATTAGAAAAACTAATGGAATTATCTTCTAAATCTTCTATTCATTTCTTTTTCTAGATCAAATGCTGATGAGCTTCTAATTTAAAATAATCTTTATTTTATGTTTACTGATGGGGGATTGCTTAGGTGTTTATCTAAGATTACATAATAAAAGTGATAATAACATCATTGAATATCTTGATTTTGAGGAAAATTCCTGTATTATTCTGTGGTTCAATAATTAATTTCTAATATAATTCCTTCTCATCAATTTCTTTAGTTTTGGCCTCAATTTTGAAATTCGTAATATGCCCCGTGACCATCCATAAAAAATACCCAACAATCTTGACATAATTTGGAGATTAGAATCGTATTGTTAATATTATATTAATAAACTGAGGTCAGAGATACAAAAATCAATTTTTTTATTTTATTGATAGTTCTAAAGGATTATGGTGCTACTTATTTTTCATGTCATGTTATTTGCCAACAAATAATAAACAAGAATAATCTGAAATAACATCTATCCAAACAGTATTTAAGACATTTCTCAGCTGTTGTGTGATTACCATTTGACAAAAAATCTACTAACTTATTAAAAGTATTAATCATCATTTTAAATAATTATAAAAAAAGAAACAATATTTATCTTTCAAGTGGATATTTCTTCAATCAATAGTGTCTATTATTGATGGCTGGTATTTTGTGTTTTTTCTTGAAATTATTTGATTTCTTGATTACAAATGAGGTCAAGAGTAATCTCTATTACGAATAAGATTGGTTAAGAAAAAATACAATGATTTAAAAACCAACCCACTGTCTTATTTAACGTAATCCTTTTCAACGAATTACTTATTAAAATAGAAGGATAAAACTGGCATGTTTTAGCTTTGAAATCAAAATAATCTAAACCACACAAAAGATTCTTTCTGTACGACAATCATTTCAAATGATAATTTCAGAGTTGATTCAAGCGTCCTTTAGAGCCTTTCAACTCAACTTTTATCAAATTGCAGAAATTTATAAAAATCATAATTGAAAGGAAATATTGAAATGTGTAAGCGAAAACTCCTATTTTTTTTTCTTCGGAAAATTAAGCTGAAAATTCATGAAATATTGAAATACAATATGTACAAGTGAAAGAAGCATTTACAATTTAAAGTAGTAGAATAATTATTAAGACAGAGAAGAGAAAGAGATTGAGAAATATGATAAAGTGCGAAGATTTAAGGCTGCCAAGAGCGTATTTCAGAATTGTGTTTAAGTTAGTTAATTTTGAATCATCAGATCTTGTTATTTTATGAAGCCAAAAGAGTATTTTAAATATAAGGGTGTTCCTTAATTTATTGTAATTTCCTCATTTTGATTGCCTTGACGACTTCAAAATATTAATCACACTCATCAAAATCATCAAATCGGCTTTTTAATTCAGTATCCGATATTCTAGTTTTTCCAGGAGAACTTGGAGTTGATGATGGTGTCTGTTGTGATCGATTGGCTCTAGCAGAATGAGAGGAAAAATTAGATTTAGCAGATGTGCATCCCATGAGTGTTTTTGGTTTGAAAAATGAAGATTTTTTTTTGGAAAGTTACCGAATTATTAATTTTAATTTAATTATCTGATGTAATTGCCCCAGCTGGTACCAGATGAAGAAGGGGGAAATTAGATAGAATTAGAGATTAAAGGCAAATTCATCCTTTGATGTTATCAGAGTATTTTAACACCTCTGAAAATATCAAAATGAATTACTCTGTCAAATCTATCGCGTTAAAACAACAATTTATCAAGAATACTCATTGATTTGGAGATGAAATGAATACAAGGGAATAGTCAATATGAAATGACAGCATTCTAGCGAATTTATTATTTCACGAATAAATATCAGTAACAGAATGAATAACT
>Ga0302284_1001101_pt1 | contig 12261 bp, 10 predicted proteins | sample III_Fen_E2_1_FD_198760 | JGI IMG/M metagenome (GOLD analysis project Ga0302284, IMG submission 198760) | Peat permafrost microbial communities from Stordalen Mire near Abisko, Sweden - III_Fen_E2_1 | ecosystem: Environmental > Terrestrial > Soil > Wetlands > Permafrost | place: Sweden: Abisko...
TTACCTGTTGCCCTGATCATGACATGGCTGGGTCTCCCCTATGCAGGAAAGCTATTTCAGACACATTTGTATATTATTAGCTCAAACATAATTATATATGTTTCTATATATCTGACTCTGACAATACTTATCGGAGTAGCTTCAGGAATATACACTTCAGGCTATTTATCTGGTCTGAAGGTCCTCGATATTTTGAAAAACACCACGCAATCGGGAAAAAGAAAACTTTTTTTGCGTTCCACCTTAATTGTAATCCAATTAGTTATATTCTGTTCATTTGTCTCAAGTACGCTGATAATCCGCTCACAGTACCAATATGCCATAAAAAAAGATCCGGGTTATTACAATACTGATATTCTTTTTATTGATCTCGGACGCGATTTCAAGGGGTACTCTTCCTATATAAATAATATAAAATCCAACCCGAATATAATTATGGCGGCTGGTTCCATGGATGGTCTCCCGATGCAGGGTTCGATGTCTTTCATGTGTCCCAACTTCCAGGATAAGTCAGTACAGATTAATGTTGAAGGATTCGATGTTGACTACAATTTTATCAGGACCATAGGCATTCACTTGCTCTACGGCAGAGATTTTTCAGAAGAGTTTGGCAGCGATCTTGCTAAATCCATAATTCTGAATGAAACAGCTGTCAAACGCTTGAGCATAACCGATCCGATTGGGAAGATGATCGGGGACAAAACAATAATCGGTGTTGTAAAAGACTTTAACCTGCATTCAATTCATTCGGATATTCCTGTTCTGGAAATCGCTATGACAGACAAATATATAGGTCAGGTTGCAATACATTATAAACCCGGGACACTGAAAAGTATTCTTCCAATGCTTGAGGCAGAGTGGAAGAAAGCTGCCCCCGACAGACCCTTTTCTTACTCAACTATCGAAGATGTGATAAAAGATATCTATTCATCGGAAAAAAATTTAACTGTTATTGTCTCAATATTTGCACTCTTCACACTGATTATCGCAGCATTTGGTCTATTTGGCCTCACAATGTTTGTTGCAAGATCAAGAATTAAGGAAATTGGTATAAAAAGGGTTTTCGGATGCGGTCAACAATCAATTATCATTTCATTTCTGCGAATAAATCTATTTCTCGTTACCTTATCTGCCATGATTTCTATTCCGGTAACGATTTATTTTATAACAAAATGGCTAAGGAACTTTTCCTATAAAGTAACAATCAGCTGGTGGGTATTTGCAATATCATTTTCAGTTGCAGCTATTGTTGTTCTTCTGACCGTATTCATCCAGTCATACAAAGCATCACGCATTAATCCCGTAGAGGCTCTTAAGTATGAATAAATTATTTTAAAATTTCATCAGGTTTAAAATTTTAAGGTAATTTTGGTCATCATATATCAGACTCAGAAGCATTAAAACGATTTAATTATGCGAATTATTTTCGTAGTTTTCCTTGTGCTTCGTTTTTCTGAGATCGCCCTATCCCAGGATCATTCTGCTTATGTGAATGCAGCTTTCCTGAAAAAACTTAATAATGACAGATCCTACACAGAATTAAAGAAAAAAACTGTTTCGGAGTTTGCCGGTACACCTGCAGGTCGTTGGGGAGAATTTGTAACAGGTGTCGTTGAAGCAATAAATACTCAAAATAAAATAGTTGCTTTTACATTTGATGCGTGTGGTGGGAAAAATGGAAATGGATATGATAAGGAATTAATTGAATATCTTGAACATGAGAAGATTCCGGCTACTTTGTTTATAAGCGGTAAGTGGATCGATTCGCAATTTGATACTTTTCTTCACCTTAGCCGCGATACGCTATTTGAAATTGAAAACCATGGCCTGAACCACCGGCCTTGTTCGATTGATGGTGAAAGTGCTTATGGTATCAGGGGGACATCCGATATTGAAGAAGCTTTTGATGAGATTGAAGCAAATGCCCGTAAAATTGAAGCTATTACAGGTCAGCGACCACGATTATACCGTTCAGCTACTGCATACGTTGATGAAGCTTGCACAAGTATGGCGAACAGGTTAGGTATAACAACTGTAAGTTACCAGGTCCTTTCAGGCGATGCGGTTCCATCTACTCCTGAATCAGTAATTGAAAATAATGTACTGAAAACCATCAGACCCGGCGCCATCATCATTATGCATTTCAATCATCCTGAATGGAATACTAAGGAAGCAATGGAGAAAATTGTCCAAGGTTTGAGAAGGATGGGATATGCTTTTGTAAGGTTAAGGGATTTCGAACTGCTCTCAGTTAAAAATAAGGGAAAAGGAAGAGATGAAGTAAAGAAAGTTGATCATCCCGGATCATCAAAATCAAAATAAAAATAAAATGAAAATTGAAAATTGCACAAAAGATGATTTCAATGAAATTATCAGGGACATTTGCGATTTCTGGGGAAGTGACAGAACTTTGCATTTACACCAGCCTTATCTTATCCACGAATTCGGGAATACTGCATTTGTGATCAGGGACAAAGGAATTGTGGTCGCATATCTGTTTGGATTCTTCTCTCAAATTGAAAGTCTTGCGTATGTGCATCTGATTGGAGTGAGAGAAAAATATCAAAAACAGGGACTTGGCAAAATGCTTTACGACAATTTTATTGAGATCGCGAGGTCACAGAATATTAAAAAAATAAAAGCTATCACAAAACCAATAAATATTAAATCCATTAATTTTCATACGAAGAAAATAGGAATGAGAATGATCGGCGAAGCAAATGAAAATGGAATTAATGTTATTAAAAACTACTCAGGGCCTGATAATGACCGGGTAGTTTTTATTAAAGAAATATATTAATATTCCGGTGCAACTTTTCGGGAAGATAAAAAGGATTCATCATATTTAGGCAGACATTATGGAATCATAAGAGTTACTCGGTTTTATTGATTTAAAGTTCTATAAGAAAATTCATTAAGCACGAAGCAACATGGAGATTTACGGAGTCAGTATGGAGTAGATTAACCAAGTAAAATAAAATGTCCATATATCAGACAATTAAGTAGTGTCACTCCAAATTAATCATTGTAACTCTGTGGTTAGAAAAAAATAGTTAACAAGTACAGATATTAATGAAAGCTGGATTATTTCCAGAGGATTATTTTACCTTTAATGCAAAAAACAGATATGACGACAGCAATTAATGAAAAAGCAATCACCACATTCAGATCAGGTCTGAACTGTGCTCAGGCCGTTTTGACTGCTTACTCTGATGAACTGAATTTTGATAATAACCTGGCATTGAGTGTTTCATGCGGATTTGGAGGAGGAATGGGAAGACTACAGGAAACTTGCGGAGCAGTTACCGGATCTTTTATGGTACTTGGTATTTATAACTGTAAAAAGTTTTCAGACAACAAAGAAAGAAAAGAGGCTACATATTCGATGATACAAGAATTCAGTAAAATATTCATACAGATAAATGGTACTACAGATTGCCTGTCATTGTTGAAATGTGATTTAAAAACAGAAGAAGGAAACCGTTACGCCAAAGACAATAATCTGTTCGGAACCGTTTGCGAAAAGTGCATTTCAGATTCAGTAAGCATAATCAATAAGCTCATTGAATTATAAAACGGGTCGCAAACAAATAGAATAGACACAATGCACTAAATACGAAACGAGGAACGATAAACGTGAAACATAAGTGTATTGTACAAACAATCAGTAAATAGTCTGAAGAAATTAATTCTTCCTGATGGGATAAAGAACATTGTGAAGAATGAACAATATTCCCGTGATCAAAAATGGTGTGATAACTATAAGTGAAGCAGGATTTCCAATGAATGAATGGAAGACAATTGTTCCGGCTACGAATGCCAGAATAAAAAGAATTCCACCTGCTAATTCCCATCTCCACGCAATAAGCAGTATTACGAGTATTATCAGAACCGGGATATTATGCATAAGAAATCCCAGCATCTTCATTCCAAAAGACTCATTCCCGTCGAACGCATCAAGTGAAAATATTGTCATAAAGAGGATTGAAAGTATAGCCAGTATCCGGGGAATCCAATATAATATCTTTGATTTCATTTCTTAAATTAGTAATTGGTACAGGTTTAAGATTTTGTATTGATTTTAGTGAATCTTAAATATAATAATGATACTTCACAAAATAAAAATACATTGATTTTCTCAGAAATCAATATTTTTTAACATCTAAATAAGTTTAAAGGCACCTCCTTGGGAATTTAAATCACATTCGTATATTTAATCAATATTTAAATTGCTTTTTAACCGACTTATAACCATTTCAAAATCAGACTTCCTATGGACATGAAATTCAGAAAATTCATCAATAACTATTGGATTCTGCTTCTTCTAATAGCTGTAAAGCTGGTCTTGCAAATCGTCCTTGTTAACCCTGTTTATGAGTTGCACAGGGATGAGTTTCTTTATCTTAACCAGGCTAATCATCTGGCATTCGGATATATCTGCGTCCCCCCTCTTACTGCAATATTTTCAAAACTTATTTACCTGCTCGGTGGTAGCATGTTCTGGATTCGTTGTTTCCCTGCACTTTTCGGAGCTCTGACAATAGTTTTCACCTGGTTAATAGTTGAGTCTCTGGCAGGAAGTTTATTCGCGAAGATTATGTCATCATGCGCCCTCGTGTTCTCAGCATTACTCAGAATAAATATACTGTTTCAGCCTAACTCATTCGATATTTTAACATGGACAATTATATTCTACCTCCTGATTAAATTCATTCAATCTGAAAAAAACAAATGGCTTTGGCTTTTGTCAATATTTATTGCAGCCGGTTTTTACAATAAATATAATCTTATCTTCCTGATTGCCGGTCTGGCGATTGGATTTTTACTTACATACCAGAGAAAGATATTTGCCAATCCTTCTTTCTGGAAAGCCCTTATATTAAGCCTTATAATACTATCTCCAAACATAATCTGGCAGGTAACACATAATTTCCCGGTCTTTCAGCATATGAAAGTATTAAAGCATAACCAGCTTGATAATAATACTTCGACCGGTTTTCTCAGAAGTCAGATCATGTTCTTTTTTGGTTCATTACCCATAATTATAATGGCTTTAATCGCTTTTTTTTCATTCAAATCTTTCCATCCTTACAGGTTTGTCGCGATCTCTTTTGTGACAGTAATCGGGCTCTTCGCTTATATGAAAGCAAAAGATTATTATGCCGTTGGGATCTATCCTGTACTAATTGCCTTTGGAAGTGTGTATATTGATAGTATTCTTTCCAATAAATGGAGAACAATTGTTCTTCCTTCATTAATCTGTTTTAATATTAGCATATTTTATTTTACTCTTAAAGTAGTATATCCGTTATATACGCCAACTGAGATCAGACATAACGCTAAGTCATTTGAAAAAATGGGTATGCTTCGTTGGGAAGATGGAAAAAACCATAATCTGCCGCAGGATTTTGCAGATATGCTGGGTTGGCATGAGATGGCAGATAAAGCTCTGACTGCATATAATATGATCCCGGCGAATGAGCGTGAAAAAACACTTGTTATTTGTTATAATTATGGCCAGGCAGGTGCTTTGAACTATTACAACCGGAAAAAAATGGCGGAGGCTTATGCTTTTAATACGGATTATATCTACTGGTTGCCACAACTTAAAAAGATACAGAATATCCTCCTGGTGGGTAAAAAGCCAGGCAATGATGTAACCGGTGCATTTAAAGAATGTAGACTAATTGGTGTAGTGGAAAATGAGCAGGCAAGAGAAAAAGATACAGAGATCTATTTGCTGACAGGAGCAATAGATCTATTTACTCCGATATTTTACAGCAAAGTTGAGGAGCGCAAAAAGAAGCTCGACATTTTTTAAATAGTTGCTGGGTACTGGTTGCTGGGTGCTTGTTGTTTTAAATTAAGTAACCAGCATCCAGGAACCAGAAACTAGTAACTTCTTGTTTCTTCCCGGAAGTTCTTCAGGTGATCAGCCGCCTGAGTAACCATTCTCTGAACAGCAAGTCCATGTCCAATATCAGGGACAAATTCGTTTTGGTTGTTACCGGTAAGAAATACATAATGAGCATGGATCATTGATCTCAGCCATCCCGGAGGTACATGAGGAGAAGGAAAACTGCTTAGAGGTTTATAGTTGCTCCCAACTTGTTTTTTGCTCCAGATACCTGATTCCTCCATATAAAACTCATAAAAATCGGGGGTCAATGAGGAATAACGTATTGCCCCTTCACTTGCATATAGTTCGAAAGAAAAATAGTCGCCAATACCGGAACTGATACGACTTGCGGAAATGGTGCCGACAGCTCCTGAAGACTCATCATATAAAGAAATAATGCTGAAGAGATCGGAATCTGCTGTAACATCCGGGAAGCTACCTCCTTGCAACGCACCTGTAATACTCAATTTCTGACCAAGCAGAGCCATCAGCAGGCTGATGGGATGAGAACCGAGATCGGCCATTGCACCGCCATCGGGCGCTGCGGTCAGACGCGATGCACGACGGTCACGGTACTCCTTTTTGAGATAATCGCTGTGCCAGTATTTCAGATCGAAGTGGATAGGTTTACCGAGCTTGTCTGATTTCCAGTAAGCGATCATATCCATAATCACTGCTGCAAAGAGAAATTGAAATCCAACCTGAATTCTTATGCCTGAATATTTTTGAACCAATCCGGCTATTGCTTTTTCTTCGTCAGGAGTTGAGCATACCGGTTTCTCAAGATAGATCCTTTTTATGGAAGGCATTGTAATGACTGAATTCAGATGTTCACAGTGAACTTTATTTGGGCCAAGTATAAAAACTGTATTTATCTTTTTGTCATTCACAAACTCCTCCAAATCATATGTTTTTATGAACCCAAAACGATTGGCAAAAGAAGTTCTGCTCTCTTTTGTGGCGGAACAAACAGCTTCAAGTTGAACTTCAGGTACATCGTCATAAAAATAACGCAGGGAATTGAGTGAATATGCATGAGATCGCGCAATACCCCCCGAGCCTATAAATCCGACAATAACTTTTTCCTGGTTCATTTTAAAACATTTTAAATTTGTATCAAAAATAAACGATTTATGAGATATTAAGAATGAGAAAAACAGGATAAACCATATAAAACTAACTAAGTAGCAAACTCACAATTTTTGCCTTCAACCTGGAGTAAGGAGGATATCTGACGGGTATATCCAGTAAATTCGATTTTATCAATACCGAGCGCCGGTTTGAAAAAGTATCAAATGAAGATTTTCCATGATATCTCCCCATTCCGCTGCTTCCTACTCCTCCATAAGGCAGATAGGGAGAAGCAATCTGCAATACAGTTTCATTGACAGCCGCATTTCCTGAACGGGTTCTTCTCAAAAACTCGGTGACAAGTCTATTATCCTGTGTAAAGATATAAGTAGAAAGAGGTTTAGGATTTAGTTCGATAATATCATATACTTCATTAAAATTTTCAAAATCTATGACTGGAAGAATCGGACCAAATATTTCCTCCTGCATAATCGCATCGCCGGGTTTTATATTCTTAATGATTGTCGGGGCAATATACCTGTTTTCAATGTCTGTAAAACCACCGGTTACAATCTGACCGCTCTTCATTAGACCGCTTAGTCTGAGAACATTATCGCCACTTATGACTCTGGCATAATCATCACTTTTCTCCGGAGAATCTCCATAAAAGGATTTAACCTCCTTTATAATAAGATCGAGGAACTTATCCCTTACTTTTTTGTCAATTAATATATAATCAGGACTCACACACGTCTGCCCGCAATTAAGAAACTTTCCCCAGGCAATCCTCTTTGCTGCGAATTCAAGTTTCGCGTCTGCCGCTATTACACATGGGTTTTTACCTCCAAGTTCCAGCGATACTGGTATGAGGTTTTCGGCAGCCTTTTGCATGACATATTTACCCACCCTGCAACTTCCGGTAAAAAATATATAATCAAATTTCTGCTCAAGAAGGTACTCGCTTATGCTGTGATCACCATTCGTCATTGCTACAAGTTCCGGAGGAAAATGACTTAGTATCTTTTCCATCACTGTTATTATGTTGGGTGCCTGTCTCGAAACCTTCAGTATCACACAATTGCCAGCGGCGATAGCACCTAAAAGTGGCATAAAGGCAAGTTGAAAAGGAAAGTTCCATGGAGAAAGCACCAACACCTGTCCGTATGGTTGAGGAATTACTACACTCCTCGATAAGAAATGAACAAGTGGCGTATAGACTCTTCTTGGCCTCGCCCATCTTCTCAGATTACGGATAGCAATATTCAGCTCTTTTATTACAAACCTCGACTCTGTGGCAATTACTTCAAATTCAGGTTTATGGAAATCTTTCCATAAAGCATCCGCAATATCCTGTTCGTGAAATATTATCAGCGATCGAAGTTTTTTCAGAGTCTCTATCCTGTATTTAATATCTGTTGTTTTCCCTGAAGCAAAATATTTTCGTTGCGCTTCAAATATCAAACGGATTTCTTCTTTTTCCATTCCTCAAGATTTTCAACTGTTGTGAAGCATATGTCAGGGTTGAACCGACCAATGAAGATAAGTTGTAAATATAGAAAGTCTGAACAGGAATCAATAGAAAAGTGATAAAGAATATGGTTACTGGGTTTCTAATACATAAGACTACCTTAATAAGTTAATAATTTAATTACTTTATAACTTAATTACCAGTTTGCTGTTTTTCTTCTAATTTTACCTATAATCAAAATAATTTAATTATACCTTTTCATGAAAACATTATCTACTATCCTTTTAATTATGTTCCTCTCAAACTGTTCAGGATTGGTTTTTGGACAAGATAACCAAAGCATAAAAAACACAACTGCAGAACAGGTGATTGCAACCATTATCAAAAAAACAGGAAGTCCGGTAATTCCAAAAACTGTAGATGTTATAAAAGAGGGTGATCCTCAGACAATTATTACAGGAATAATGACTTGCATGTTTGCCACAATGGATGTCCTGAAACAGGCTGTAAATAAAAATTGTAACCTTGTGATTGTGCATGAGCCATTATACTATAACCATCTTGATGAAACTGACAAACTTCAGAATGACCCGGTATTTCTCGAAAAGAGGCGATTTATAACTGATCACAAACTGGTCATCTGGCGGTTCCACGATTATATTCACTCCATGAGACCTGATGGAATTGAAACAGGAATGATCGTAAAACTTGGCTGGAAAGATTATGTAGTAAAAGGAACCTCGAATCAGTTTGTATTGCCAGAGACTACCCTGAAAGAGTTGGTTAAAAATCTGAAACAGATATTTCCAAAAAATGCTTTTTATGTTGTAGGAAATCCCGATATGAAATTAACAAACATCCGGCTAGCCGAAGGTGCGCCAGGAAGTGCGACACATATCAGGTTACTTGAAGACAAAAATGTCGATGTTGTTCTGGCAGGTGAGGCACAACAATGGGAAACATACGAATATACGCGCGATGCGGTTGATCAGGGGAGAAATAAAGCGATTATTTTTCTGGGTCATATCAACTCCGAAGAGGCAGGAATGAATTATTGTGCTGTGTGGTTAAAAAGCTTCATAGATTATGTACCAGTCTATTTTATTGAAAGTGGGTCATCATTCTGGACATATTAAATATGGACGAAGTGACGGAGTGACTAAGGGACGAAGGGACGAAGAGACTTAAGGATGAAAATAATAAGATCAATTAGAAAATAATTTATTACTAAAAACTGAATTAACATGTTAAGATTTAACAGCAGCCAGAAAGTAAGGCTTCAAACCATAGTCTTTTTTATATTATGTATTAGTCTGATTTGTTCAGGAATACAACCAAACAAGACGACACAATTCAAAGCTATAGCCTTTTATACTGCTAAAAATGACAAAGCACATATAAGTTTTGTTCATGAAGCTAACAGGTGGTTTGCCAGAATTGCAGACAAATATAATTTCACTTACGACTCAACAAATAACTGGAATAATCTTAATGATTCATATCTGTCAGATTACCAGGTAGTGATCTTCCTAGACAGCAGGCCCGATTCTACAGTTCAGAGGCTGGCATTCAGAAAATACATGGACAATGGCGGAGCCTGGATTGGATTTCATTTTGCAGCTTTTGCACTTACTCCTTCTGCCTTTCCACAGAACTGGGACTGGTATCATAACCAGTTTCTCGGTGCAGGCGAATATAAAGGAAATACCTGGCGTCCGACAAAAGCTGTATTAAGAGTTGAGAACCATAATCACCCGTCAACTCATAACCTGCCTGATACTTTTGTGGCATCGCCAAACGAATGGTACAGCTGGAAAAATGATCTGAGAAAAAATCCTGACATTCAAATTCTTGTTTCAATCGACTCCACAAGCTTTCCTCTTGGAACCGGACCTAAACTCTACGAGATATGGCACAGTGGATATTACCCTGTGGTTTGGACCAACAAGAACTATAAAATGCTGTATGTGAATATGGGTCATAACGACATTGACTATGATAATAAAACCGATAAAGAGCTCTCTTTTACATTCAATAATGAAATACAGGATAAATTAGTTATTGATGCCTTGCTATATTACGGAAAAGCAGGAAGAAGAAATAAATAAGAATGGGAGATTGAGGAGCGTAGCCTTTAGCTTTACTCCGGTTTTCTATTTATAGAGTATAAGAAGGTTTTTAAGTTAGGTTCTTTTATTTAAATGTGTTAATATGTAAATAAATCAACACCAGTAGTGGCACATTATGAGCGTAGCTAGGCTAGAGACCTAACCTTCGATGTAATCCACTACTGGTTTTATTGAACAAGCTTCAAATAGTAATCTGGGTAAGACCCATTATCTAAGGCTTTGAATGTGTTCAATAAGTGTTGATCTATTAATAATTTAAAAGAACGCATATGCAAATTAAACATTTTATTGGTATTGATGTATCAAAAGATACACTGGATCTGAGTGTAGTAGTTAATGGAAAAGCTCTTTCCCATTGCTGCATTGGAAATAACACTAAAGATATAAAATCAACTGTAAGCAAAATCATGAAGGATCTGGGTGGATCTTTTGATGACACGATCTTTTGCATGGAACATACCGGCCTTTACAATCTTCCAATTGTAAGATGGCTTCATAAAAACCAAGGAAAGATGTGGCTTGAATCAGGAGTTCACATACGGAGGACGCTTGGTCTGGTTCGAGGAAAGAACGACAAGGTTGACAGCTCAAGGATCGCAATGTTCGCCTACACAAACAGACATCAGGTTAAATTATGGGCTCCTCCCAGACATGTTATTGAAAGAATAGGGGCATTATTATCCCAGAGATCAAGGTTAGTTAAGGCCAAAAAGCAATTAAGCACTGCAAATAAGGAACAAAAGAAGTTCCTGGATACGGATATCATGCATAGCTTAAATAAATATACAAATAGAGCCATAACTGTTATCGGAAAACAAGTCGAAGACATCGAGAATGAGATAATAGGTTTAATTAAAGATGATGATAGACTGAAGCGAATGTACCAGATAATTACAAGTATAAATGGTATAGGTCTTGTTACTGCATCATACATACTAGTGACAACCAATGAGTTTATTAACATAAATGACCCTAAAAAGTATGCTTGTTACAGCGGGGTGGTCCCCTTTGAACATACTTCAGGAACAAGTGTAAGAGGCAGGAACAGGGTATCACATATTGCCAACAAGTCAATAAAAACATTGCTTCACCTGGCTGCAATATCAACATTGAATACTCCGGGTGAAATACAGGATTACTACAACCGAAAAATTGCTGAAGGTAAAAACAAAATGAGCATAATAAATGCTATTAGAAACAAACTCATCTTAAGAATCTTTGCCTGTATAAAGCAAAATAGAGAATACGAAAAAAATTATTGCTATAAACTTGCTTAAACCATAGTAATCGAAGGGGTAACTCAATTAAACTATCGGGCCGTTAGGGTTAATTGCATGGCTCTCTGTACGATAGACGACATTTTAAGCAACTACCCATAACAGAATAACTTGATTCATCAATTCAGCTATGGTAAAAAAATTGACTTTGGTATATAACAATTGTAATTTTGACTATCAGTTAGGGAGCTCATTTATAAATTATTAGTAGTAATTAAATTCCATTACAATGAAAAGACTACTTCCCTTGATTTTAATCAGTTCTTTCATCCTTCAATTTTGTATAAACAATAATAAAACTATAAAATTAGAGCGCGAAATGACTCTTAGCCAATATTTTGACACTACAGGCAGAAAGGACATCTTATGGGGTGGGATTAAAATGATTAAGATCAGTACTCCAAAAGGTGATTTCAA
>Ga0302284_1001104_pt1 | contig 12251 bp, 9 predicted proteins | sample III_Fen_E2_1_FD_198760 | JGI IMG/M metagenome (GOLD analysis project Ga0302284, IMG submission 198760) | Peat permafrost microbial communities from Stordalen Mire near Abisko, Sweden - III_Fen_E2_1 | ecosystem: Environmental > Terrestrial > Soil > Wetlands > Permafrost | place: Sweden: Abisko...
CGATGTGGAAAACCAATTGAGTGATCCGGAAAGAGCAAACTACTATTCGACTTTTGCCGAAGAACTTAAAATCAGTTTTAACAAACCGGCAGAGAATGGTGGCTTCTGGAGTAGTAAAAATAAATGGTACATACATTGGCTAGATAAGGACAAGTCTATCCATGGCGACAATCTTGTGGTTCCTGTAAATCTTATGGCAATTGTATATGGCCTGTGCGACGATACTATAAGACGCAATGCTATTCTGGATAAAATCGAAGAACAAACACATAGGGAAAATCTTTTCTTCTGGCCAATATGTTTGTATCCGTATGCCACCGGAGAAGGTAATGACTGGCAATTTCCTTTTCCTGCTTATGAAAACGGTGATATATTTCTATCATGGGGAAGCATCGGTGTTGAAGCTTACGCGAATTACAAACCTGATCTGGCCCTGAAATATATTGATAATGTTTTGAACCGGTACGAAAAAGATGGCCTGGCGTTCCAGAGATATGGCAGAATCAATCAGGATGGCCTGGGAGATGATATCCTCTCAGGAAACAGTCTTGCGCTTGTGGGGCTTTATAAGGCCATTTACGGGATTAATCCTCTTTACAACAGGCTTTATTTAAACCCGCATCTTCCGGCAAAATTATCAGGGACTGAGCTGATTTATAATTTCAGGCAGAACAAACTTAAAATCGGATTGGCTACAAATAACTATTTTATATCTGACAGACAGTTTAAAATATCTTCAAAAAGTGACTTTGGCTTTTATTCTGACAAGAATGAATTGGTCTATTTTAAGGAGAAAAATAATTTATACTCACTCAGGGCACAAACGGCTGAAAACATATCGATTGAAATTGTAAAATGGGGAATAGATGAGTATAACTGGATCCAGTCTTCAAAGAATGAGCTGGGAAAAATATTATACACCATCGATGTTTCTGCAACAGATAGCTCTTATACGATCTACGATGGAGGTACAATCATTAAAAGCAAAAGCGATAAAAACGGGGTTCTGAAATTCGGAGTCAAATCAAACGCAAAAACAATTAAGGTCACAAAAAATCTGAACATATCGGAGCTTAATAATTTAAAGAATAGATAGATTATGGTTTATAAGTATACTAGGTTATTGTTTTTAGTCTTGCTGGTTTTTTCATTAACCGGTTTTATATATAGAGAAGGGAATAAAGACCAGAAACAGACCGGGTTGACCGGAAATCGTTTTCTGACATTTAATGCGGTAATCCGCGTTAACCAGATTGAGGTTTCCAGGAATAAGAATGCAGGAGAAAACGAGAGAAGCCTCCATACACCTTTGCGAGTGGTTAAGTTCAGGGAAGCTATTTCCAGAGGTTTTCCGGGAGCCAGGATAACCTGGGCATTAAGCTGGCTGGCTTTACATGATACAACTTCAAATTACAGGCAAATAAGGGATCTTGTGGTAGGGTATCATAAAAAATTCGGAGACGAAATTACATTTATTCCCGGAGCATATTTTGCGAACGCCTATAATTCTACTGAGCAGGTTAACAATGATTTGCATGATGGGTTAGCCAAGGTATCATCTATTGTTGGCAATAATTATCGTCCGCTGAGTATTGTCGCAGGGTTTTTATCATCAAAAAACCAGGAATTTCTTTCAGAACAGGAAGGAATCCATGTATGCCAGGGCAATGTGTGGAGTCAGTTTGCGATTGACAATCAGGATGGGGATGGAGCTCCTTCATATCCTTACTATCCGTCAAAAGAACATTTTTGTAAACCCGCCCAAGGACACACAGATTTTATTGATTGTGTGAACCTGGATGGCTGGACCATGGATTTCTTGTCAGCCAGACGTCAGGGTTTCTCGGAAGGCTTTAACAGCAGGATGGGCGTTGGCCCAATAGAGACTCTCGGGAAATATGGTTTGGATACAGGGTGTAAAGAGATGTTATATACTACAGCCATTCATTTTGATAATGGCTTTGCATGGGTCACAAATTGCTGGGAAGTTTCTCTTCCGATTGAACTCGACGGACTTACTTTATGGCTAAGTGAAATTAAAAGACGATGGCCTGATGTTAAATTCATTACACAGGGAGAATTTGGAATGATCTGGAGAGAACAATATAAATCCAATAGCTTTAATTATCAGTTTGAAGAGAAAGGATCAGGAATAGGCGGTTCTGACTCTGATAAAGTGATCAGATGGTTTATGAATAAAAAATTCAGATTGGCATTACTGAAGAATTTGAAATTTGGGGATGAAATGGTTATAGACTTTACACGGTACGACATAGGAGTTAAAGAACCGGTATCAGGCAGTACAAGAAACTGGAGTCTTATGGGAGAAATTAATCAAAAACAAACCAGGCCGCAAGATAAACCGATTCAGATTGATAAACTTTCTGATAAGTCAAAATCATTAATCGGAGAATATTATCCGATGCTTTTTAAAAAGCAGGAATAGCCTGATAATTTTAGGAAATTATTAAATTATAGAATAAAGTAAAGCCAGAGAAATGAAGAAATCTGACCAGGATCTGTATAATGAACTGGCATATTATACGCTCGATCATCCCGATAAGATATATTTTATTCATCAGCATGTTGTTGATGCTTATACTGCACAACATGCTGATGATAAAACAAAACCCATTGCAATTACATTTGCTCTGGCAGGACTTTATCTGTTCATTGAAAAGAACTATTCCGGGAAGCAGGTCCAAATGGCACATATACAAATGTCAAAAAATAAAAAAGTATGGCCGGCTTTTAAACTGCCGGAACAAAGAGGAGAAATTTCGATTTTAGAAGTCATGGAAACACCACCGGGAGTACAGCGCGATTTAAAGATAAAAAGCTGGTGCAATTCAGTATGGCAGGCCTTTGATGTATGTCATGAAATAATTGCTTCTCATGTGAGAACGGAATTGGAAGTCTAAGACAAAAAAACTTAGAAAATGGTTTAATTTCTTTGTTTATGGAGGTTTCAAATATTAATGCTTCCAATCTGTAACCTTTTTCTATACCGAAAAGTGGTCAGTCCTGTTCCTTAAATTGCGGTGATCTGCAATTAGTGAATAGAAAGACTCATATATTAGAATCTGAGTATCTTTAATAGAATTATTAGTTTAATTTTATGTAAACTCATTCGGTAATTTTAATTTAATATGACAGACAGGAGAAAATTTATAAAGACCGTTGGGATTGCTTCAGCTGGATTATTACCGGGCTTCCCTGCACTTGGAGGTTCTGCCGGCGGATCTTATCCTTCAAAACGTCCCGAACCCGGTAAACGGCGTTTTATGAGCAGCGCGGTTGAAGAAACAATTGTTGAGGTGAAAAAAGCCATTGCCGATGAAGAACTGGCTTGGATGTTTGAGAATTGTTTCCCAAACACTCTTGATACTACGGTTACACACACAGAAAAAAACGGCAACCCCTTTACATACGTTATTACAGGAGATATAGACGCTATGTGGTTGCGGGATTCCTCTGCACAGGTGTGGCCATACATTCCGCTGGCTAACAAAGATGAAAAACTGAAAAAACTATTAAAAGGAGTAATAGCAAAACAAACTGAATTTGTATTGCTTGATCCTTATGCAAATGCATATTATAATGATCCTGCCCGCATAAGCGAATGGAAAGATGATGTCACAACAATGAAACCGGGTGTTCATGAACATAAATGGGAGGTAGATTCACTTTGCTATGTTATTCGCCTGGCTTACGGATATTGGAAAAATACCCGCGACTCGTCTTCTTTTGATCATACCTGGCAGGAAGCGATGAAACTTATTCTTCAAACTTTCAGAGAACAACAACGGATGAAAAACGATGGACCTTATCATTTTCAAAGATTAGCATTGAATCCTACTGATAGCCAGTTCGGAAGCGGGTATGGCAATCCCACAAAAAAAATAGGGCTTATTCATTCAATGTTCCGGCCTTCTGACGATTCCACCATATTTCCGTTTTTAATTTCTTCAAATATGTTTGCTGTTGTTTCACTGCGTCAATTAGGAGAAATATACGGAACTGCATTATCCAATAAAGAGATGGAAAAAGTATGTACCGATTTTGCCAATGAAATTGACCTGGTATTAAAAAATTATGCGGTCCTTCAGCATCCAACAGCAGGTAAAATTTACCCGATCGAAATTGATGGTTTTGGAAATGCCCTGTTTATGGATGATGCCAATGTGCCTAATTTATTATCGCTCCCATATGTTGGTTACTGTCACTCAACCGACCCCATTTATATGAATACCCGCAAATTTTCTTTAAGCCATGCTAATCCATGGTTTAATGAAGGTAAATTCGGCAAGGGGATTGGTGGGCCCCATGTAGGAGGAAAGAAGATTTGGCCGCTTGGATTGGTAATACAGGCAATTACAAGTACTGACAATAAAGAAATCATAAATTGCCTTACTATATTGAAAAAAACTCATGCAGGTACCGGATTTATTCACGAATCCTATAATGTCGATAACCCTCAGGATTTTTCACGAAGTTGGTTTGCCTGGGCAAACACTATTTTTGGAGAACTGATATTGAAGCTATATCATGAAAAACCGGAGATATTAAAAATTCAACTTGGTTAAAATAATGAGAAACGCAGATGAATCGCAGAAATTTTATCAGAACCACTGGTGCTGCACTTGCTAGTGCATTGATAAGTGATAAATTTACTGGATCTGTCAATGAACCAGTGACTCAGTTGATTAATATGCCCGATGAAGCTTCAGCAATTATTAACAATCAAAGTGTGATCCTTCAGAAGAGCAAAGGAGAAGAATCATGGATCTATAAAGATTTGATTGTTAGCCTGAAGAATACGGAGAACTCTGTTGCCATTGGAATAAAAGCTCCAAAAGTGAAACTTAGTTCAATAAGCCTTCATTGGAAAACGCCTGTTAAAAGTACATCATCGGTATTAAACGACCAATGGGAACGTACTTATGGAGATGTATCCTGGCATAAAGCAAGAGAAAGTGAAATTCTTCCCTGGTATTTTTTAGAGTATAATGCTAAAAACACTAATGGTTTTGGTGTAAAAACAGGGGCTAAATCATTCTGCTTCTGGATGATTGGCAATGAAAAATTAAGTCTAACACTTGATTTGCGATCAGGCGGGGATGGCGTTCAATTAAATGACAGACAACTAAACGCCGCTGAGATAGTAACCATCAGAAGTGATATTAACGAGACTCCTTTTCAGACTGCAAGAAAATTCGCAAAAAAAATGTGCAATGAGTCTCATTTGCCCAAACTGCCGGTTTATGGTATAAATGACTGGTATTTTACATATGGCAATAATTCTGAAAAATTGATCCTTGAACATACAGACTTGATGAGTCCCATGGCCAGGGATATTACAAATCGTCCCTTTTCTGTAATTGATGCAGGATGGTTTCAGACTTCTCCCTCTTTGCCGGATGATAGTTCCTGGGGAGATAATATGAATACTCCTAACAAAAAGTTTCCTGATATGGGCAAGCTGGCCGGTAAAATAAAAGAGACAGGAATGCGACCGGGCATCTGGGTGCGACCGTTATGCGGGAGCCATAAAGATCCCGCTTCCCTTATTCTCCCATTAATAAAAGGCAGAGGAAAAAACAATCCTATACTTGACCCATCAATCCCTGAAAATCTGGAAAGAATCAAAAGCTATTTTGAACTCTATAAAGCCTGGGGCTATGAACTGGTGAAATTTGACTACACCTCATTCGATATTTTTGGTAAATGGGGTTTTGAGATGCTGAAAAATGGTGCATTGAGTCAGAGTAACTGGATTATGAATGATAACTCAAAAACAAACGCAGAAATAGTTTTGAATTTATATGAGAATATCAGGGAAGCTGCTGGAGAGACATATATCATTGGATGTAATACATTCAGTCATTTGTCAGCAGGATTATTTGAACTGAACCGGATAGGCGATGATACCTCCGGTAACGAGTGGGCCAGGACCCGGAAAATGGGAGTGAATACTTTAGGATTCCGGACGATACAGCATGACATTTTTTATGCAGCAGACGGAGATTGTGTCGGATTAACAACGAAAGTCCCCTGGGAGAAAAACAAACAATGGATGGAACTTGTGGCAAAAAGCGGCACACCACTTTTTATCTCAGCACAACCTGAAGCAATTGGTCCCGAACAAAAAACCGCAATTAAAGAGTGCTTTAACCTTGCATCACAGAATCTGCCTGTTGGTGAACCCCTTGACTGGATGGAAACGGCTTATCCAAAAAAATGGAAACTAAATAATAAAATTGAAATTTTCAACTGGGACTAAAAGAATCGGATAACCGGAATGTCGTTACACGTTTGGCTCGTCTTTACTATCTTTAACATAGAAAATTGTGGATGGTGAAAAAAGTTCTGAATATAAGATTCTTACATGCCATAGTTCTCATACTGATACTAACTGGTGCTGTAGGATCACTTGTTCTGACGTTCCATGCTGGCCGGAAGAATAATTCAGTACTTCTTCCGCTGCTTTTTGCGGTATGGGTAATCTCCCCATATATTGCATTCCTGATGTCTGATATTATTTCCAGAAACTGGTCAATTTTTGCCCGAATTGGTTTGTACTGTCTTATAATTGTTTTGTCTGTCTGTTCATTATTGTGTTATGGCGGAATACTGAGTCCGCCCGGAGTGAAGCCTGCTTTTGTATTTCTTATTGTTCCCCTTATCTCATGGATTCTTTTGGTGATACTTATCCTATTAAGTGAGAAGATTTCAGGAAGGATGTCAAACAAAAATGATTAGTTATGAAAGTGCTTGACAGAATAGAACTGGCAGTTTTAATTACCTGGATTGTCATTATCTCTGCTTCCTGCAGAAAAGACAAAAGTCCGGTATCTCCTCAGACAGAAATTTTTAATGAAATTGTTTCCCAGGTTGAAAATCATCATTATGGAGAAGTTCATAGCCTTATAATTGCTAAAGATGATTCAATAATTTTTGAGAAATATTTCAATGGGTTTACACGAGAAACCAAGCATGCATTGTACTCGGTAACCAAAAGTTTTACTTCAGCTCTGATTGGAATTTGTCTGGATAAAGGATTGTTGGATAGCGTAAATATCCCCATGCTGAATTTCTTTCCCGAATATAAAAATACTATTGCCAATTTTGATTCATTAAAGGCAAAGATAACTATAAGGGATTTGCTTACAATGACTTCCGGTTTTACCTGGGATGAGTGGACAACGTCATATAATGATCCTGCTAATGATGTAATTAGGCTGATCCAGACCGATGACTGGATAAAATATGTTTTAGACCGTCCAATGGCGCATAAGCCGGGAACATTTGTGACTTATAACAGCGGGGTATCAAATTTACTTTCAGGTATAATTACTAAGGCAACAGGGGAACCGGCAAGAGATTTTGCCAGGGATAATCTTTTCTCAAAACTCGGAATTACTGACTGGACATGGGATAACCGGCCTGATGGAGTCTCAATCGGAGGATGGGGTTTAAGCCTTCGACCTGTTGACATGATCAAGTTTGGCCAATTGTATTTAAAAAAAGGACTTTGGAAAAATGAGCAGGTTATTTCGAAGAACTGGATTGAAGAATCGACGATACCGTATAACCAAATGAACTATTGGTGTGATTATGGATACCAGTGGTGGCGTTATGGTTCCGCTATGGCATCTGTAAAAGCGGAAGGTATCAATTTTGCTTCCGGAAGGGGCGAGCAATTCATCTGGGTAATACCCAATCATAATGCTGTTGTAGTATGTACTGCATGGAATGATGGTCAGAACATACTGGAACAAGTACTATGGGACTATATTCTGAGAGCCCTGGAATATTAAATTATAAGTCAGACAAACAAAAAAATATCCGGATATGAAACAACAGAAACTCCCTTCACTCGAAGAAATAAGAAAGAATTTCAAACCTTTTCGGAATGTAAACGTTCAGCACAGGTCAAAGCTGTCTAAGATTGATAAAGTTGCTATCTGGATTACAACACATGTAGGGAGCATGGGTTTTTTTATAATCATTTTTGGCTGGACCTTTGTATGGTTAACATGGAATACCCTGGCTCCGGCACAATTAAGATTTGATCCGTTTCCTGCTTTTGTTCTCTGGCTTTTCATATCAAATATGATACAGATTTTCCTTATGCCACTAATTATGATCGGACAAAATATACAGTCAAGGCATTCAGAAATCCTTGCTGAAGAAGATTTCGCAATAAACAAAAAAGCTGAGGTGGAAATTGAAACAATATTAATGCATATTGAAAATCAGAATAAATTAATTATTCAGATTTTAAAAAAAATTCAGAAAACCGACAAATAATTTATCCTGTTTATCAATTAATGTTGCATCCGAAGACCACTCCTTCTGAGGTACAAGTGACCATTCCTTCCATCTGTTCAAAAATGTGACGAACAAAATCAATAGAGCTTTGTTATGACTTTTAAACGCTCTTTTAAACGAATTTAAAATATTATTATAATTGTTTAACTCCGGAATCTTAATTGTTCCGGTTATTTTTTTTGAAGGAAGTCTATGATGTATTTGAATAATATAATAAAAAGAAAATTGTCTGAAAGTAAACATGGGGTCTTGATTATATGGATTACCTTTCTCTGTTTCAGTTCCGGTTTAAGGGCCCAAAATCAGCAAAATATAATATCCGATAGTGCAACCATAAATGATTGCATTAAATATGCCAGGCATAATCAGCCGTTGGTGAAACAATTGAATCTCGATGAGGGAATAGCAAGACAGAATATCAGAATTGCATTGGCTGACTGGTTGCCGCAAGTTAATGCCAGTGCTGGATTACAGCATTATCTTAAACAGCCGGTTTTCCTGTTTCCTGATATTTCCAATCCCACCGGACCTAAGATTCTTATTCCTAACGGAGTATTATATAATTCAAACATTCAGTTTTCTGCGACCCAGAATATTTTTAATAACGATGTTTATATCGCGGGAAGAACAGCAGGAAATTATCGCCTCCAGGCTTCCCAGACTTCAAGGAGCGCATTGATAGAAATTGTAGTTGAAATAAACAAGGCGTTCTATGATGTCCTGCTTTCCAGAGAACAATTGAACATAATTAAAGAAGAAATTGACAGGTTGTCAAAGAGTCTGAAAGATGCTTATGCTCTTTATCAGAGTGGGACAAGTGATGTGATAGACTATAAAAGAGCCACTATTTCTCTGAATAATGCCTTGTCACAGAAAAAGAATGCGGAGGAATCTATAAAATCAAAAATCAGTTACCTGAAGCAGGTGATAGGATACCCCAACGAAAAACCCCTGAATCTGAGTTCCAATATCCTTTCGATGGAGAAGGATGCTATCATTGATACTCTTCAAAATATAAATGTCTATAATCGCATTGAATATCAATTGCTTCAGACAAACCTTAAACTCCAGAAATCCAAAACCGATTATTACCGTATGAGTTTTCTTCCTTCGCTTTCTGCATTTGCTAATTATAATATAATTTATCAGAATGATGTTTACAGTCAGCTTTTTAAAAGCTCTTATCCAAACTCAACAATCGGCCTTTCTCTATCATTCCCGATTTTTGAGGGTACCAAAAGGATTCAGAATATTAAGAAATCAAAAATGCAATATGAAAGACTGACGCTTGACACCCTGAACACACGAAACGAAATGAATACTCAATTTGTCAGTGCAATGGCTTCATATAAAAGCGATCTGGCGGTTTACCGGATGACTAAGCAGAATATTGAAATTGCACAGGACGTTTATAATACTGTGAAATTACAATACAATCAGGGCATCAAAACTTATCTGGAAGTCATTGTATCTGAAACGGATCTTATGTCAGCGCGCATTAATAATCTTAATGCATTGTTCATGCTGATGTTCAGTAATATTGATGTGAAACGTGCATTGGGAGAAATATCAGTCGACTACTAATTTTACGATATATTGACATGACTAACAAGAAAATATTTAATCTGCTACTGATTTGCTGTCTTATAATATCGATACAATCATGTAAGAAGGTAAGTAAGCAGAATCAGACTGCCGGACCGGTTCCGGTAGGAGAATATACTGTTCAATCTCAAAAAGTAAGTTTTTATGATTCATACCCGGGAACTGTTGTGGCGTTAAATGAAGTTGAGCTTCATAGTCAGGTAAGCGGGTTCATTACGGGCATTTATTTTACCGAAGGGTCACAGGTAGTTAAAGGTGAGAAACTATACGAAATCGACAGAAGAAAATATCAGGCTGCTTTTGAGCAGGCCAAAGCAAATGCCGATATCTCGGAATCAAATCTTCAAAAGGCACAACGCGATGCTGAAAGGTATTCAAAATTGAATGATCAAAATGCAATTGCTAAACAAACCTATGATGATGCAACGACCAATCTGCAAAATACTAAAATGCAACTGTTGTCCGCGAATGCTGCCCGTTCAAATGCAGAGACCGATTTTAATTATTCAATAATCCGGGCTCCTTTTTCCGGCACAATAGGATTATCACAGGTTAAAACAGGTGCATTTATAAATCAGGGACAGACTTTGTTAAATACAATTTCATCTGACGATCCTATCGGAGTCGATTTTATAATTAATGAAAAATCGCTTCCATGGTTTATTGATCTGAAGAAAAAGGAGGGAAGCAAGACAGATTCAACATTCAGAATTCTTCTGCCTGATAATTCTGAGTATACTTCAAGTGGACAGTTAAGTGTGATTGACCGCGCTGTTGATCACCAGACAGGAACTATAAAAGTAAGACTTATTTTTCCTAATCATGAGAAAAGCTTAAGAACAGGTATGAACTGCAAAGTTAAAGTCCTAAGCGGAAACTCAGGCACCCAGACTGTTATACCTTACAAAGCTGTAGTAGAGCAGATGGGAGAATACTTTGTATATGTAATTGACAGTATGAAGGTAAAACAAATCAAAATTGAACCAGGTTCAAACCTTGGTGAATATATAGTTGTAAAGCAGGGATTAAACCCTGGCGATAAAATTGTTCTTGACGGACTGCAAAAGGTACATAATGGATCTGTAGTTCAGGTTGGTGGTCCCTCAGCGAAACAAGATATAGTTAAGCGATAGTTATTAAAAGCAAATCACAGGTCATGATTGCCAATCTCTTTATAAAAAGACCCAATACTGCCATTGTAATTTCCCTGATAATTATTATTCTGGGAATTGTATCAATAGTAAATCTGCCTGTCAGCCAATACCCCGATATTACACCACCTGTAGTACAAGTTTCCGCAAATTATATTGGTGCCGATGCCCAGACCGTAGAGCAAACCGTTGCAACCCCCATTGAGTCACAGGTAAATGGAGTCCCCGGGATGTCTTATATGCAGTCAAATAGTACCAGCAGTGGTAATATGAGCATGAATGTTACCTTCGATATCGGGACAAATATCGATATTGCAGCTCTCGATGTTGAAAACAGGGTAAACTCAGCAGAACCAAACATTCCGGCTGATGTAAGAAATTTAGGAATTACGGTAAGAAAACGATCGCCCAGTATTCTGATGCTCGTAGCTATTTATTCACCTAAAAGCACACATGGAATTAAATTTATCGATAACTACACCAATATTTTTGTAAGAGATGCATTGCTCAGGGTAAAAGGGGTCGGCGATATTTTTACGAGAGCTGATGATTTTGGAATGAGGATCTGGTTAAACCCCGATAAGATGGCTCACCTGAGCCTTACCCCGGGAGACGTCATCCAGGCAGTGCAGGAACAAAACGTACAGGTGGCAGCAGGAATTGTTGGATCAACACCTCAGGCCAAAGACCAACCTTTTGAATATACAGCTTTTGTAGAGGGAAGGCTCACTTCTGAAAAGGCTTTTGGCGAGATCATTGTAAAGACAAACCCAGCAAATGGATCTCTAGTTTATCTTAAAGATGTTGCAAGGGTTGAATTAGGAAAATTCAATTATTCCGGAGGTTCATTTGTTGATGGCAGACCCTCCTCGTTTGTGCTGGTATTCCAGCTTCCGGGAAGCAACGCTATGGAGACAGCCAATGGAGTCTATACCGAGATGGCAAGATTAAGCAAATCATTTCCCCCGGACCTTGCTTACAATGTTCCATTCGAAGCTGTTTCCGTCGTGAAAGTTTCCATTCAGGAGGTAATTAAGACCTTAACAATTGCACTGTTGCTTGTGGTCCTTGTAGTTTTTATTTTTTTACAGAGCTGGCGAGCTACAGTCATCCCTATACTGGCTATCCCTGTCTCCATTATCGGAACTTTTATGTTCTTTG
>Ga0302284_1001105_pt1 | contig 12250 bp, 21 predicted proteins | sample III_Fen_E2_1_FD_198760 | JGI IMG/M metagenome (GOLD analysis project Ga0302284, IMG submission 198760) | Peat permafrost microbial communities from Stordalen Mire near Abisko, Sweden - III_Fen_E2_1 | ecosystem: Environmental > Terrestrial > Soil > Wetlands > Permafrost | place: Sweden: Abisko...
TTTTTTATTTAGCGTTCCCTGAATTCACCCAATTTTCGATATGTATTACTACATAAAGGACCCCTATAGTTGAGTCGAACCCTCGTCCAAACTACTAGTCTAATGACTTAGCAGCTGATATGTGTTTAATACTGGATTTCAATTGATTTTTGGCAATTAATGTCCCAGATCGTAAAATTGTGTCGGAATAGCATTGAGCTTAATTCTACTTCAATAGATGACCCTCCATTTAAAAATCGTAGTAGCCTTACTCTTTTCCCTCGGAGTCTTTTTCTCCCCGGTGTTTCTTCGCCTACTATTTTGTTGTATAATTCCTTTGGCACTTTAACTCCATTAAATTTGGCTGTGGTGTTTGAAATATACACATAAATATTTTCTATCTCTTTGCTTTCTTTTTTAATTAAGAGATTTTGTATATATTTTCTTTTTTCGATATAGCTCATTCCTCGAAGTGATCTTTTGTGCAGTTTTGCTGATTCTTTCCAGTTTGTCTTGATAAAATGTTCTGTTATTTTATCTGAGCTTTTTGGATATAATGCTTTCATTGCTTCTGCCACTTCTTTTTGTGTGGTTGCTTCGCCAATCAAGGCGATACAAACTTGTTTTTGTTCTTTTGTCACTTTGATAGTGTTTTATTGATTAATAATGTTTATTAAAAGTAAAAAATAAAGGGTACTTTTGGGACATTGCTCAAAATCACTTGGATTGACGCATAAGCGCAATTTCCCCTTTATAGGCTATTGGTCAAACCAATAACTCCACCAATTGATTGCTCAATAAATTAAATTTCTTTTGCAAGTGCCCATGAAAAAAGCATGTATATCGACGAGGGCGTTCCTTCGGACTTCGTCACGTAGGGTTTCTCATTTTTTATTTTTCCAATTACCGTTCTTCTGAACCAATGGTTCCCTTCGTTTGAAACCATCATTTCTCGTGGAAATTTTCGACGGGCCGTTTTTGGTAACTTAATAACTTGTTTGTTCTCTATTGCGGTTGGCCAATAAATATGGACTATTTCATTCTCATATAATTCTGATGGCCCTATATATCCTCCAATTGTATTTTTTGGACACTTCCAATTTGTCTTTGTTTTTAGAAAATATCCAAAAGACTGATAGAATTTAAGTATTTTGTTACTTTGGTTCATATTCTCCGTAGAGATACATGTGTTTTTTAGGTTATCTTTTGTCCATTCCATATTATATTCTGTCTTTTTTACTGAATGGAGTCATTCTCCTTTTTGCCGAGGGCTCGTCTGCCCCATCTTTTCTGAAATCGTTCTGAGCCTTTCCTGCTTTTAATGATTTTCCCATCTTTTTAATTGATTTAAAATGATTTATAATACTGTTAATAATTGTAGTCAATATGGGATTTGAACCCATGACTCTAAGTAGTGATTCATTTGCGATTAAACGTGATGACTCCTGCTACCTAGCGCTCTAACCAACCGAGCTAATTGACTTCCACCATTTTTATGGGGCTTTAATTGGTGATTTCCGACTTAAATGGAGAGCCTATTTCGTAGGAAATCTCCGTGATTAATTTACCAGTAAATATAATAATTGTCGACATTATTATATTATGATATTTATCTAACAACTGATGCCATATCATAGGCGATACCACAATCCAATTTGCGGTTGGTGGGTATAATCATTAGTTTCCTCTGTCTTTGTTTGACCAATTTGCTAACTGATTTTCGGTTTACAAGGCCGTTTTAATGTACTTTCTTATTTATTTATTATTCTAAATAGGAGCTGTGTTCTTTTATACTTTGCACTATTTCAGCAAATATCAAATCAGTCTTTCCCAACGCAAATTAATTTGCGTACACTCCGTTTTATTTATATCTGCGAGAATCAGATTGAATAACTTTTTATTTAGTACTGTTTAACTGGTAAATTAATTTACTCAATTGATATTTCACCTAGCATCTGAAGATACTTATCATTTGGGTTTTTATTTTTATGCTTTGCACACTCAGTTATATGTATTGCTACGAGGATCTGAAGTGCTAGCGTTTTATAATTCAATGTTGGGCTGCCCATTCTCCATTCGATTGTACTGAATTCTATATGTGCTTTTATTGTACAATACATAAAACCCCATTCAGTAAATTTACGTATTTCGTTTATCCTGTAAACAATACACATATTATTCTTTGTTTCACACGTAGCGTCCTGTATTATGTTAATTATTCTTTGAATATACACTTCTATATTAAAATCAGTTTCTTGTTTAGGCTTATCTCTACAGTCTATATGAAAGTGCATTCCGCTATTATTATCGATTCGGCAATCGTTTTCTTTCATCCATTCTAATAGTATGTAAAGAGACTTTAACCCTTTCATTCCATTTATCCGTAGACGATTTTCTCTTAATCTTGATCCGTTGTGTTTTGGACACTGCTGCGATCCATTTGTACCGCCACCGTCCCATCCGGAATTGAATGAAATTGCTCCGTTTGCTATTAATTGCTTTTCTAATGATTGGCAATTACATCCATCGTATTCAATTTCAATTCCAATATTAATTGATTTGTATTCTTTTCTTTTTTTCCCAGGTGTTTTGTATCTTATTTGGTTAAAGATTCCTGATTTTGGTATTTCTACCGTTTTGTAAGGCCATATCCTATCAAGGAATTGGTCCATCATTTTAATGTTACATTGTTCTATTTTAAATAATCTGAATGCTATTGGGCTTGTAACAAGAGCAGCAATGCATGATTTTTGCCATTTTGTGGACATTGTTTTTCTTTTTGATAAAGTTAAACATAATGCTACTCATAGAAATATGAGTAGCATTTTTTGATTTAATTAAGTGCCTTATTTCATGCGTGGTTCTCCAGCGCATCCTGAAGTTACTTTTTCAGGTTCTTTTTTTGGTTCTGGAGTTCCGGCAATAATTGTTGCAACTTCCGCTTGAAGATCCAAATTTTCTTTGTACGCTTTAGTTGATTTTACTGCTGCGGCCAATTCAAGGTCAGTTGTTTTTTCATTTTTCAATAGGCCTGTTACTTTTGCATTTTTTGCAAATGTCAGGCTCAATAGCAATGTGCGAAAATTAGATTTACTCATTTTTTTGATAAATTAGAGTGTTAATATTAAATGTTAATTGTTAATAAATTGTGGCAGCTAGGGATTCGAACCCGTTCTTTCCGTTTTCTGTCATAGTGCTCTCATACTATGCAGATGCTGCCTTATACCATTATTTCTTTAGGATATCACTCCAATATTGATATCCGTCTTTTGTTTCTTCCCAATCAAATGCCCACACAATAAATTGTCTCCAATATTCCTTTTTATTTAGAATTATTGCAGAATCAATATTTCTGTGTGTTTTGACTTTTACAGCCTTTCCATGCATTTGAATTTCTCCTGCATAGTTTGGCTTCCGCGTTGTTAACGATCTGTTGATGTAATCTTTCAGTTCATTTAAAAACTTCCCTTTGATGCGTAATCTTTTGAGTTTTAATTCAAATTCAGGTTTGAATTGGATGCTAATTTTTTGTTTTGACATACTAAATTGATTTTAGATTGTTAATTATTGTTCCCAGTGACTCAATCAAGAGTCGGTTAATGACCGATTATCGGCGAACATTTACTTTTACTGGGTTGTTAGACCGACTGTCTAAGATTAAAAAGCCTTTCGAGCTCCTCTTAACGGTAGCATTGCATTGCTGTTTGCATTTCACTTTTTTTTGTTTTCATCTGTAATACTACAGATATATCCGTTCTTCTGCAGTCGTGGACTATTCCTAGTTAGTACTTTCCGGGAGTTTTGGCTAGGGATAGGATTTTAGATTGGTAGTTAATACCTTTCTAGCACCATTTCTTTTCAGCATTTCACTGAGCTTTAGGCAAGCGTTGTTTTTCTAGTTTCATCAGCTTCTACTAGTGGGCTGTACATATTTGTGGCTCTTAGCCAATCATTAGCGTCTATCCCTCGGATTACGTAACTAAGTTTTTTGTTAAGTATTGAGTTCAACTTAACTTCTGGACTCATCTCGATTGCTCCAGTTTGGGTTCTTAACCAATCAATTTGTTTTACGCCTTAACAAATGTATCTACCAGCGTCAAGAATGAGTTCTTATGGGATCACGGTAAACTTAACATTCCGACTTTATACGGATATCAAATTCTCTCATTTACGTATATTTTCATTTCTGAGTAGTTTGATAGTTAACATTTACCCAATTTAATGTCGGTACGTTGTTGTCGTTTTGTTTGGTCTAAAGTCATCAATCAAACTGGTCCATCTACTGTAAATAGTCATAAATTATTGGACTATAATGCTGGACTTTGCTCACGATTTTCACTATGAGCGATCGTAAACGTTAATATTCATCATCTCCCACTATCGTTATATGTAATTTCCATCCGCTCCGCCTAATTCAAATCATGGTGTAACCTTATCAGTGTTATCCTGACTTGACACTGGTTCAGCTGCGTCATACGTCCATAGAAATTATAAAATAACTAGTAATTAACTTGGGAATTAGCTTAGTTCAATGGTGTTTCGATCCTCTTTTTTACAGCGTTTATGAACTATTTGGTTTAACTCCACTTTTTTGCGTCCTCACGGATTCTGCTCAAGTCCAGCTTGCAGTCTATATGTAATAATTTTTGATCCATCCATGTTTTATTATTTAATTTTCACAAATCATATGTATATAATAAGGTACTCTCAAAGCCTAAGTTAAGTGAGATCTCATTATAGTTGCAACACCATAGATTATCCTGTGATTTTAAAATAATAGTTTGCCCTTTGGAAGCAATCCCTGACATGTTCATCGGTGTTAGTTATCACCATGACAACACATTTTCTTTGAGCTATTGTTCGGCTCAAGTCAGCCGTGACCAGCAATCTAACTAACACCTTTAGGGGGATTTCACCTATTTCACTGTAGCTACAGTGTCTTTTTTCTTTGTTCAATTATATCTATGAAGAACCAGACTATCCCTATTAATAAGAATATGCTCCAATTAATGCCGAAATAAATAATAAAGAATGTTATTGCTATCCATGTTGAATTACAATATGGACATAGTCCTAACGGTTTAGATATCTTTGCGATTAATCTATAATACCATTTTGCTTTAACTGTTTGCCATCCTACTGTTATTTCCCATGAATAAATCTTTCTGGGGCTACGTTTAAGTATTTGCCTCTCTTCGCTTGCTTTTCTTGCTATTTTTTCAAGCCAATTATGCCACCAGTTAAATATATGTCCTGGCTGCATAAACTTATTAAAAGCCTCTGCAAGCATTGCTATTGATGCTCCAAATAGGAATAACAATATCATTATTGTTATGCTGATTGATTGTATCATTTTTAATTTAATTATTTGTTTTTATTGGCTAGTTTTCATCGCATGATTTTACTCTTTCGGTCGTTAATGCGTTCTGCCGCTATTTTTTCTTTGTTTTCTGTTCTGATTTGTCGTGCAGCTTTATTAGTTTCTGCCTCAGTGTAAGCTGTGTTCTCTTGTTCCTTTTTAGGCTCTTTGAGTTTTGTTTCGTCTGGGTAATAATAAACATTTGCAACGAATACTCCTTTATCTTTGTCTTCGATCCAAATATCTAATTTACGTGGTAGTTGTTTATTCGCAATGCACCATCCTACTATTTCATAGAATAGTATTATTAATGAATTTGATTTGAACTGTTTCATTATTTGAATGTTTTTAATATCCATTTAATTGGGTATACCCAGATAGCTCCTTCGTTTGGTCCTGTTTCTACGCAATTCGCTCCAAACCAATGTGCTTTTCTTATTATTGTTTTTGGTTTTGCCCATTTGAGTATTTCCGTTTCTCCAATAAATACATGTTCCATGTTTGACATTCTGTATATTGAGCCTCCTAATGGTATTAACTCGCTTTCCTTTAGGAGTGTTTCGAATTTAATCAATTGGATTATTTTTCCTCGTGCTATTAGTTTTGAATTATCTTTCATTTTACATTGATTGTAAATTGTTAGTATTTGTGTTTAGAAAAAACAAGGGAAAGACTTTATTGCCAGTACTATTTAATTCAGCCTATTTCTGGTCTTATATCTTCCCCTTTCTACGATTTAGTCTTAGTTTATAAGACAAACTTAATATGACGCTTCATATAGTTTTTTGTTGCGTCTGACTATTTTATGCCGCCAAACAGGGCTTTGTGTTTTAATTCCCAGTAGTTTTTACGTTCTTCTTTTGTGGCTTTTCTTACTTCGGATACTTCTTCGTGCCATAGTCCATTTTCTTTTGGATATGTTTTATGCATCCCATTTGAATTGCTCCATCCCAAGCCACTTAATGGAGATATCAGTATATTCGAATTGGTAACTCTGGTTCTTCTAATTACAGCCAATCCTTTGTCTACACTCATAATTATCATTCCGACACGTGCTTGTATTCCGTCAGACATTATTCTAGGTATTGCTTTCTGTCTTTTCATTATTTGATATAATGTATGGTTAATAATAGTAAGTTGCTTAAATCAGCTTAAAATGCGTATTAGGCAGTCTTTAGGGTACTTTCAGACCCTCGAACTCATATATTTGACTAATTGCTCAATGTTAGACTTTTTACGCATTAAAGGCTATATAATTAGCCAGTGTTGGTAAATTTAGGGATTGTAAAATCTATCAATGGGGGCATGATTAAGACTCTCTCCCTCTCCCTCATTCGCATCAATTTATACAAACTTTTTCGCGTTATGAATAGATAATCACTACAATTCTCATAAAGAACAAAGAGTAATACAGTATGTTGATCCTAACGCTACAATCAAGTACGTAATTTTCGAACAATACCATATTACTCTAATCCTTTTTAGCCAATTGGCACTCCATTTATTTCCCAACCACCTGTAACGGTGTTTAATACCGGTACTCCTGGAACTGCAACTGTCGGAACTACTGTTGTATCAGTGTTAGGCGTAATAACCGTCTCACTAATTTCAGCCTTTTCCATCATTGCATCAATGATCTGATTAGCAATAGCCAATGCAGATTCAATAGCTTCGCCTGTATCAGGGTCAACCATTACCAATACTCGCATATCAGTATGAACCAATGGCAATACTTTACCATCCTTCTTCACACGAAATGGTTTAGTCTTTACGACTTCATATTTGCCAGGGAAATAAGGTAATTTACCGGCTGCAATCTGTTGTTTCCATTCAGCCAATCCATCAGGATTAGGGAAGAAACAAGTTTTATGCGTTGCCGATAGGAATTGAGAGACTGGTGCTACAATAGCTACGATATATTCAGAGCCTTCGTTCTGTTTTCCTGCTTCAACCACTTTGATCTCTGCAGATTGTACTTTAAATTTCATACTTTATATTGTTTTAAGGGGTTAATAATCAATTTACAGAGAACACTGTCCCTGCGCAATTCCTTACAAAGGCGGCTTGACCTTTCAAAAAAAAATGCCTAAATGCTTCCATTTCAGCCTATGCTCTATTAATAAGTAGCTTGACCCGAATGGCATTATAAAGTAATAATAGTAGATCAGTATCTATCTGATAATACTATTATTACTCTTCTTCGATTGTTAATTTCAATACCTGCAGCTCACCAAGAGCGTTTATTATGGTCCCAACTCGATTGTAGAGTTCTGCATTAAGCGCAGCATCCCTCAATTTTATCATAGAGATGTGGTTTGTTGCCATTTTGATTGAATTGAGTGAAGATATCATAACACTTGCTTCATCTTCTGACATTTCTAATGTAAATGTTTTTCTAACTGTAAGTTTCATTTTGATAATGTATTACTTATGTTATTACTATGTTTTATTATACATTTTAAGCTCATTTAAGACACTTTATATGCAATCTGGTATATTAGTACAATGAAGGTTTAGCATGCCACCTACAAGCTTGTATGCCCTATCTAAACACCGCGAATGGCTTATTGATAGTGGCGATCTCTTTAATTGAACTCGAGCGATAATTATCACCACACTTCGCATCAAACATCCGTTGAGCATCATACTTGTCAGCTGCATAACAATATGCATTAACAGTTACACCAGTATTGTAAGTTACGGTGTATTGATACAATTCGATAATGTTCTTTAGTGGCAATGGCTTCTCTGTATTATACTGACTTGGAGAAGAGCAACTTGTAGCAAGGCATGTTACTAAGATAGTAGCTACAAGAATAATAATTACTTTGATAAGATTAGATCTGCTCATTTGATATGAATTTATATAGTTAATATTAATTAATTACAATGGTAGCCTGACTTCAACAGGGTACATATAAGGACACTATACACGTCACGTGGAGTATAATGCCCTTATAGTACGAATTGTCTAAATTAGCCTTTAGAATGAGCTTCTATTAGCGTAAAAGTAGGATAGAATGTGGTCGAGTGCCCAATAGCTGTCTGTATTGCATTGCTGTATCCTATATCATTACATAGGCAGCATGACTGCAACACTATGCTTATTCTTATTACTAACTTAGTATAATGCTCAATCACATGCATCATGCATATGCAGAGAGAGTGGCAGTGCTGTACTAGCTCCATAGGTGTCTAAACCAATGTCTAAGTCTTAACTCGACAAAGTGTTCCTAACACTGCCCTAATGATTGTATGAGAGCAGTCTTACCATCATTATAGTAAGAATACTTGTCCGATCTTGATCGATTCAGACGAATAGACGGGGGACTTCCATCCCACTTCGTTACCCCGGGAGCTTGACATAGACAGTTTCACGCACGCACATATGTCATCAATTTTTTATTTTACCAAAAATTTTTCATTTCACGCGGTCATACATGTGATTAATTATTTTTTTTAGAAAATTTTTTACAACACTGACAACAAATTATAGGTTAATACGTTTATATAGTCGATGCCAGTCTCCAAAGGCTGAATCACCCTAAGGTAATCAAATAAGGGTTAGACATCGGATTATAATAGATTAACAGAGGACGTATATAAAGGTAGTAGGTGAGTACTTAAATGAGATAAAGGTCAAGCGCCAAACTCTATGCATTTATAGTCAATAAAAGGCCGTTAGTTAGTCTATTAGTTTTCTCCGGTAGTATCAAAAGATTAAGAGTACAAGTTAAATGCTGCTGCTAGAAATAGCTAAGAAGGAGAGATTGCGATAGGCAGATGGGTGAAACCGAAAGGTTACGTACGGGTTTAACGAGGAAGTTAATTGAAAACAAACCGAATAATGGCCGGTCTCAAGGGGTAAACTATGTTCAATTGATAAATAAAAACTAAGAGAAGTAAAACAAAGGCTGTTATAATTACGTTTATATTAATATGATGGAGCTCAAACAATGTTATCATGACACTAATAGACGAATCAATAGTCTTTGTAATAGCTATCTGTATAGGGTATGCTCTACATCCGTTAATAAATAGTATGATACTATTACTAGCAAATGCTATTATGAGGCAAATGTGGAGATTTAATTCATTATTAAACAAGTTAAAAGAGGATGGATTACAGCACCGAATTAGCAATAAGGATAAATAACGCATTAGACAAGTTATATGGAAAGTGATATAGATGATATAACTAAGGTTTCAAATAGGCATAAAGAAGAATATTTAAAAACAGAAAGCTCCAAATGGGCTGTATTAAACATAGGGAATATAGTAAATACAATATACGGTGGAGAATTAAAACCAATAAAAAGAGGAAAAATGGAAGAAGTAAATGATTATACAGTAAATGTCCAAGAGCAATTAACTATTGAAAACGTGGATAACACTATATTGGCAAACGCAGTGGCTAATAATGTAGGATACGAGTTCGCAAATATGATACTTGTAAAGCCAATGGAAATAGAAAAGGTCACAAAGACCCTAACTGTACCAGAGGACTCAGGAGAGAAGAACGAAGAAGGTGAACCAATTATGCAAATGACAATCAAAGATGTCGTTACAGAGTCCCTATTGCGTAAGGGCACCATTATATCTATACCTGCATCATTACGGGTAACGGAATATAAAGATGGGCTGCTTCATTTGAACATAGGGGATGTAATTGTATTCCCAAATAAACGTTCAATTGATTTTGACCTGCTTAAAGACTCATTATTAGTACCTTACTACGAAGTATTAGCAAGAACGGTATAATGAAAGATGTATTGAACGCCTGGTGCGACGGAGCTTGCGCTGGCAACCCAGGCCCAGGCGGATTTTCGGCAGCAATAATATTCAAAGACTCTACTATATCTTTTTACTCTGGCTACAGTGAGTATACTACAAACAATAGAATGGAACTAAATGGTTTTATACAGGCCATTAGATTAGTCTTAAATGAAGTATATAATGGATTTAGTGGAGAAGTAATAATACACACAGACTCTAAATATATAGAGAACGCTATCAATTGCGGGTGGTTAGATAAATGGGCAAGAAAAGGATTTGTTAAGATAAAAAATCCAGACTTATGGCAAGAGGTATATACCGTGATAAGTAAATGCGAATTTATAACTGTTAAATGGGTGAAAGGGCATTCAGGCATAATAGGAAACGATATAGTAGATAGATTAGCCGTAGAAGCTATGAATTTAAAAAGAACTAGTGGGGGTGTAATGGAAATTTAAAATTTGTTTTAGTTGTGTTATTTAAGGAGGTACTGGACCAAAAGGTTGAGGCCTCCTTTCTTTTTTATACAAAGTTTAATATTACTTTATTTCCGATACAACCTTTTTCATTTAAATACGTTTATATATATGTAGGTCCTTAAACTAATAACCCTACAATATAAACAAAATGGAAAAGCAAGAAGCACTAAATACAATCGCTACCTTATCTGGTATGCTTGATGCATTAAATAGAGCAAATAAAAAAGAGGCTATTGATACAGTTGTGTCAAAGATATTAGACCTAATAGATAGATTATGATGAGCAATATTAAGACAATTAAAGTAATTAAAGAGACGATGGGATTACTACCTGGGACTACACTATCAAGAATGGATAACACAAAAGACTTTTTTAATATAGAAGATTGTGTTGGAGAAGGCTATTTAATTAGCACCTCTATGGTCGTATCTCCAAATAGCGTAACAGATGAATTCTTTGAAGTAACTGAATGGTTTGATCCTATTAAAGATCCTAAGTCAAAACAAGAGCCAAAATTAACCTACAAACAATTGGCTAATGAATTAAAAATGTATATCGATTTGCACGATCTGCAATTAGAGACTATTAGTGAATTATCTAATACAATAAATGACTTAAATAGTAAAGCCCAGTCTCAGCATGATGATATATATTCTTTGATTAAAGAAGTAACTAAATCGCGCAATATTATTAATAAAAGAGATAATAGAATCGATTCTAAATTAATTGAGTTCAAGATAGAATTAGATAATATATCAAAACAACTAGAGTTAAATAAAATTGATGGACGTGATATCTCTGGAGAGCGTCTAGAGATGTTAAGCGAATCATACATAGTACATTATAATATGATTGATTTACTAGAAAAGATTAAAGCATAATGAACAAGTTTATAAAAACCATATCTCCAGACAATCTAGGTTATGAGTTTTTACGTAGCTTAAATGGATTATTAGATCTAACAGATAGAGAGTTAGAATTGCTCTCTATCTTCTTGGACTTATACTTAAAGAACATGAAATCCAGAAGAGGTAAAGCTCCAATAGACTCTACGGAGAATAGACGTCATGTGATGAGAGTAACTACAGTTACAAAAGATAATCTATGTAGATATATAAAAATGTTTAGAGAGAAAAAGATATTCGTAATAGAAGATGGGATGTTAGTTATGAGTAGAGCCTTAACCCCTATAGTAATAGGTTCAAAGACAGTCCAAATAACAATGATATTAAAACTAAAAGAAAATGAACTACTATAATCCAACTAGTTATACTAAATGTCCATCTCTATGGTCTAGATTATTCAGATCAGAAGATACCACATATTATTTTACTTCTGACAATAAACTTGAATGGAAATCAAAAGGCCAAAGGAAAGCAGAGAAGGAATTGGCTGAATACAAAACAAAAAGAAATAATAAATGTAATCGTAACTTATATAATGATTACTATATTATAGTAAATAAATCATGGTATCCAAAAACACAGACATATATACTGTTTTAGCAGATAAGCACAAGCTACATAAATCGGTTGTGTCAATGATTTGTAATCACCCTTTCATATTTGCATCTAGGAGAATATCAAATCCAGATGATGAAAAAACTTTTATGTTTGCGTATTTGTTTAAAATAAGATTAAAAAATAGACTAAAAGG
>Ga0302284_1001110_pt1 | contig 12200 bp, 10 predicted proteins | sample III_Fen_E2_1_FD_198760 | JGI IMG/M metagenome (GOLD analysis project Ga0302284, IMG submission 198760) | Peat permafrost microbial communities from Stordalen Mire near Abisko, Sweden - III_Fen_E2_1 | ecosystem: Environmental > Terrestrial > Soil > Wetlands > Permafrost | place: Sweden: Abisko...
TAATTCAACCCGTATGACATGTTGCCTGAAGAATTCTATGGGTCTTGTCTGGGACAGAGGTTACTGGCATGGCAATGATCTGAACCAATGTATTGCTGATTATGCTCTGTATGAAAAGAAACCTGCACTTAATGTAATAGATTGTTATAATGTTATGGTAAAGCATGGTCCACAGGGAGTATCAAAAGAGGATGTTGTTTCTATGAAATCGCAGATTCTTACAACTGACTGGGTTGCAGGAGATGCTGCAGCTGCCAAAATGCTGGGAGTGGCTGTTGAAAAGATAGAATATATTCCTATTGCCAGTAAAATGGGACTTGGGAATATGAACCTCGATTCGCTTAACATTAAAAGAATTAAAATGTAGTTCCTGATGAGTTCATCTTTGCTTAGAAGAATCCGGATTGTCTTTTCAACTCTTGTATTTATCTTTTTTGTCCTGGTTTTCGTTGATTTCAAATCATTAATTCCGGAGAATTATATTAACTCATTAATGTTTTTGCAGTTTATCCCATCTGTATTAAAGTTTTTTGATCTGAGAACTTTAGCCGCAGGAGGCTTTCTTATAATTCTTTTACTTACATTAATCACTGGACGTACCTATTGCTCATTTCTTTGTCCGCTTGGAATAGGACAGGATCTTAACAGTCGAATTGGCGGACGAATCAAGAAAAAGTTCAGGAGGTACGGCTTTAAGAAGCCATTTACTATTTTAAGGTACTCTATTCTTGCAATTACCCTGGTTGTTACAATGATATGGGGTGTTTACATGATAACTCTTCTTGATCCTTATAGCATTTTTGGCAGGTTTATGACATATTTCGCCAGGCCGGTGATTATAATGTTAAATAATTTTCTTGCAGGGATACTCGGAAAGTTTGATATATATACACTCAGTAATGTTCCTGTGAAAGGATTTCCACTGATAGTGTATTCTATTCCGGCAGTTTTCTTTCTTCTGATTTTCTCACTTTCTTTAACTAAAGGCCGTCTTTATTGCAATACGTTCTGTCCGGTTGGAACTTTCCTTGGACTGATATCCAAAATTTCACTTTTCAGAATAAAGTTTAATGAATCTGCATGTACGAGGTGTGGCAGATGCGCGATAAGATGTAAATCTTCCTGCATTGATTTTCTTAAACCAGAAGTCGATGTCTCAAGGTGCGTAAGTTGCTTTAATTGCATACATACATGTCAGGATAAGGCCATTTCATACGGAATTGTGAGTTTTAAAAAGAAGGTGCATGAAACCGATGAAAGTAAACGCAAGCTAATAGTCGGATCTCTTCTTCTGCTCTTTGGAATATCAAGAGTTTCAAATGGTCAGGACAAGCCTGCCCCAAAGCCTAAAAAAGAATCAACTGTTAAAGAGAACCGGACATACCCGGTTTGTCCTCCCGGTGGCGTTGGAATAGCTGATTTTAATAAAGATTGTATTGCATGTTCATTGTGCATTAATGTTTGCCCTAATGGCGTGCTTCAACCTGCGTATAGGCAATATGGAATTGCTGGCATTATGCAACCTGTAATGGATTATCACAAGAGCTTTTGTACGTATAACTGCACAAAATGCACCGAGATTTGCCCTACAAATGCATTGCATCCTCTTGTACTGGAAGCTAAAAAGCTTACCCAGATTGGCAAAGCAAAATTTATAAAAGATAACTGTATTGTAAAGACAGAAAAAACAGCCTGCGGAGCATGCTCGGAAGCTTGTCCTACAAAAGCCTGTCATATGATCGCTTATGAAGGCAACCTGGTTATTCCGGAAGTCACGGAAGATATCTGTATTGGTTGCGGGCATTGTGAATTTGCCTGTCCGGCCTCTCCATACAAAGCAATATTTGTCGATGGAAATCCTGTTCATGTTGCTGCGAAAAAACCTGAAAATGTGCAATCAGAGATAAAGTCGCCGGTAGAGTTTCCATTTTAAAATGAAATCCTTAACCGCAAAGAACCGCAAAGAAAAACGCTGAGAGCCGCAAAGTACAATAAATTAAACTATCAACTCCGCGGCACTTTGCGCCTTCTCTGCGGTACTCTGCGTTAAAACTTAATTTCTATTCAATTCCATCCATTATCACCAGGAAAAGGCTAAGTTGAAACAATAATTTTTTTAAATATGAAACCATCACATATTGAACATATTGGAATTGCTGTAAAAAACCTTGAAACTGCAATTGACTTCTATGAAAAGGTTTTAGGTCTGACCTGCTATAAGTTAGAAGAGGTTGCAGAACAAAAAGTCCGTACTGCATTTCTCATGGTTGGCGAAACAAAGATCGAACTACTCGAATCTACTGACCCTGAAGGTCCTATAGGTAAATTCATTGAAAAAAAGGGTGAAGGGATACATCACATCGCTTTTTCAGTCGAAAAAATTGAAGATCAGCTGAAACATGCAGTGGAACTGGGTATCACATTGATTGACAGCAAACCAAGAAAAGGAGCAGATGGACTTGATATTGCTTTTCTGCATCCAAAGTCGACATCGGGAGTTCTTATGGAGCTTTGTGAAAAGAAACAGTTAACTACCTGATGATGTTCATGTTTAAAAAATCAGTAGGTTTGTATACCATTACCAACCTTATGATATAATGAAAAAAACCGTAGCAATCGCCGGTAATACCGGTCCAAAGGTCAGATCCGATTGCGAAATCGCTTTAGAACTTAAATCGGAGGGCGATATAAAGATAGAGCTTACCTCTAAAGTAAAAGTATTATATGGTGAATCAATTAAAAAGCTAATTACCGAAATTCTCAATTTTTTTGAGGTTAAACATGCTTCAGTAAAGATTGACGACTCGGGAGCTCTTCCATTTGTTATTGCTGCCAGGATGGAATCGGCTGTTAAACAGCTGATTGATACAGATCTTGAATTTTTACCCGAATTTCTTAAGGAAAACAATTATACTTCGACCCGTGACAGGTTTCGGTTTTCGCGTTTATATCTGCCGGGAAATGCACCAGGGTTGATGATCAATGCGGGCCTGCATTCTGCTGACGGTATAATTCTTGACCTTGAAGACTCTGTTGCACCGGAAAAGAAAGATGAAGCGAGAATTCTTGTACGGAATGCATTAAGACAGATCAACTTCTGCGGCGCTGAAAGAATGGTAAGAATAAACCAGGGTAAAAGAGGGTTGGAAGATCTTCATTTTGTCATTCCACAAAATGTAAATCTGGTTCTCCTGCCAAAATGCGAAAGTGCCGATTCTATAAAAGAGGTCGAAGAAACTATCGCCGGTATAAAAAAGAAATTCAATCTTGAAAATCAGGTTTTTCTGATGCCTATAATTGAAAGTGCACTGGGAATAGAAAATTCATATGAGATTGCCCGGGGATCTGAAAATGTGGTGGCTATGGCAATCGGACTGGAGGACTATACAGCTGATCTGGGAGTATCAAGAACCCTGGAAGGAACTGAGTCATTTTATGCCCGGACAAGGATCATTGTGGCTGCAAAGGCAGCGGGTATTCAACCTATTGATTCTGTTTTTTCTGATGTTGCCGATATGGAAGCACTGAAACAGAATGTAAGAGTATCAAAATCTCTTGGATTTGAGGGGATGGGCTGTATTCATCCCAGACAGATTCCGGTAATAAAGCAGGGATTTGCTCCGGATGATACAGAAATAGAAAAGTCGAAAAAAATAGTTCTGGCATTTGAAACAGCAAAACGAGACGGTTTGGGTGTTGTAGCCCTGGGATCAAAAATGATAGATCCACCTGTTGTTGCTCGTGCTCAGAAAACAATAGGCCTTGCCATCAGGCTCGGCATTTTATCCTCTGACTGGATAAATGAAAGTCAACCGGTTGATTAATAAGATAAAAATAATTTCATGCCTACGAAAACTGTAATAAATGCGGCTGGCAGGTCGGTTCCTCTTGAGATAAATGGTCGATCAGTGATCCCTTTTAAAGGAGTAGGTAAACACAAACCCGACGGAAGAAAGTATTCCCCACCTATTCCAGTATGTTATGATTATCCTGACGATGGAAACAAAGTCGTCAGTTCACTTGAGGAAGCACTCAGGAAGTGCGGACTAAAGGATGGTATGACTATTTCGACACATCATCACATGAGGGACGGTGACCTAATAAGCAATAAGATATTTGAAATTGCTTCAGCACTGGGAATAAAAGATCTTATATGGTTTCCGTCAGCTTCATTTCCCTGCAATGACCCTATTATCAAATATCTTGATGATGGCACAATTAACAGGATAGAAGGCAGTATGAATGGTCCGCTTGGACGTTATGTATCGGAAGGCAGGATGAAAGGGACTGCAGTTCTCAGATCGCATGGGGGCAGGGTTCAGGCAATTCAGGACGGAGAGGTAATAATTGACATTGCAGTTCTTGCAGCGCCTACAGCCGACTCTTTTGGAAATGCAAAAGGTACAGGTGGCACATCAGCGTGTGGTGTTATCGGTTATGCAAAAGCCGATTATATGTACGCAAGCAAAGTAATTGTTGTGACAGATAATCTGATAGAGCTGCCTTGTTTCCCAATGGAAATAGAAGGAAATTATGTTGATTATGTCGTAGTGGTTGATAAAATAGGAATTCCTGAAAAAATTGTATCAGGAACCACACAGGTAACCAGGAGCCCAGACAGACTTTTAATTGCAGAAATGACGGCCTCATTTCTTGAAAAATCGGGTATACTAAAAGATGGAGTAACAATGCAGGCAGGTGCGGGAGGTACATCACTGGCAATTGCAGTATTCGTGCATGAGATTCTTAAGAAGAAAGGATGGAAATCAAAATTTGGTTTTGGAGGCAGTACTAAATATATGGTAAAGATGCTGGAGGAGGGTCAGATGGGTTTTATACTTGACGCTCAGGCATTTGATCTTGATTCTGTAAAGTCGATTGAGAATAATCCTAATCACGTCCCCTACTCTGTTTTCAATGCTTATAACTATCATTCAAAGGGGAACCTTACCAGTATGATGGATATTATGATCCTTGGTGCTACTGAGGTTGATCTGAATTTCAACGGCAATGTAGTTACTCATTCCGATGGTTACCTCCTTCATGGGATCGGAGGGTGGCAAAACTGTCTTCATGCAAGGAATGTTATTCTTCCAATACCACTGTTTCGTGACAGGATACCTGTGATTGTAGATGAAGTGACTACTTTATGCGGCCCTGGTGAACTGATTGATGTTATTATTACAGAAAGGGGAATCGCTATTAATCCACTTCGAAAAGATCTGATTGAAAGGGTTAAAGGAACCGGTCTTCCTCTAAAAACACTCAGGGAGCTTAAGGATGAAGCTGAAAAAATTTGCGGAATCCCCCAAAAACCTCAATTTGAAGACGAAATTGTTGCTGTAATAAAGTGGGTTGATGGAACGGTAATCGACGTTGTCAGAAAAATTAAAGCCGGGTAACTTGTAACATGGATAAATTCAAATGTGTTATTTGCGGATATATTTACGATCCTGAGGACGGTGATCCGTCAGGTGGTATTGAACCAGGAACCTCTTTCGATGATTTACCTGCTGATTATATTTGCCCGGTTTGTGGGGCAGGAAAAGATGAGTTTCAGAAATACGATTAACAGTTGAATGTTTCCTTTTAAAAAATGTCTCAGGCTATTTTACCGGCATGTTCTTCACAACGTCAATGAGAAGATCCCAGAACATCTGAGCTGTCCTTATTTCAATCATCTCTTCCGGAGTATGAGCGCCCCTGATTGTTGGTCCAAATGATATCATATCGATTCCTTTTATCTTCTCATAAACAAGGCCGCACTCCAGTCCCGCATGTATTGCTCTTACTGAAGGTTCATTTCCGAATAAATCAACATATGATTTACGCGTTATTTTAAGGATCTCTGAGGTAAGATTTGGTTTCCATCCGGGATAGCCGTCAGAGTGAACGACTTTTGCTCCTGCAAGCCGAAGGCAAGATTCAACCATAGCGCCGGCATTATTCTTTGCCGATTCAACCGAGCTTCTTTGTGTCGTAATTATTCTTATTGTATGGTTATCGCTGAACTTTGCTGATGCAAGGTTTGTAGAAGTCTCAACCAGATCCTCCATCTCTTTCGACCAGGCCACAACTCCATGAGGACAACATGTCAAAGCATTAAGAAATTTTTTCTGGCTCTCTTCATCCATTACCATGGCAGGAACGTCAGTTTCCTTTACTGAAATCCGGAGCTCTTTTTCCAGATCTCCAAATTCATCTGTTTGGGTTGAATAGAAATTGTCAATCCAATTTTTTACAGGTTCAAGTTCTGTTTTTTCGAATACAATTGTCGAAAAAGCTTCTCTTGGTATAGCATTTCTAAGATTTCCTCCATTGAAATCGGCAACTGAGATCTTAAATTGATTTGAAAGATTCCATAGCAGTCTGTTCATTATTTTAACAGCATTACCATAACCTTTGTGTATTTCATCTCCGGAATGACCGCCATGCAAACCGGTAACTGAAATGTCAAGAGCGTATGAATCTTTTTGTGCTTCAACAGGCATGTAATTCATGGTTCCTACAGTATCCATTCCTCCTGCGCAACCGATAAACAGTATGCCTTCATCTTCAGAATCAAGGTTCAGAAGCGTTCTACCGCTGAAAAAGTCAGATCTCAGATTAATAGCTCCTGTCATACCAGATTCTTCGTCAACAGTGAAAAGACATTCTATTTTCCCTGCTTTCAGGTTTTTATCTGTCAGGATAGCCAGTTGTGATGCAATGCCTATTCCATCATCCGCACCGAGAGTCGTTCCGGTGGCAGCAACCCATCCGTCTTTAACTCTTGGTATTATCGGATCAGTTGTCCAGTTGTGAGGATAGTCAGCATTTTTTTCACCTACCATATCCATATGACTCTGAAGAACAACTGTTTTTCTGTTCTCCATACCTTTTGAAGGAGGTTTGATTATCAGAATATTTCCAACTTCATCCTCTTTGGATTCTAGATTGTTTTTCTTTGCAAATTCAAGAAGATACTGTCTTATTTTTCCCTCATTCTTTGACAGACGTGGAATATTACAAATCTCTTCAAAGTAGATCCAGATTGGTGCTGGATTTAGTTGACTTAAAATGCTCATACCTGGAATAATAGTCCTGATTGGCCGCAAAAGTACTATTTTTTTTCATTTTCCAGTCATTCCCATAAAATTATAGTCAGGTTTTAAGTCCTGACAAAATTTGATTATTTTTACGAATAGCTAGCTGATATAAACTGAAAAATATAAATCAAATGTCGAAACGTACTATAGTTACATTACCTGGCGATGGGATAGGCGCAGTAGTTCTTGAACAGGCTATCAGAGTTTTAGATGCAGCAGGATTTGAAGCAAATTATATCCATGGTGATATCGGCTGGGAATTCTGGTGTAAAGAAGGCAATCCATTACCACAAAGAACCATTGATCTTATAGAAAAGCATAAAATTGCACTTTTTGGAGCAATTACATCGAAACCCATTGATGAAGCTAAAGCGGAACTCTCTCCTGATCTTCAGGGGAAAGGATTTACTTACTCAAGTCCGATTGTTGGTTTAAGGCAACTTTTCAATCTTGATATATGCGTACGACCATGCAAGTCTTATAAAGGCAATCCTCTGAATTTCGTCAGAAGAGGTAAAGGCAATACTATTGATGAGCCATTGGTTGATGTTGTAATATTCAGGCAGAATACGGAATGTCTGTACTCAGGAGTTGAATGGACGAACCCACCCGACCAGGTTTATCAGGCATTCATGACACATCCCAAGTTTGCGGAGAACTTTGGGAAAGTTCCAGTCGATGAACTTTCAATTTCTACAAGAATATTTACAAGGAAAGCGACAACCCGAATCCTTATGGCCGCTTTTGAATATGCAAAAAAATATGAATATAAATCAGTTACCGTCTGTGAAAAACCAAACGTAATAAGAGAAACATCCGGGTTAATGTGGAAACTGGCAAAAGATATCCAGAAAAACTCTTTTCCTGATATAAAACTTCTTAATACCAATATCGACGCACAGATGATGTGGCTTACCAAGAACCCTGAGGAATATGGTATTATTGTTGCAGGTAATATGTTCGGAGATATTGCTTCTGATGCTTTTGCGGGCCTTATAGGTGGTTTAGGATTTGCTTGCAGCGCCCAGTTCTCTTCCGACGGAATTGCTGTCTTCGAACCAACCCACGGATCAGCTCCGAAATATGCAGATTATAAAATCTCAATTGTGAACCCTATCGCAATGATTGAGTCAGCCTGTATGATGCTTGATTATATTGAAGAAAAGAAAACAGCTGCTAAAATTCGAAAAGCTGTTGCTGATGTTATAGCAGAAGGGAAAGTCAGAACTTACGATATGATGAAGATGGCTGGCAGACCCGATGTAATCCAGAATGGTGCCGCTTCGACTTCCATGATGACAGATGCCATAATTGCCAGATTAAAATAATTTATACAATTTCTTATGACAGAAGAGGTTAAAAAACTTTGGCCTGAACTCGATTGGATAAAAGATGTTTCTCTCAGGGAATGCACTGCTAAAACCTGGGAGATAGCTCTCAAAAGAAGTGTCCTCACTATAATTGACCTTGAGCGGATTCCTTTTACACTCCTGTGCGGGCCCGACCTGAAGGTAAGTTTTATGGCTCATAAAAGATGTGTGGTACATATTGCAAAGGCAAGCGGCGAGAAGATGAACGAGTTTTTTGCTTCCGACCTTCCTGTTAATATGGATGTGCTGATATCCGGAGCAATCCTTGCTGACGTAGGCAAATTACTTGAATATGAGCTTGATATTGAAAAGAAGGCAGTGCAGGGGAAGTATGGTCAGTATCTCCGTCACCCTTTTTCCGGAGTTGCGCTTGCAGAAGAGTGTGGCCTCCCTCCTGAAGTTTGCCATATTATTGCAGCTCATGCACATGAGGGCGATCTGGTGAAAAGAACAACAGAGGCATATATCGTTCATCATGCCGATTTCATGACATTCCTTCCCTTTAAGAGCCGGTTGATAGTCTAATAAAATCTGTGTTTTTCAGGAAGTAACACAGAGTTAAAAACCTATATCCGTTGAACCTTTAAGCCGTTGTTGCGTTGTGCCATACCCCTTGCACCATCTTCTTCCTATCCCAGCTTCATTTTCTCTACCTCTTCGATATTCCTTTCATTTGTAACTGCCTTGGCATCGGGAGTATATAAATAGTCAATAAGAGCCTGATATTTATCCATTACTTTGCCTCTTACAATCTTCATTGTAGAGTTCATGAGTCCATTGTCTTCAGTAAAGCTTTCTTCCAGAATTCCGATTGCAACCGGCAGCCATCTCTGAGGAAACATGCTTCCGAATTTCCCGTTTGTACGATATTCATTTACTTCACTTTCGAGGAGTGTAATAACAGCTCTTTTTCCTTCATCCGAATCGGCGGTAAGATTTTTTTCTTCGAGGTACAATTTAAGAGAATGCTGATTAGGCACAATCAGGGCGACTGTATACGGCTTCTGATTATTGTATAGCATACACTGATCAATATATTTTGATTGCTCTGAGACAGCTTCTTCAATCCCTTCAGGGCTGAATTTTTCGCCATCATCGGCAATAAGCAGGCTTTTAAACCGTCCAAGAACATAAAGGAATCCATCTTCCGACATGTATCCCATATCACCTGTATAAAGCCAACCGTCTTTTATTGTTTCTTTTGTAGCAGCTTCATTTTTCCAATAGCCATACATCACATTACCACCTCTGATGACTATTTCCCCTTTCTGACCCGGCGGGACTTCATTTCCTTCATCATCGCAAATTTTAAGGTCCATGTTATTGACAAGTGCACCTGATGATCCAAGTTTATGCCGGCTTGTGGAATTTGCTGAAATGATAGGGGAGGCTTCACTTAGCCCATATCCCTGATACATTGGAATTCCCAGCGCATAAAAGAATCTCTGAAGCTCAATTTCAAGCAAGGCTCCTCCACCTACAAAATAGTCGAGTTCACCACCATAAGCCTCACGGATTTTACTAAAGAGGAGTCTGTCATAAAACCTGAGCAAAGGTCTTTTGAGTCTTTGCAATCCGGTTCCTTTGTTCCAGCCCTCCTTGTTGTATGAATAGGATATTTTCAGGGCATGGTTAAAAAGCATCTCAATAGCGCTGCCTTTTTCCTTTATTCCTTTTTCAATATTCTTTCTGAAATTCTTTGCAATTGCAGGAACGCTCATAAGCAGGTTAGGTTTAATCTCTTTCATACAACTGGGAAGGTTTCTTAAAGTCTCCATAGGAGTTTTTCCTGTTTTTACTGAAGCTATGCTTGCACCCATTCCCATAAATGCAAAGATTCCTCCGGTATGTCCGAAAGAATGGTCCCATGGAAGAATCAGGAGGGTTTTATAGAAGGAGGGGATATCTATCAGACTATAGGCCTGGTAAACATTTGTTACATAATTCCCGTGAGTAAGAATAATTCCTTTTGGATCTGCAGTTGTACCGGATGTATAGCAAATATTTGCAAAACTGTCAGGGGTGAGGCTCTTATATAATTCCTCGAATTTTGTTAAATTTCCGTCCACTTCCAGCCATTCTCTTCCGAATTTTCTGACTTCATTAAAATGGACCTCATTATTTGAATACTCTTCCTGTGTATCGAAATGTATAATTTTTTCTATTGCCGGGCAGTCGGCTAACACTTCTTTGAGTTTCTGAGCCTGGATAGAAGAGACCAGTATCATGCGCGACCCTGAATGATTTATTCTGAATTTTATTTCATCCGGATTGAGTTTTACTGACAACGGAACATTTACCGCGCCGGTGTAAAGGATCCCCATTTCACCAATAACCCAGCTGTTACGACCTTCAGAAATAAGACTAAGACGGTCATCTTTTTTAATTCCGAGTTTTATCAGGCCGGCTGCAAATTCATAAACCTGTTTTCTTGTCTCGCCATAGGTTGTACCTTCATATTTATCATTAGGTTTCTCCCACAGATAGACATTGTTACTGTACTTTTCGACACTTTCTTCGAAGAACTGTATTAATGATTTCATCATCCAGGTTTTTAAGATTACCCAATTTTTAACGCCGAATATACAAAATCCGCAGTACTTTGACATAATGCTGATATAAATATATCTTTTGGTTTGGCTTTCAATAATTTGTATCTTTGATTAGCACCTTTTAAGAATATTTTAATATGAAGCTTAATATTGTAATTAAATTTCTTATTATGAGACGTTTATCCATTATTGTATTATTGGGACTTCTGATAATCCTCCCATCGTGTAAATATTTTAAAGGAGGGCTTTTTGGTAAGAAAGCCAGAACTATGGCTATAATGAAAGCCAGGGAGGACAGTGTCCGTGTTGCTAATTCACTCCAGAAAGTGAAGGAACAATTATTAAGAGTTGAGCAGATTAAAATTGATTCTCTGAGAAGAGTAGATGAGGCGAGATTAGCCATGGAATCCAAATTTAAGTATAATATTATTGTTGGCAGCTTCATTACACCTGAATATGCAAAAGGTCTTTCAGAGGAATACAGGAAACAGGGTTATGATCCGAAAATATTAAAAATGGAAGGAAGCCGATTTGAACTGGTTTCAATTGAAGCTTATGACAGTTTCAGAAAAGCAGTTTCGCGTCTGGAGCGGTTTCAGGATACTGTTCAACTTGAATCGTGGCTGTATATTAAAAAGTAATTTAACTCCCATCGGGAGAATATATTTATTGGGAGAAATATATTCTAGTTTCTGAAAATTGTCTCTTCCCTGTCGGGGCCAACAGAAATCATTGTAACCGGTATGCCAGTCTGTTTCTCAATAAATGTTATATACTTTTTGAGGGCAGCGGGTAATTCATTAAATGTCCTTATGCTGGTTATCTGCTCTTCCCAGCCTTCAAGTTCAGTATAAACTGGTTCAATGACTGAGTCGTTGCTGAATGGAATCTCATAGCATATTTTGCCATTAATTTTATAACCAGTGCAAACCTTTATGGATTTAAATCCCGACATAACATCTGCTTTGGTCATAAAAAGGCTGGTAACACCGTTAATCATTATTGAGTATTTCATAGCAGGCAGATCAAGCCATCCGCAACGTCTGGGTCTTCCAGTTGTTGACCCGAATTCATGCCCCAGATTTCTAAGATTTGCGCCCGTATCGTCAAGTAATTCAGTAGGGAAGGGGCCGCATCCGACTCTGGTACAATAAGCTTTGAAAATTCCAAAGATATCGCCTATACGTTTT
>Ga0302284_1001113_pt1 | contig 12182 bp, 12 predicted proteins | sample III_Fen_E2_1_FD_198760 | JGI IMG/M metagenome (GOLD analysis project Ga0302284, IMG submission 198760) | Peat permafrost microbial communities from Stordalen Mire near Abisko, Sweden - III_Fen_E2_1 | ecosystem: Environmental > Terrestrial > Soil > Wetlands > Permafrost | place: Sweden: Abisko...
ATGGCATTTGCTAAACTAAGTAAAAAATCATCCCAATACAAAAGTAATTAAATACAATAAAAATCAACTCTCGAATATGAGAATTCATCTGATTCTTATGTTTCTCTTCTTCTTTGACTTTTTGTGGAAGTATTTTTAATTAAATCAATAGTAGAGCCTTTTTTGAATTAAAGCAGTTTAATTAGCTTGAAAATTGGATGAGGGAGGGAAGATAATAGGAAGATTGCATTAATAAATCAAAAGTTATGCAAGAAGAAAAAAAGTGAAAGCCAAAATAAGACAAAACATAGATAGTCAGCACCCAAGTTATGTAGATTAGATTAATTTATTCCATTTTTTCACTCTTTGTTAGCATTCATCACTAACTAAAAAACAAGAAATGTGTCTAAAAAATAAGAATACATACAATTTAATTTGACTTTTCTTTTCCCCAATGGGAAATCTTGTATTGGTATCTTGGAATTATTATTTTTCAAAAATTAACTTTTCCAAAAATAAAGAGAGAGAGTTTGATTTGGAGGGGCGGTAAAAAAATTAAAAACAAAAAATATTTCTTCCAAATAGTTATCTTAAAATGAAGCAGTCTGGATAGAAGTACGCTTATTCTTAATGCGAAGTTGCCAAGGTCACTGGCGTTAACTTCTGCGTCATGCCAGAGGAAGAGATTGTAAGATTTATGATAAGATTCAAGAAAGTTAAAAAAGCTGGTTTGTTGCTTTTATTTGATGTGTTTGTATTCAATGTCGATTTGGATAATAAATCTAGGAACGTTGGTGCGTGGTGGAGATTAACAAAGTTGAGGGACCATCCAAGGAAGAAAGTGGATTTATCAATGACAAGAAACTCGGTGTTTCTTCATCCAAGAGCATTTGTGAAACATGCAAGCAGAACAACGAATGTTGCGGTCATTTTGGCTTCATCAAGCTTAAGAGACCGATCTACCATATCAACTTTATTGGCACAGTCAAGTAGATCTTGCTCTGTGTATGTCATAAATGCGGAGAACTACGCTCACCATCGATTAAAGTAAAAATGAGCGAGAACTTCAAGGCGCACAGTGCTTAATTTTCAACATAAAACTCTCCCATTTCGGAAGAATAATATCTCCTGAAAGAAGGGCTTTTAGTTTTTAAATAAATGAATGCCTGTATTTGCAAGATTAAATTGAAATTAATAGGCGCGAAAAAATTAATCCCTTTGTAGTTCTCCATCCTCAAAAAGTTATACCTAATACTTTTATAAATTAACAGCGAGATGAGAGGGGCGAGCCAGAAGGCAAAACAGAGTAGGCTAAGCAGCAAAAATTTGAGGATATTAAAGCAATTTCTCTCCCAAAAAGGAGACTAAATGAGCTTTATAAAGTGCTGGGAAAACAAGATAAGTGCTAATCAGCTGGCTGCGGATAGGAACTTTACACTAAAATCAGTATTATTAAGTTCTTGACTCTCAAAGTTAGCACCAAAGTAAAATAAAACATTGTTGGTTTTTGTAATTTGAAGCCTTTTAATTTTTCAATAATTAATTTTTTAATTTTTCCAGAATGGTACAGATGAAGATTTGCTTGCAGAAAAAGCCCTAGAAATCCTTAAGAAGATCAAGACTGTCACAGCAAGAACTCTATTAGGATATAAAGGTATGATATAAGTTAAGATTTTTGACATTTTAGTATCTAATCTTGTTTGCATTTCAAAATAGGATCTTCAAGATAAGGCAGAGATGAGAATGATTTCTTGATTCCAAGAGATTTAATCTTGACTAAATTGCTCATTCCTCCTCCATAAGTGCGACCCCCTATTGAAATGTCTTCAAATATGACTTGCCAAGATGAATTGACCAAATGCTACGAAGATGTGATCAGACTGAATAATTTGATTGATGATACAAAAGACTACAAAAAACTTGTAAGAATCTATTGTTCTTTTTTGATTATTCCAAAAATTGATTGCTTTTAATTACTTTTCCAGGTCAATGACATTCAATAAATCGTAGCTAGAATGATGGACAACGATAAGCCTAGATTGGAAGCACTTAAAATCAAATCTAAAGTTGTTAAGAGCTTTTCTCAAAGGCTAAAAGGAAAGGAAGGACGTTTCAGATAGAATCTCATGGGGAAAAGAGTAGATTTCTCGGCTCGTTCTGTTATTTCTCCCGATGCAAATCTTGCACTGGATGAGTTAGGAGTTCCTAGGAGTATCGCAGATGGATTGACAGTGCCAGAGATTGTAAATCAGTAGAATCTGGAACACATTAAAGAATTGTGGAGAAACGGAAAAATAAAGAGTATCATGAAGCCGAATCGTGAAAAACAAGTATTCGAAGCATATGATGCAATCATTTGCAGCAGCGGTGGAACTAATAGTGATAACATCGAGAATCACATCAATGATGGTAGACAAAATGATAAGATAATTTGGAAAAAAACCAATGCTAAAAATGGCTATTTTTTGTATTATTCTTTCAGGTGTTATTGTTGAGAGATGTCTTCAAGATGGAGACTATGTGCTGTTTAACAGACAGCCTACTCTGCATAAAATGAGTATGATGGGTCACAGAGTCAGAATTCTTCCTTACAGCACATTCCGTTTGAATTTATCCGTCACAACACCTTACAATGCCGATTTTGATGGTGATGAGATGAATATGCACGTACCTTAATCCTACGAAACACGTAAGAATTGCTTTGAATAGCTAGCTATGCCGAGCTCAAACTTTATTCTTAAACTTTTCTTCAAAAGGTGTTGAGTTGAAGTACATTTGCCACGTTCCAAGATAGATTGTGACTCCTAAGGCAAACAAGCCAGTCATGGGTCTGGTGCAGGATTCGTTGCTTGGAGTGAGTATGTTTACGCTGAGAGATAAATTCTTGACAAGAGAATAAGTCATGAATCTTGTCATGTGGATTGATAATTGGGAAGGAGATCTACCTATGCCTGCTATTCTCAAGCCAGAACCACTTTGGACAGGAAAGCAAATTATGTCCTTGATCATCCCAGAATAAATGACAATGACCAGATTCAAGGGAGATAAAGATGATGATAAATGGTTCCATCCTTAAGATGAGTAAGATAGTGAATTTATCATAAAAACAAATAAATCTCAATGGAAATTGTTTTTTTATTTTTTTATCAGATCAATTTACATCTACAAAGGAGAGTTGATTCAAGGTTACATGAATAAATCAATTGTCGGAGATGGTCCAGGTGGTTTAGTTCATTTAATTTGGCTTGATATTGGTCATGAAGAGACATGTAATTTCATGACTAGATGCCAGAGAATTGTTAACAACTGGCTCATTATGTTCGGTCACACAATCAGTTGTGCTGATATTGTCCCAAGTGAAAAGTGCCAAATTGCTATTGAAGATATCCGTAGAAAAGCATTCGTCGGATATGATGAAGTTGAACAGCATTTCCAAGATGCTCAATACATCGATGAGCACAACATGCACAAAGCAGGAAAGAAAATCTTTGATTCTTTTGAGGTGCAAGTCAATTCCATTCTGAATTAACTCCGTCAAGAATCAGAGAAACAAGCTGAAGCTACCATTAAATTCAAGTATTGTTTCTATTTAACAAGTTATTTCGAATTAATTAAATATCTTGTGCATGAAAATGAAATGCTCATTCACACAATATGTTTCAATTTTTAGATACAATCAATTCAACAAGATGGTGTGGTCAGGCTCCAAGGGTAAAGCTACAAATCTTGCTTAGGTTATGGGTCTCGTTGGACAATAAAATATTGAAGGTGCCCGTATCAGAAATGGGTTCAGTAGAAGAACACTTCCTCACTTTTGCAAAGATGATAACGGTATTATCGCAAGAGGTTTCGTCATCAATAATTTCTATATCGGTACATACTTTACTTTTATGCATTATTCTTAGGAATAGCTACTAAATGTGAGTAAATCTAATGTATTTTAATGAAACTATTAGGTTTGAAACCATATGAGTTCTTCTTCCACACAATGGGTGGTAGAGAAGGTCTTTCAGATACAGCTGTGAAAACAAGTAGAACAGGGTATATTCAGCGTAAACTTGTGAAGGCTCTCGAGGATGTTATTGTCCGATACGATGGTACTGTCAGAGATAGTTCTGGCATGATTATTCAAACTTGCTACGGTGAAGATTCCCTTGCTGGAGAATATATTGAATGCTAGAAAATATCTGAAATTGATTTTAAGGATGAAGATTTTGAACGAGAATTCAGATTCATTAGAGCTGATAAAAACGAAGACAATGCTTAGTTCTAATACTCCAAGTTAACACATTTTGAAAATCAAATCAGTCGAGAAGTCCTTGACTAGATCAGAGATGAATTTAGGCGAATGTGTGAAGCTCAAGAGGACAGTTCTTTCATTCTTGAGCAGGAATTCGAGCAATTAATCGAAGCGAGAAATTTATTCAGAAAGGTGTTCTATTTCTACTCGCAGGACAGCAAGATTGACATTAATTTACCAGTGAACATTGGTAGAATGATTGAGGCTGCTAAGATTGAGATGTCTTAGAAAAATAAACTTTACTCAAGAGAAGTCTCCAAAACCAATCCGATCTCTGTTTACTACTTAATTCTTAAACTCTTTAAGGATCTTGACAACTATGCAACGATCAGAGGTCTAGATAAAGAATCCCTTGTGCTCTTCAAAGCTCATATTCGTCTGCATCTCGGATCGAAAAAAGTTGTGCTCAAACACAAACTGTCCCTGGAAGTATTCGAGAAGCTCACAAATGAAATCTTCGATAAATTTAAGAAAGCCATTTCACATCCAGGTAATTTTAAATTTGATTTATCCTAGCAGCATCGTTTACTACAATCCATGATAATTTCCTTCAAAAGGTGAGACAATTGGTGCAATTGCAGCTCAGTCTGTAGGTGAGCCCACAACATAGATGACATTGAATACATTCCACTTTGCTGGTGTGTCAGATCGTAACGTTACACTAGGTGTCCCTCGTTTGCAGGTAAACAATTATTTTTTATTCTTTTGAGAAATTAAAAAAATGTTATTTTCGTTTTTTATTTCAAGGAAATCTTAGATGCCTCTAAAAATGTTAAGACTCCTGAAATGACTGTGTTCTTTGAAGGCGGATTGCGACTTAAGAAATACACTAAAGACACAATCGGAAAGGATTATGGTAAATTCAAAGAAGAATTCGAAAGACTTGCTTCAGAAGAAAAAAGTTAAATCATGAAACTCAAACAACTTATTGAGTATCAGACAATCTCGATCTACACTCTCTAGACAAGAATTATCTACAAATTTGACGAAGAAGAGGCTGGTGATGATAACATTTTCGGAGATGCTTAGAATGATTCATTTGATCCAATTGTGCTAATTATCTACATTGATACCAAAGCCAAAGCAACCCATGAAATATTCGATCTCTTAGTGAGAAGAATCAAAGAACTTGCAGATTAACCGAAATACAAGCGTGGAGGTGTGCTGAATGTTGAAAAGAAAGCATTCGATATTGGATAGATCCATGTGAAATTCTTCCCTCAGAATGGTGGTGACTAAGAAATTAAAAATCCAGATGACACAAGTCTCACAAATGCGTACTCAATTCTGCTAATGTTCGAAACTGATTTCAAGGACACATACATTGGTGGTATCGAGAAGATTCAAAAAGTTTATCCCACTCAAAAGAAAGAAATTCGCCCATGGATTGAGAGCGAGTACATTCCATTACCCGTTCCAAAGTCAATTGTAGATTTCGCTAAGGAAATTCGTCCTTAGGAAAACATCTTCAACACATCTGGAAGTAATCTAAAGGAAGTCTTGAAGATCAATAAAGTTGATGCAACCAGGACATATAGCAATGATATCTAAGAAGTGATTAGCGTACTCGGAATTGAAGCAGGAAGGAGATCTATTATTAACTAAATCAGAGTAGTTATTGAACCATATGGTATCTACATCAATTATAGACATCTAGCTATTTTAGCAGAGTGGATGACGATCAGAGGAAGACTAACTCCAATTAATCGTAATGGTATCAATAGAATTCCAGGACTTTCTTGTCTGAGAAAATCTTCGTTCGAAGAGACAGTCGATATCCTCAATACTGCTGCTGTCTTCTTTGAAAAAGATCAAGTAATCATAATTTGTTCTAGTTTTTTTTCTTTTTCTTTTATTACATTTATGCTTGACATTTTGACTATTTGCTAGCTAAAAGGTGTTACGGAGAATATCATCTTTGGATAAAATTGTGATATCGGAACTGGATGCTTCGATCTGCTTGTTGATCTTGCAAAAGTTGGTGATTTCAGAACAAAACGTTAGAGTGATTAACCTGATGGTGTATGCTCCTCACCTTCAGAGAACGAATCATAAAGAATGGATGAATTCACTCCCAATGCGATGATTACTCCACACCCGATGACTTGCTTCCCATCAAGCAGAGGTTCCGTCTATGGTGGAGGCGCATTCACACCCTCAACTCCATTCTAAACTACTTCTCCAGGTGAGATAGATAATTTAATAATCTTTCATTGCATTTTGCTAGAATACTCAAGAATATTCTCAACTAAAATTATTTTTGTTCTAGGATATCAATCTCAGACACCGAATCAATTCACTTCGAATCCTTCTTATTCCGCCAGAAGTTCTCAATATGTTCCTAGCACTGGCAATAATTCACCATTTGTGCAATCTCCAAGTACATTTAATTATTTATTTCTAATAACGACTAAAACATTTCCATTTCCCTCGTAGATTACTCTCCACCCAGTCATACCCCAGCTGGACAAACAAGCCCCTCTAACGCTAGTCCCTACGCAAACTCTCCTCAATATAAGAGTGCAGTTAGTGCAGGAACACAATCTCCTTCTTATACTTCTCCATCATAGCTTAAGTACTCCAATAAATACTCTCTAACATTTTTATCTTAATTATCATTTTAAAATAAATTTATTTTAAGGTTCAACTCTCCAAGCTACTAGAGCCCACACAGTCAGAATCTCGCTTCGTCAAGTCCACACGATCGTTAGAAATCTTCCTACATAGGTGGTGGTTCTTCATAATCTCCGCAATACATGAGCTCTCCTCATTACGATTTCAAGAGCACACCAACTCTCCCAAGAATCCCAGAGAGATCAGAATAGCCTTACAAAGCTCCAGAAGGGGAAAGTGAAGAAAGTGAGAGCGATGATGAGTGATCTAATCGAATGTGCATTTCTTTCACTTGAATTAACTTCCTTCACCCCCATAGGTTGATCATTGAGAAAATCAAAAATAATATTTCATTCACATAAATTGACTTTGTGTCTGAATCGAGTTTAAAGATAACATGAATATTCAACTAATCTTGATTGTTTTTATCCATTTTAATACTATTCTAATTAAAGTAGTTAGTTTCTAATATTTTCAAAGACTGTTTGTTGAATAATGAGCGATAATTGTGTTAACATACAACACCTAAAACGAATAAACAAATGATAATCAGATTTTTCACTCTTATTTATGATTGTGATTAGTTATTTATTTGGTTTAGATTTGTTTTTCTGTATCTTTCAAAGGCATTCATGTTGTATTGTATTATTTTAACGAAGAGCTTACCATGTGCCAACATAAATTGCATCAGCCAAGAGAAAAAGAAAGCATGAAGAATGTAAAAATAACAATTAGACAAAGATATTAGGTTAGATAAAGAGATAAAATAATATTTCTATCTCTCACTAAGCAGTTGAAAGTTTGAAAGGATGAGTAATATTTCGCAAAATAGCAATGCCTTCTCAACAAAAATGAAGGCTTCAAAGCATTTTAACTATGTTGTTAGGGATACTAGCAGCTTAGAAGATTCGTAGTAGCTTATTAATGAAACTTGTGCGGGTTAAGAATGTTTGTGTGTGTGGGTAGAGGGGAACTTAAAAACTATGAAAGATGTTTAAAAATTGTTGTTTCATTTTGGATAGCTTCTACGTGTTTGTTTTCTTCATTTCTGCTTTGGAGTTGAATTATTTTTCTTTTGATTTTAATAATGTTCGTTAATTCCTTGCTTTCATGTGGCAAGGCATATGGATCATCGATTCAAGAGCTACTTGGAAGCTATTAATCTTATTTTAATAGCAAAATTAATTGGTGGGGAAAGAAAAATAGTTCTAATTTTTGAACTTTTAATTAAAGGTTTTCAAATTGACAAGAAACCAAGGAAGATATTGGGTAGGAAAGCTTTATTTCGTTTTGACTAACTTTCTAACGGAAAAGGAAGAATTAATCCCTTTTCAATTAGAAAGGAAAGCTTAGATTAAATCAAATTTCGTCCTTTTGTCTTGTCATTTCTAATGGAGTTTGTTGCAAGGCCAAAAAGTCAAATCCTTTGTCACTATTGTTTCAACATAAATAAGAATAACTTGGATTTATTGAATCTGGAAAAACAGCGGAGTTGTTGATGTCTAAGATTTACAAGTCAAATGCGTTTGAAAAAAACAAAGAAATTGAATTAATTTTTTAAAATATTTCTCAAATTTAAAATTAATTGCCTGCTTTCACCAAAAGAAACAACAAAGATACATGGAATTTTTTTTCAATTTTTTTTCAAGTCAGCAATGCTTAAAATACGCAGCAAAATCAACAAATATGCTACTATTTCATATGACATTTAATGAAAATTTGATATTTTGTTGATGTTTGTATTTGTTCATTTTGAAATGTTTATTTTTGTAGTTTTTTTGTATTTGATTTTTGTATTTATTTATTTGAATTTTCTTATTTAATATTGAGGGGTTCTTTCTTTTTGGCTTTGCTTGAGAGGGAGCAGCAGCCAAAGGAGATAAAAGATGATCTCTTGGAAGTCTCTTTTATCATGGATATTTAGGAAATGAGCAAGAAATCAGCAGGAGCAGTAGGTCGTTGAGCACATATTGATGCTTCAGCGAGATGATTTTGAAATTATGACTTTATTTGTATTGTTTTATTCAATTTTTGCAGAAGTGAAATACTTTTTCTAAACTTCTTGTCATCGTTGCAGTTGGATTTGAGCTTGGAGTGTAGCTGTTTGTGGCAGATGTATTTCACCAGATAAGCACATAATGCAACCGTTCATTGCTAAAAAAACTGATTCTTCCATGAAAAACTTAAGAACAAACTAGCTCCAAATCAACAAGCAACGCTGCGTAGTAGTAGTTAATCAATTTAAATTTTTTCCTTTATTAATTATTTTGAAATCAGATATGAATGCATTCTCAAAAATAAACCTTGGCCGTTAATAATTTCTTGAATACCCCTCTTCCCCACCCATGATTCCATTTGATTTTTACTTTTCCTTAGTTTCATCATTATGATAAATTTGTTTATTTCTTCCCCAAGTCTTTAGTTCAGCCTCCTAGATTGCTATTAATAATACAATCCCCAAATAGCTTATTGAATGAAATATTTTGAAACTTCAAAGTTGAAAAGCTCTTGTTTTTCTGGATGTTCTTGTCCAAAAATGAAGTAATTATTTTGCTTGTTAGCTTTTCCTCACAGTTCAACAATTTAACAAGTTAAAGATAACTAAATAATAAAACATATTCTCTTAATTTAAACTAGTTTCCTTCATGTTGAATGTCTTTTTCTTTAAAAAGTTATTTTAAATATTTTTGAATTTGCAAAAAAATAAGCAATATTATTAGGGAAAGTCATGATACTATTTTTGTTTAAATTTCGCATTTTTTTTGGCTTAATTATTTCCTTTGTTTTTATGAATTATTAAATAAAAAACTCAAGAAAATTTAATGGAAATCACTATTCCGCTCAAGAGATATTTTTGAATGACTAAAGAAATACCCAAATTTCCTCCCCTCTTTTTCTCTCTAAAAAATATTCAATTTAATTATCTTAATAGTCAAATCAATTTCATTTTGCTTCATAGCCTGAAACAGCGCATAATATAAAAACATACACACACAAAACAAAAAGCAATATATGTATGTTAATTACTACAGAAAGGTGAATTACATGTTTGGGAATAGAACATATTTAAATTATGTATGAAAAGAATTAAAACCTAGAGCTGATTGATTGATGCTAAAACTAATGCTGCTACTGCAGGTCCTGCCAGAGCAGCGAGTACAATTCTATCGATCGCTCGTTAATATCGGTTTAAATCAAACACCGTGAATTCTAATATTGTCTGCTCCTGCGATGCCTTCCTCACTGAGGAATTACTGGATCTGCTATCTGTGATCTCCGTTGAGCTTAATTACTCTCACACCATCTTCATCTACGATAGTCCCGTTACAGTTCAACCACTGACAAAATTGAATTCATATTATTATTAAAATCCTTCAAAAACGATGAGTTTAATAAGATTATTATATTCACCTTTTTCCAATATTTCATGATCTTCTCGTAGTCAAATTCTGCAGGGATACCAGCAATAGTAGTAAAACATTTTCTGCCTCTTCTTTGTTGCACGTGCACGTCTAAGTGGATAGAAAAATCGATTAGTCAATGGTTCAAAAGTCTAGATAGTTAGAATTACGAACAATAGATGAGAAGTCATCCATTCTGTTGTTAAATTGATCGTCGTTGTCGTTCATTTTGTTCTTGCTTTTTAGCCAGTTTAGTTTTAGTTTTAATTGTTTTTTTCTTTTCAGAATCAATTTATTAATTCCCTTGTGCTTATTTCCTGTCATTCATGTTATCTAAATTGATTGCTTCATCAGCATCGTAATCTTCTTAGACATCCAAGGAGAAGAGTTCTAAAAAGCAAAATAATAAAGCCATCCCTGACATAGAAACCTCTATTTATTTACTTTATTCTGCCAAACAAGAGCATTTTTGAAAAACTCGCTCAAAAATCTATCACTTTGTCTATTGCAATCCTTTGCTTTTTAAAAAATTGATAACAATAAAGAGATTGATTTCTAATAATTGAAAATTTTTTGATTCAAAAAGCATTCATAATTGTATGAAATTTCATTCTAAGTATTCTATAGTATTCGATAGAAACGAACTGCAAATATCATCAAGAAATTGCTCTTTATAGACTTAAAAGAAAAACATTAAATATCCTTAACAAATCATTTTAAAATTGTTAATATTTTTTACTAAGAAAAATTATTATGGAAGGGGGGGGGGTATCAAGGAAGGAAATAGTTATTGTCCTTTTGCCTGATTAATCCTTAAATTTAACAGTAGAATAATAATCTGCATATTTTGCAAAAATGCTTGAAATTCTATATTGTTTTGTAGTTTTTCTTGAATCAATACCTCAGGTGTAGACTTAAGTAGCATGTCTTTGAATTTTATTGTTGTTTTCGTTGAGTTATGAATTCATAAAACATATTATTATTTCTTGATTGGATTGTATTCTTCTTTTTTCATAACGAATTGGCTTCTTTCGTATCTTTTTCTGTATTTCAAAGAACATAACAACAAGCAGCTGCAACAATAGTAATTCCATAGATATTTCTAGTTTCACAGAAGAAAATTCTAAGGGAATCATGTATTTATTGAAAATTTAAGAGGTCTCGGAGATAAAAAAAGAGAAAAGGTTAAATCATTTGTTCAAAGAGAAACAAAATAACGAAGTCCATTTTCATACAGAAAAAAGTGATAAATATGTAAATAATTTGCTTCTTAGTTTCTTTAAGTAACTAATTGTTGTCTAGATGAGGTTTGGGACTGAAGAAATAGAATAGCAGCGTGTTTATCTTTTTCTAATGAATTAATCTAAGCTAGCTTGGATGTCTTAGCATTCCATCGCTACTTTATATCATAAGTAAAATATTCTTTTCAGCATATATTTACAAAGTTATGATGCCACCTCTTAGATTTCAGTTCATTCAGATGGATTAAACAACTAACGAACAACATTTAAAAACTACGGTTTCTGTGTAAAGCGGGAAGTGCAAAAACTATTATGTATTCAACATATTTCTGGCATACTATTTCTTCTTCTTCTTCTTTGTTGATTTCCTTTGAGATAATGGACAGGGATATTCTATCTGTTTATCTTATTTATTATTATTAATTATTTGCGGAGGAATTAGTTAATTTCATTGGTATCTAACTAACGAATAAACTGCTTTAGATTCATAAATTATTAGTTTTTAATAATAAATTAATATTTCTTCATTAAACTGCGATAATTCATGAAATTGGGAAATGCAAAGCTAGTGAAAGATCCCTTTGGGATATGAAATCTAAGAAAATCCAAAATTCCCCATTGATTAACAGAGCTGTTAGGAAACTTAAT
>Ga0302284_1001115_pt1 | contig 12176 bp, 10 predicted proteins | sample III_Fen_E2_1_FD_198760 | JGI IMG/M metagenome (GOLD analysis project Ga0302284, IMG submission 198760) | Peat permafrost microbial communities from Stordalen Mire near Abisko, Sweden - III_Fen_E2_1 | ecosystem: Environmental > Terrestrial > Soil > Wetlands > Permafrost | place: Sweden: Abisko...
AACGCACACATACACAAAACAGAATGGCATGGCTTTGAGAAAAAAGTTATTCAGATTGAATTTTTGCTTGGAAAAGGAGTTTGGGATAATAGCGCACTTAGCAGCTTAGAAATACTCAAAAATAGATAGAATGACTGTTTTATCATCACCAATGTACCATCAATTATCTATCTGTCTGTCTTTATCGTACCTTTTTTCAGATATTTTTATAAAGTGGTTTTTTCCCTAAGACAAGATATTCGTCATTATATTTTTTCGATTTCTTGGGTTTGAAGTTCTAAGCGTTACTTGGATTGGCATTGCTGTTTGGGTTGTTATTGAACGATTTTTACTTCAGAGGGTTTTGACTCTTGAATAGGTTTATTTTCGCCTCGATAATGTTGTTCCCTCCAGGATTGTTGTTATTGTTGTTAGGCATATTTTAGCTGTTGTTATTGCTGTTATTTGCAGGCTGGTTTTTAATAGGTGGTAAAAATGGTGGTTTATTTCTGTTGTTATTCGTATTTTCGCCTTCTTCATCGGTGCCCGAATCCTTGTAAGTTCCTTCGATTTTCAAGTTCAAGTTGAAAGAAGGATACTGCTAGTGCTATGTCTTCTTCATTTGAGCTACTGCTGCTTGGTTGGAGTTAAGTATTTGTTAAGGTGATTTCTTCTTATGATATGGGTTCGTAGATTTCTTAATCGTCAGTACAGGGTAAAATACATTTTCAGCACTGTCTCTGTAGGGATTGTATTTAGTAGAATTCAAATTGTTGTTGGAGGTATTCTGTGGTTGCTGTTACGATGAATTACTGTTGAGTTAGAACCCTTTCATGGTGTTTAGATGCTATTGTTGTTAGGCTGACACTTCTAACTTTGACATTGAGTTTGTCTAATTGCTGTTCTGATTAGCTGGATTGCTGTTTTAATGTGCAGGGATGTTGATGCTGTTGTTGTTGATGCTTGAGTTCAATAATTGGTTTTCAGGAAGTGTCCGATTGTATTTGCCACTGTTGCTTGTGGGTGAGAGCTTCGTTTTAGACGTTAATGTGGTTTAGAGTAGTTAAAGCTGATTATCTTGATCCATTTAATACAGATCTTTGAAGAAAGGGTGCTTTAATGCTTCATCAGCGGTGATTCTCTCCTCTGGATCATAGGTTAACAGTTTCTAAATGAGATCAATGCAATCTTTAGGGATGTGTGGAGCTAGTTTTTCTATTCCTGTGCCTTTTTTAGGTGGAAAATTGAATTCCATGTGAGTTGCATGCTTTTAAAACCCTTCAAGAATCTTCGGGCTGGGGGTACCGAGTACATTGTGAATCTTATGGACTTAATCTAACTCGTCATTGCCAGGGAACAGTGGAAACAAACTCATGACCTGTGTTTTTAGGAAAAAAATTATGAAACAATTTTTTTTAAAAATATTTTTTGGAAAATTCATTGGGAAAATTAAGTGCTCTCTGAATTACCTCGAACATGACACATCCAACTCCCCAGAGATCCATTTTACTGGAATAGTATCCGTCAGTGAGTAAGCATTCGGGTGCTCTATACCATCTAGTAGAAATGTATTCAGTGTACGGATGCTCTGAAAAAATACCCTTACAACTTCCAAAATCAGCAAGTTTTATGTGCTCACCAAGGAGTAAAATATTCTCTGGCTTGATGTCACGATGGAAAATGCCTTTTTTGTGCATGTGATCTATTGCCTTCAGTAGCTGGTACATGTAGAACTTCACCTATTTGTTTAGAAAAAAGTAAACAATCATTTTGTTGGCATCCTCATTTAACAGCTTTTAAAAATATGGTTGATAGATGGGGAGTTTCTTTCTTTGATTAATCTGATGAATCGAGAGGGTTCTTCTAAATAATAAAAGTCTTTTTCTCATTTTTCTCAACCAGTTAAACTAGCTTTCCCCTCTCTTTTCGAAGCTTGATGTTTCCTTTGCTTTTGAGAATAAAAAATATGAAAAATTTTACTTTTTGCTGATTGAGATACTGCTTTTTTCCTCTGATGGCTTCATAGAGATTTTGATCCATGAGCTCAAAAACCAACGCCAGTCTTCCAGTAGGTTCATCATAAAGAACTTCTATGAGCTTGATGATGTGGGGATGAGGGGAGACTTTCCTAAGTGCTTGAATTTCCTTGAGTCTCTGGACTTGCTCGATGGAATTAAAATGGTTTTTCATACATTTGATGGCAACAAAATTGCCATGTTTCAGAGACTATGCTTTTAAGACTTCTGAGAATGTACCCTCACCTTTTTTAGATAATAACTTATATTAGTTCATTTCTCACAGAAATAGCTATGGATTTTAGGCAAGGAAGAGTGATTTATTCGTTCTTTGGAAAGAAGAGCGGCTGATGCTAATAAGCGGATATTTATTTTTTTCCTAGGCTTTTTACCTCAATTTAATTTGTATTTGTTGCAAATCTCAATGGGATTTTAGATAAGACCCTTGTTAAGCTTTAATAGTTATACTTTTTTTTCTCTTTGTGATTTGATTATCGAAGGGAGTTAAAGTGAATCTAAAATTATAATTTATTGCTTCTTTCTGAAGAAAAAAACAAACAAACAAATTGCTGCTTAAAGAGTTATTTTTCCATTTGAAAAATCAACAATACAGAAATTCTCATTTCTATTGGTAATCCTTAAACAAACTATTTGATAATTCCATCCCACGGAATCCTTTGATTTAAATCGACTTCTGGGATGATTCACAGCTAACTTTCAAATTGAAATCTGAAACGTTTTTTGTGAGAAAATTTTCTTCATCATAATAATTGAAAAATTTCAGATCTTTTTTGAGAATTTATTTAAAAATGTTACATCATTATTCATTAACAGACTAAACTATTTATCTGCTATTCTAGAGAAATATTCTTCTACATATCATTATCAAAATCATTGATTTTAAAGGAAAAGGAGGTTATCAAATAATTCACTGAATTAAAAAATTAGTTTTTTCACTGACACGAAATTTGACACGCATCAAAATAAAATTTCTATTTTCAATCTCAAAGCGGAGACTTTTAAGTTTTTTTTTATGGTAATTTATGCATTTACCTTGCGTGATTTAACACTTCATAAAAAATTCCTGAGCTGTTTTATTTGGAGAAGCTCTTAAAGAAAAGTTGATTTTTTTGTGTTTGATGTTAATTATTGTTTTATCATTTATTTTTAAAAAATGTGAGAATCAAAAGCAATAGGGGGAAAACTTACCAATGAATATTTTTTTATCTCTGTAATAAAAGAATTTGGTGTGTTATCTCAATTGAATAATATTATTGTTTTGTTCTTCTTTTCTCCAGCTAAACAGCTGCTACCATCTCAATCAGCATTATTTCTCCATCTTTAAACTGCTTGAAATATCTCAGAAAAGGATAGGTTCTTTGTGAGTGTTTCCCTAATAACTCTTCTCTTTCTTGAAAAATCCCAAATAAATATTCTCAAACTACATATTCTCTCTCTCTCTTTCATTTCTTTTATTTGTTTATCATTCATGATCAAAACATGAGTTCTTTTAAACTCTAGAAATGTTGTGATGCTGCTCTTTTTCTCTTCTCACTTAAGACATTTTAAGAGTACAAACTGAAACATTGTTTTTTAAAATCAATCCTATCTCTCCACTCGAATTTTAAGAATCAAATAGCGACACAAATTCAGGCTAATTTATCTCAAATCAAATACAAAATAAGTGATTTAAAAACCTTCAACAAAGAGACTAAATAGCATAGATTTGTTGTTTATTTCATTTTTTGTTTCTCTCTCTTGCAGAAATAATAAAGCAATTACTAGTAAGGAGATCATTTAATTTGTAATTTAAATAAAGGAGGAATAGAATAGTGACAGACTAAATCAAATTGGAGAGTCCAATTTATTTGTGGAATTAAATAGTTTTTTTATGTGTTCTCAAGGGTTTTATTTCCTTCTCATATCCTTTTTTGGAATTATAAGTAGAAAAATGATTGGTTTTTCTTTGTTTCATTTGGTTATAAAATCTAATTTTGCTTTCCCTCAATTCAGTTAGGGAAGTGTACAGCAAGAAAATTTAGTTTTTTCTTATTTTTGGAAGCATAAATTTGAAAGAGGAGACATCAAATCCTTCTCCTTATTTAAACATAAAGCTTTAGAATAAATTGTAGCTTCATTAGACCTTATGAATTATTTAAAAATTTCTAGTTCTATCTTACTTGTAGATTTCCTTTCTTTTGAATCCTCCAGACAACAGAAATGATTGTAATAAATTAATCTCAAGATTAAATAGTTATTTAGTAATTATTCTCAAAGGAAAAAAAAAATCAATAAAAGAAAAGAAAAACATTTGATCTAGACCGGGAGAAGATCACACAGACACTCGAAGAGAATGTAAGCTAAACTAATGTTTGTCTGATAAAACAAAATAAAAAATGAAACACAATATTAATAGATTTAATTTCATTACTCAACATGTCTGCATTATTTTATTAATAATAAAATAACTCTTACGAGAAGATGAACCAATTTAATGCAAATAGAATCGAGATAAAACTGTCAATTTTATTTTGTATTATTATTAAATCTAATTTGTTTTGAATAAACAGAACAAAAATAAAACCCCACAGATAGCCCAAGAGTTATTGCAGCTATTAAGGAAATGATTGAGGTAAACAAAATTGAAGATTCAGTAAACAATGAATTGAAGGACTACAATTAACAAGCTATTGAATTGAAGGTTGACGGAATCTCAGATGATAAAGAAATCCAGCATAAAAATGAAGAACCAATGCTTTAGGTTACCGAAAAATAACAGTCAAGACAGGTTATGGATAATCGCATAACGAAGGGACTTTCTATTGTGATAATCACTGGTATTTTTCTGCATTTCTGCTTTGCACTGAGTAGCTTTGACGTGTACGTTGGAAACTAAATTATCCCTGCAAATTCAATGCCTATTACTTCGTTGTACTCTCAACCTTCCTTAGCTAAGAGAGTCGTATTCCTTTAATTCGATGGTGGAAGAGCTGATGCGTTCTTTGGAGTTCAAGAAAAAGGAGAACCAAATGAAGGGTAACCAAGAGTTCCATACATTAATGATTTAATCATCAGCGGCAAGGCGATATTTGGAATCTCCAAAGCAGTAGTTCCTACAGAATCTAAAATTTGCATAGCAGCTATGATCGGCGGATATTCTGAGAACTTCTTAGCAGTCTTAAGAGGATATGTTGATGCTTCATTGGTTTAAGATACAATTAACAATTATCTCAACGCTGGATGGTATTTTGGGCCACAGTTTGTTGGAGGTCTGTTTCAAAGCAAGAACTGTCCAGAATGCATAACTCGACAGATGTTCGAAGAAAAGGGATAAAATTTCTCTGATGTTGAGGGAATAAAAGAAATGGATTTAGAAACAGTTTCGAAATTAAAAAATGTTTTTGCTAACGCAGCCAAAGAAAAGAGTCTTAAACAGAAAGACAGCACAACTGATGAGACAACTATTTCTACAACTCCTTTGTCTGATTAATTAAACAAAGATTAAGTGATGGTCTTCATTAATCTTTTCGGTACTGATTGCATAGGACATATTTTCAAGCCTTATTCATCACATTATAAAAATACCATCCGACGCAATGGAGAAAATGTCTAGAAAATAGCTGAAGAAGTTGAGAAATTTTACGATAATGATGGAAAAACTGCATTTATTATGACTTCTGATCATGGAATGAACATCATGGGTGCACATGGAGATGGATCTTATGAAAATACAATAACTCCATTTGTAGCTTGGGGTGCGGGAATTAATTTGATTCCTAGCAGTGATTTCGAGGTAATCGAGGAATAGATTGAGTATTTCGGTGATGAGTATTACGTTGATTGGGGAAACTTAAAGGGATAGAAGAGATTGACTATTGAGTAAAATCAAATTGCACCTCTGCTTAGTGCATTGTTGAAAACCCCAATTCCAACATCAAACGAAGGGATCATGCCTCTGAATTTAGTCCAAGGAGATGAAATCTTGAAATCGAAATTGTTGCTGCAAAATGCCTTGCAAATCGCAGAATATTACTCATAAACTGAAAAAATCATCGAAAAATAGTAAAATGGTTTGTATGTTCCTTTCTCACCCTCAGCTCAAGAAGTCAATGAGAAATTAGCATGGCTAACATAAAAAGTTGAGGAAATTGAAAAGGATAAAACAAGCATAAACTCAGAGAAAAACCAATAAACATTATTGGATATTTAGGCCAAGACCCACAGTATTCTCTAAAGTAGCTTAGATGGAAGAAAATACATCGAATTGTATTTAAAAAAGCCTATGCAGTTGTTTGTAACTCTTGGGTATGTGAGTTTCGCATTTCTTTGCCTTGTGTCGATTTTTAGCTTAAGTGACACATAAGAACCAAGCTCTTCGAAGATGAAAAAGAACAAAACAGGTGCAGTGATTCTTTGTGGAGTAATTTGTATTCTGCCAGCAATCTATCTCTACCATATTAACGCTTCTTTCATGTACTACAGCTATTTCATTCTCCCTATTGTCTTAGTTTACACAGTCATTTCAAGAATTCTTTCCTTATCATCTAAGTAAAGTGACCGATTCGTAAGGTTCTTCAAGATCTCACTAGTAGCTGTGTTAGGTGCATAATTCTTTGTGATTCCTTTTTTTTGGAGGTCGTTTGTATTCTATTCCTTTGCTGGATTGGCTATCTATTCCGCTCTGAATTTCTACTTACGCTTTAAACAAATGACTCCTATCGTCGTAAAATACTGTATCCATTGCCTTATCGTCTCAGCATTTACGTTTTTCCCTCCCTTAGAATAGAAAAACTACTATCTTTTCGCTTGTGGATTCATCTTGATCACACTCTATTTCTTTTATTTTACGTTTTTCCGCTACAGAAGTATTGCAACCTTCGCACTCAGATTTTTCACAATCCTCTTTGTGTATGGTGGTTGCGTAGCCTTTTACATCGAAAATCTGTTCTAAGAATCAATACCTGTACCAAGTTATTTGCTGAATCTCAACCGTCTAGTGTTGGCATCCCTCATTCTTTCAATTCCATTTTTGAAGTATTTTTCGACATCTTCTCATCACTCGATCCGCTTCTACTCGTTCTCACTCATACTCTCGAATATTATGATCCTTCTTTCGTTCTCTTATGACATTCTCTTCTTCTTCGCTTTGATTCTTTTCTTATCAGCATGGATAAAATATGAAATTTACTATTATCAGATTTATAATCAGGATACTGGATACAATATTCTCTCTGATGACAATAATCTACTACCATAGCACAGTCCTTCTTTAGATTAAATCACAAATGATAGTGCAAGTGTTAATCCCTCTGAATTTACGAAAACACCTGATTCTCTTGATATCAAAGAATCAGCAAAGTTTGTAGGCTTTGATCTGAAAATTTATCACTTATTCCTTGGGTTTAAGCTCCTTCTGCTGTTGAATCTAGCATTCTTTGGAACGGGAAATCTCATTAGCATCAGCGGTTTCAATCTTGAATCCTCCAATCGTTTGGTGATTACCTTCCATCCTCTGATTATGGGAGGTTTATTTCTCCTGAAACTGATTACTCCATTTTTACTGTCGATCACTGCCTTTGTAGCAGTCTGCAAGGCCTCCACTAAGGCCTCCGCATTAGTTATTTTCGTTCTTATGCTCATCTTCGTAGAGTTTGTGAATGTCACTTTCTTCTTCTTAATCCGTACAGATGGATCATGGCAAGATCAAGGATCAAGCATGGCTAGATTCATCATAAGTAACTTCATAGTCCTCGCATGCTCATTGATCATTTCTATATCAAGCTTTGTCTTCAAGAAAGCCACTTCCTTTATCTCCTGAGTGAGTTCTAGCCAAGCAATATCCTCATAGTACCAATGAAAAAAGACAATAAAACAAGAAGAAATAGTTGCAAAGCAAATCAATAAAGTTTGTTTTTAGTCCAAATGATAAAGTTGAGTTCATTGAAAAGCGTTTAATCAGATTAAAACGCTTTTGTTTTCATTTATTTGGTGTTTTTGTTGCATGTGCAAACATAAAATGAAAATTGTTTAATGAGGTTTTCTAGCCAATTTTTTAGTTATTTTAATTAGTTTTTTGCTGTTTTTCCCACTTTTTCTCCTCATATTTAGCAATCACTCCTTTCCATCCAAAGAAAATAGTTATTTCATATTCTATTGATCCCTTTTTTAACATTTAAACTACTTCAACATTTACCATATTTTCACATGATAACAACTAAATACAGAATCGCAAAAAAAACAATAGAAAACACTACAATACTGGCTTTAAGCACATTCCCGCATTACCCACTGCTATCAAGATACGGAATCTAGCAGGCACATTTCCCACTGACATTAGTGTAGCCTTGATCTGCGCAGTAAGTTGTTGCTGTTGAGCATGCATTAATAGAATCTACACAAGTCGGAGTCATACAATATGTTGTTGTAGAGTTGTTCACAAACCCATAGTCCACACAAGCTTTAAGGAAGTAATCAGGCTAAGTGTTATCACAGACATATGCAATTTTATAGCAAAAGGTGAATGGAGGAGCCAAGCAAACATTCGAAGCTACATCTCTGACGTATCCAGAAGCAATGCAGTCAGTTGGGCAAGGAATTGTGCCTGAAGTTATGCATGAATTCCATGAGACTGTCCCTAGAGTAGAGGAGATTGTGAGGGATATGAGCAAAAGTAGATATTTCGGAGGCAGTGAGTACATTGCTAGGTTTGTTTGAGTGAATGGGGGATTAATTAAAAAATTCTAAGGGAGTTTTCCTTGTTTTTTGTTGGTAATACTTAAGACTAGAGAAGAGGGACAGATATTTCGATTCGCAAATGAATGATAACATTCAAAAGAAATAAAAGAATGGCTTAAATATGAATGATTTCTTTCAAAGCAACAAAATAAAGAAATCAAAAGCGATTCTTTCAGCTAAAAAATCATGAATATTTACAGTTTTCTAATGATGTTTTTGCAAAATAGAAAGATGTTTATTGACAATTACAATAGGCAAAATAGGTAAATCATCTAAAAAGAAATATCCCCTTTGAAAATCGTTTCCTTTTCAGATGCAAATCCCATTAGCAGATGCACAGAGGATAATCGGAAATTAAAACAAAAAGATTATCTTTAACATCTGCTCACCGATTGTATTGCATATCCCAGAAGGATCAATCAATTTTGAACATGCAAGATGTGTAGAAGAAGCAAATTAAAACTTCAAATAATTAGTTTAATCCCCTCAAATACATTTCGAAATCCTTCTAATGCAAACAATCAAAAAGCAGCAGTTATTAGACCTATTTTTATGATTTACTTGAGTTGAATTTTTTGCATATTCTGTATTGATTTAATGTATGATTTGCAAAAGAAATCAAGATAGAATTCAGCTTTAGTAAGAGCACAATACAACAAAAAAGGATAAATAACCTAATAAATGAATCCCCCTTTACATTTTTCATTCATTTATTGAAAATAAAAATAACCGATAAAACTCTCAACTGTTCTAGATTGATTCTTGAATTAACTTCAATTATTATGGATCGGTGATTGATATTGCTAAAGATTTCTATCTAACTCCACTACGCTGTATTCTTTCATCTTCCTAACTAATTTAAGCATTATCTTCAATTGTATTATTCTAGATTGATTGAGAAATAGTATGATCGTAGTTATCTTATTCGTTCAATTGTGTATGACTCTAATCTAACAAAATATTTTTATTATCATCAATAATTCCTCTCCTATGATGACCATACAATTCACTAAATTACTCTTTTTCATACTCTTACGTCTTTTCATTCCCTTCGTTTGTCTGTTATCCTTAATGCGATTATCCTTTAATCTAATTTAATTATTCATTTTCAAGATTCTTTTCTTTATTCATTTTGTTACTATCATCACCTTAACTTATCTCTTTGCTATGATCTTATTCTTTTTCTTTACTCTCCCAAACTGATCCACCTTTAGGATCTTCTTACAGATCATCAGAGGCTTTATTAAAATGAATCCTAGAGAATCTACGAACTCTGTCTGATGATAAGCACTTAAAATCACCCTTGTAATTGGAGAAATAATTCTGCTAGAAATCGAATTTTCCCTCTGAATTACTGTCACCCGTGATGCTTTATTTATTATCAGAGTTTCTATTTTGTTATGACGGTGAACTATGCTATTGCTTTTATTCACTTGCTTAGTTGCTTTGGATATTGTTTTCTTCCTCTTATTACTATCTAAGTATGTTGTTTTTTTCATTTTGATTCTCTGTTCTATCTCTATCTATGTTGATATCATGCTCTTCTCCTTTTAAACTACTAACAATATTCTTTAAATTTGGATTATCTTCCTTTTTGACCCCTTGAAACACCTCATCAAAATGGAGAAAGAGGATTTTTGTAAGATCCACAATAGTCGGATTCATTTTGAGCTCTTCGATTGCTTCTCTGAGCTTGATATCCTCATCATTTGCAGAGCTTTTGTTGGGGTTATCCATATAATTATTCACATTTCTGCGAATAAGAGCAGGCGCAATAATCCTAGTTAGAGCGTCAATTTTCATGAGATTCTTATCACTGTGCTGTTAGACTAATTTCAACAGATCAATTAGACTCCATAAGACTCTTGAATTCAGCTCTGGCATATTCTACACGATGCTTATCACGCGATTCACACGAACCTCACTTGAAAGTTCTAAAAAGAATTTTAAATCGATAATCTTCAACACAAAAATAGCAATGATTCATAATCTTCTTTTTCAAATGAGAAATACCATTCTAGAGAAGCTTGATGGAGTCATAAGATGAGAAAGGAAATAAAGGTTCAGGCAATGAGCTGATTAGTCGCTTCAGGCATGCTGTGCAAATAGAATTAGGTGAATTTAAAAGCAAAAATTAATTGTAACAAAAGATATTTTTGGATAAGTAATAGTATCCTTGTGTCTAAAACAAGAGTTGATAAGATATTTACCAGCGACGATATGTGGATCATCACAAAGATCTAAGGCTTTATAGTTCTTAAGTATGAGCTGCTTCTCGAGCTCTTTAATGTCGTATTCCCTGGGCGCCTTTCTGAAGATGCCTTGCTCATCAAGATGTTCGTTGCTTGATTTAAAGTAATTAATCAGCTCCACAATGACTACAGGGATCTGTTTGTCCTCATGCAGCTCCATGTCATCAAGAGATAACCCAAAGAGACGGTATTTATCACGATTTCGTTCTTCTTCATCGTCGCTTCTTGACAAATGAGGCTAGCGAAAATGACTTTTCTCCCGAACGTATGTTTAAATTTTCTTGTAGAAAGTTTTCTTAAAGAAACTCAACTCGTAGACATCCCTAAGGCTGTTAAGTATAGAATTTAAGAGGGGGGTAAGTAAGAGAAATTAAATTATTTAGTTGAGAACATATTATGTTAGGATATTTGATTCTTGTTTGTTACGATTTAAGGTATTGTATTTTTGGTTTGAGAATATTTGGAGCAGAGAAGAAATTGTAGGATTTCAGTAAGAAGCTAGGATGAACAATAAAGAGCTTCTGAAGGTTATTGTAGTACTTCTGAGGCAATCTCTTCAATATAATGTAGAGGCATTATGCATAGCTGTAGCTCGATAGGCCAGAGTGGAAGTAGAACAAGAAGTATTTCCTTGATTTTTTGTTAATTTTTCAAAGTTATGGTTAGTCTTAGCATCATAATGAAGAATGAAACAGATAAACAAATTATGTTCCCCTCTTTAGTTGATGAAAATATGATTAATGGCAAAGCTAAGTGTGCAATTTTACTTCTCTGCGAGTTCATCCATGAAAAAAATAAAATATCTCTTGAAATGATCGAGTTGCTTCTTAGTGCAGGTTGATGAAGGCACAGGTAAATACTTCCCAAAGATGAATATTACGTGCTCTTGGTTTTCAGTCTAGCCTGCAGTAAAAAGCAAAATAGCTCTATTAAAAAGAAGAATGACAACAGGAAAAAATGTTGAAAATAGCATATGCTCCAATCAGATAATTTCAGAATATGGTCATTGTTTTTGCATGCGCTTAATAATCTACCAGCATTCAGAATGACCTCTGATTAGCTATAAATTGCATTATTCTGATACTATCCAGCTTATTTATCACTCACATATGCTTCGTTAATCGTTTCCTCAGTTTCATTGTCATTCTCAGCTGCGTCGCTCATCGACATATGCTGCTAGCTACTCTATTAAACT
>Ga0302284_1001116_pt1 | contig 12170 bp, 11 predicted proteins | sample III_Fen_E2_1_FD_198760 | JGI IMG/M metagenome (GOLD analysis project Ga0302284, IMG submission 198760) | Peat permafrost microbial communities from Stordalen Mire near Abisko, Sweden - III_Fen_E2_1 | ecosystem: Environmental > Terrestrial > Soil > Wetlands > Permafrost | place: Sweden: Abisko...
AGACTCTGTAAATCAATATAATTCGGAAATGTTAAAAAACTGGGAGTCATTGCCTGTCTCTTTCATTTCTTCGGCGGTCAAAGGTAATGGCAGAATTGAAATACTAAATTATATAGAAGAATCTATCAACAATTTTTCAAATATCACATGATATCGGCCGGAATTTATAATTTTGTAGTCGAAACAGATCTATTACTAAGCAGCTAAAAAATAGGAAAATGTTCGGATCGGCACCTATGAAAGTCTTTTCCTGCAGGTCTTCAAAAGATCTTGCCCAGAAAATTACAGACAAACTTGGAATTGAACTAGGAAAAAGTTCGGTTACCAGCTTCAGTGATGGAGAATTTCAACCATGTTTTGATGAATCCGTAAGAGGCTGCATGGTTTTTATAATTCAGTCGACAAATCCTCCTGCTGATAATCTTTTTGAGCTACTGTTAATGATTGATGCAGCAAAAAGAGCTTCAGCATATAAAGTGATTGCCGTAATACCCTATTATGGTTTTGCGAGGCAGGACAGGAAAGACAGACCAAGGGTTTCAATTGGCTCGAAATTGTCCGCTGATCTTCTCAGCACTGCAGGCGTTGACCGTGTCATCACTATGGATCTTCATGCGGATCAGATCCAGGGTTTCTTTAACGTCCCTGTGGATCACCTGTTCGGCTCAGCAATATTTGCTCCATACATTGAACACCTGAAACTTAAAAACCTTTGTGTTTCGGCTCCCGATATGGGAGGATCAAAAAGAGCTAATGCTTATTCAAGACATCTTCAGTCAGAAATGGTATTGTGTTATAAACTTCGTAAGAAGCCAAATGTTATAGAAGAGATGTCTATAATCGGTGAGGTGGAAGGACGAAATGTTGTAATTATCGATGATATGGTTGATACTGCCGGCACGCTTGCTCTTGCAGCTAACATGATGAAAGACAGAGGAGCCACAAGTATCAGGGCCTTCGCTACTCATCCGATACTTTCAGGGAATGCTGTGCAAAGGATCAATGATTCAGCAATCGAGGAACTTGTTGTAAGTGATTCAGTACCTTTTGTTAACAGTTCCAGTAAGATCAAAGTGCTTTCAATAGCTGATATTTTTGCTAAAACAATACAGGCTGTAACAGAAAATCAGTCAATTAGCACTAATTTTGTATTCTGATTCCTTTGTTCTATATTTGCAGGCCAATTTTTTATTTAATGTCAAACGTGTAATGGGGAATTATCGTGATGATAACTCTTAGTAGCACAATAACTTTTAGACAAATGAAGACAATCGAAATTAAAGGATCTTTCAGAACAGAGTTAGGGAAAAAAAGTTCTAAAGAAATCAGGAAAGAAGGAAACGTACCTTGTGTGATCTATGGGAAAGAAAAGAATATTCACTTTTTTGCTCATGAGAACAGTTTTAAAAATCTTGTATATACCCCTAATGCACATCTTGTAAAACTCAGCATTGACGACAAAGAGTATAATGTTGTTCTTAAAGATATGCAGTTCCATCCTGTAAAAGATAATATTCTGCATGCAGATTTTATTGAAATTCACGATAACAAACCGGTAGTTATAAATATTCCTGTTAAAGTTACCGGCGATTCAGTAGGTGTTATAGCAGGAGGTAAACTAAGCATAAAGAGAAGAAGCCTGAAAGTAAAAGGTTTAGCTAAGGATCTTCCGGAAGCCCTTCCTATAGATATCACTAATCTTAAAATTCATGAAGGCATTAAAGTGGGTGAATTAGCATATGACAAAATAGAATTACTTGACCCTAAAAAATCAATGGTTCTCACAATAGCTACCTCCAGAGTTGCACAAAAGAGTGATGAAGAGGTTGCTGCCGAGGCTGCTACAGAAGCTACAAATGCTGCTACCGCAGCTGCTACTGCTGCTGCTGCTGCTCCAGCTGAAGAGAAATAGTTTTTTAGTCGATTAAACAATATTCAGGCTTGATGAAATATCTGATAGTTGGCCTGGGAAATATAGGTGAAGGGTATAAAGACACCCGACATAATATAGGATTTACAGTATTGGATGCCATGGCCCTGGCGTCCAATATTTCTTTTATAGACAGACGTTACGGAGCGATCAGTGAAACCAGATACAAAGGGCGTGATATTATTCTGCTCAAACCCTCCACATTCATGAATCTCAGCGGGAATGCAGTAAGCTTCTGGCTCAAAAAGGAAAACATCCCACTCGAAAATATGCTTGTCATTGTCGACGATATCGCCTTGCCACTGGGTAGTATAAGAATGAGGTCCAAAGGAAGCGACGGCGGACATAATGGGCTTGCCCATATCAGCACAATCCTTGATACCAATGATTACCCAAGGATCAGGATTGGTATCGGGAACAGTTTCAGAAAAGGATCACAGGTCAATTTTGTTCTTGGTAGATGGAACCCGGATGAAAAGAAATTTATGGAGGAGAGGACTTCAATTGTGATCGATATGATCAGATCATTCGTATTTGCCGGAACTGAACTGACGATGACGGTCTTTAATAAAGTGGGGAAAGTACCTCTTCCCGGGAAAGACCCCCCAACTCCAGCAAAGCAGGATTAAAACCTTTTTTAAATGCCTGATAATAAAACAATACGAATAGATAAGTTCCTCTGGGCAGTCAGGATTTACAAAACCAGAAGCATAGCTTCAGATGAATGCCGGAAGGGAAGAATAGTAATTAACAATATCCAGGTAAAACCATCAAGGACAGTTTTAAAGAACGAAATAATTTCAGTAAAAAAACCACCGGTCATTTATTCATACAGAGTGATCGAGCCCATTGAAAATCGTGTTTCGGCAAAGCTTGTTGAACAATATATTGAAGATCTGACAAACGAAGAGGAAAAAGCGAAACTCGATATAAGGCAGTCAGTCGGAATAATTTACAGAGATAAAGGTACGGGGCGCCCTACAAAAAAAGAGCGGAGACTGATCGATAAGATCAAAGATGATATACACGACTAAGGTTGAGGTTGAGGTTAAGGTTAAGGTTGAGACTTACTCAACCTTAACCTTAACCTCAACCTTAACCTTAACATGGTGGTATAAAGACGTAATATTTCAAAAATTGTTGTAAAAGTAATTCTCCTTTAATTACAGCATTTCACTTTTTTTTATCTTGCACTCAACACCTTCAGGTCATCAGTTAAACGATGAGGTGCAGGTGCATATTCTTTTTATAAATGGGGAAGGAAAATATTGAAAAGTATTCAGCCGGGTATGCTCTCTTAAAGTCTGTCGCAGGCTTTTGGCATAATAATGTCTTCTACAGGAAAGTCATAGTACTTGGCCGCGAAAATATTAATCCCGACCATCCGGTGATCTTTGCCCCAAACCACCAGAATGCTTTAATGGATGCACTTGCAGTTCTTTTTACGAACAATGGCCAGAACGTATTTCTTGCAAGAGCCGATATTTTTAAAAGAAAGTCAATTGCAGCAATCCTTTATTTTCTTAAGATCCTGCCTGTTTACAGAATACGCGACGGATTCAGCAGCGTTAAAGGCAACGATGAAATATTCATTAAAACCATTGATGTACTGAAAAACAAAAATGGCCTCGTAATTCTTCCTGAAGGAGATCATGCAGGGTTCAGAAGACTCCGGCAGCTTAAGAAAGGTATCTGTCGTGTTGCTTTTCAGTCTGATGAAGCAACAGGTTTCAGCCTTAAAATAAAGATTATTCCTGTTGGTCTCGAATTTTCGAACTACAGCAGGTTCAGACAGGTGTTGACAGTTGCATACGGCAAGCCAATTGAGGTATCGGATTACTATGAATCATATAAAGTAAACCCTGAGCGAGCCCTTAATGAATTAAGATCAAGGCTGTCAGATGAGATGAAAGGCAATATGATTCACATAGAATCTGAAGAAGATTATGGAGCAATTGATGAACTCAGAAGTATGATTAATGGCAGATTCAGTGATGATATCCGGATGCCAAAACTAATCCGGGACAGGATCCTGGTTAATAAAATGAACCAGCTCAGATCGTCAGATCCGGAGCTTTATCGTAGAATATGTTCACTTAGTCTAAATGTGAAAGAGAAAACAAAAGAACTTAATACCAGCTACCGGTTACTCGAAAAAAAGAAACACCCTCTCGGATGGCTCATTTCAGGAATGATTGGTATAGTTATTACATTCCCGTTGTTTATTTATGGAAATATTTTCAATCTGACCTTCCTCGAAATTCCTAACATTCAGGTACGTAAGACAAAAGATCCACAATTTCACTCATCTGTAAGGTATGGTATTTCCCTTTTACTTGCTTTTGTTTTCCTGCCTGCATATCTGATTCTTTCACTTCTCCTATTTTCTCCATTGTGGCTGGGATTGATTATTTTTCTTACCCTCCCAATCTCCGGACTCTTTGCATGGAATTATTATCTTCAGTACCGAAGAATTACAGGAGGATTCAGAATCAGAGGTTTAATTAAGAATAAAAACGAAGCATTTAATATTCTCAAAAGGAACCATACTGAACTGGTCAATCTTATTGCCACGCTATAGAATGAAGAAAGAGAATCAGTTTTCAGGCAAGGTAGCCTGGATCACGGGGGCATCCTCAGGAATCGGTGAGGCACTTGTTCATGAATTTATCCGAAGAGGTGCAACAGTAATAGCTTCATCTAATGATAAACCCGGACTTGAGAGGGTAAAATCAGAATGCGGCGATAAATCCTGGTTGGTTCATTGTATCCCATTTGATCTCTCCGACATGACCGGAATTGAAGACATAGTTGAGCAGCAGGTCAAATTATATGGAGGAATTGATTTCTTACTTAATATCGGGGGGATAAGCCAGAGAGCAAGAATTGATGAATCTCCTATGTGGCTCGACAGAAAAATTTTCGAGATCAACTATTTCGGTACAATAGCTCTTACCAAAGCAGTTTTGCCTTACATGGTAAAACAAAAATCGGGACATATTCTTGCAACAAGCAGTATTTCAGGCAGATTCGGATTCCCACTTCGTTCTGCATATTCCGCTTCCAAACAAGCACTTCATGGGTTCTTCGAGACACTCTATCTTGAAAACAAAAAGTACAATATAAGAGCATCTGTCATTATACCCGGCAGAGTCAGGACTGCGATTTCATTTCATGCGCTCGATTCAGAAGGAAAGGAACATGGGAAACTTGATGAGGGCCAGGCTAAAGGAGTCTTACCAAAACGCGCCGCAGAAATTATTATCAGGGGCATGGTCAGGAACAAGCGTGAAATACTGGTCGGTAAAAACGAATTAATAATGTTGTATATCAGAAGATGGTGCCCCTGGCTCTTCTTCAGAATTGCTGATAAGATAAAATCAATGTAAATAGTTGAATAAATAATAGTGTTTATCTCCTTTGTGACCCTTAGTGAAAACCTTTGTGATCCTTTGTGGTAAAAAAAAAATCAATTAAACACGAAGGAGCATGAAGTAAAATACAAAGGAACACAAAGTAATAACTTATGGATAAATTTATTAAATAGCATAAACATGAAAGGTTATATAATAAGCGGAATCCAGCAAATGGGTATTGGTGTGGTTAATGTTGATGAAGCCTGGAAATGGTATATCGACCAGTTTGGAATGGATTGCCGTATTTTTGATGATGAAGCACCGGCAAGGCTAATGCTCCCCTATACAGGAGGAGAACCCAGAAAAAAACATGCAATACTGGCAATGAATCTTCAGAGTGGAGGTGGCTTCGAGATATGGCAATACACAGAAAGAGAACCAGTTAAAATTAAAGAAGAAATCACAATTGGGGATCTCGGAATCATCGCATGTAAGATAAAAGCAAAGAATATAAAAGAAATTTTGACTTCATTTCAAAAGAAAGGTATTTCCGTTCCCGCCGAGGCAACTAAAGATCCTTCTGGCAAAATGACCTTTTATACTAAAGACCCTTTTGGGAATATATTCCAGCTCGTGGAAGCAACAGACTGGTTCAGGGATGAGAAGAAAAACACCGGCGGTTGCTATGGAGCAATTATTGGAGTGACAGATATTGATAAAGCAAGGGTTGTCTACTCTGATATACTTGGCTACGACGAAGTTATCTATGATAAAACATCTGTTTTTCCCGATCTTGCAGATCTTCCCGGTGGAAATAAAGAATGCCGTCGTGTACTTCTCAGGAGATCAAAATCGTTTACAGGCGCTTTCAGCAAAGTACTTGGGGATAGTGTTATTGAACTTATTACTACTCCGGGAAACCCAGGTAAAAGGATTTATGAGAACCGGTTCTGGGGAGATCCGGGTTTTATTCATCTCTGTTACGACATGCACGGAATGGATGAACTGAAAACCTTCTGTGAAAGCAAAGGATTTCCGTTTACCGTCGACAGTAAAAAGAGTCATGAGGGCAACAGTTTCGACATGGGAGAAGCAGCCGGATATTTTTCGTATATAGCAGACCCCGATGGAACACTTATAGAGTTTGTTGAAACTCACAAGGTGCCAATCCTCAAGAAGTTTGGATGGTATCTCGATCTGCGAAAAAGAGATCCAAACAAATCACTCCCAGACTGGATAGTCAAAACTTTAAGATTTTCGAGAGTAACTCACCTCAATCCCTCGCCCAGGAGATAGAGGCTCTAAAACATTATTATCATATTTATCATCCCCCGCTCTCCTGGGAGCGGGGGACAGGAGGGGGTGAGGCCTTCGCTAGGTTCTGGTTCCTGGATTTTTTGCTAAATCCTCAACTTTCTGCAATACCCTCATCACGTTGCCACCCCATATTTTTGTTATATCTGATTTTGAATAACCTCTGCGGAGCAACTCGATTGTAATATTTTTCATGTCTGAAGCGGTTCTGCAACCTTCCACTCCTCCTCCTCCGTCAAAATCAGTGCCTATTCCAACGTAATCGATCCCAATCACCTGAACAACATGATCAATATGATCAACAACATCCTTTACAGTGGCAGGTTTTTCATATGTCTTCTGAATATCCTTATATTCTTTGCGGACAAGCTTTTTTATTGAATCAGCAAGGGTATTATAGTCACCATATTTTTTCTGGAGATCTTTAAGTTTTGAATCCATTTCAGGATTTGGTTCTGGAGTCTTTAGATAATTCCCAAGAATACATATCTGAATAACTCCTCCATTTTCCTTAAGCGCCAACAGCATATCATCCGAAAGATTTCTTGGGCTTCCGCACAATGCCCTGCATGAAGAATGAGACGCTATTACAGGGGCAGTTGTAATTTTCAGAACATCGAAGAAAGATTTGTCAGAAATGTGTGAAATGTCAACCATCATTCCAAGCCTGTTCATCTCCTTTACCACCTGTGTACCAAACGGAGAAAGACCATTGTTTTCGACACCGGCAGGATCTGTTGATGAATCACATATATCATTATTCTTGGTATGGGCAAGAGTCATATACCTGGCGCCCAGGTCATAATATTGCTTAATCCTTGTCAGATCTTTGCCAATTGGATAGCCATTTTCCACACCGATGAATGCTGCGATTTTTCCTTCTTTCTTTAGCCGGTATGCATCGTCGGGAGTTGTTGCAATTTCTGCCATCGAAGAATTTTTCAGAACATTCTTGTGTATTGAGTTGAATATATCAAGGGCCTTCTGATGAACTATTGTGTAAGTTGAATCGTTTCTCGGACCTTGTCCTGTAAATACAGCAAAGAATTCCGCATGAAGTCCGCCTTCAACCATTTTTGGAAAATCCACACATCCGTCAACGCTCCTGAGCCCCAGGTCAAAACCCGGATCAGAAAATTCCATAGGAGTATCACAATGAGTATCTACTGTAAGAATGGATGCATGAATTTTATCAGCTCTTTTGACAAGTTGTTCTTCACTGTTCCCGCAACCCGCTAAAAAAAGAGATACAAGTAATAAATTGATGAGTAATTTCATAATATTTTGGATGAATTCAGTCGCAAGATAATTAAAAGGAATCCGTTGTTTTCTGTTTTTTGCCTCTTTAACCTATTTTAACAATGGGAAAGCCCCGGCGAATATCGGGGCATAAATAAAAGTTTAAAAAAATACTTTACTATATGAAAGAAAACTTTCCAGAACGAGGGATTACCAGTAAAGGGTTTATATTAAGCTGTAATAAGATATTAATACTCGCTTTTTACTGAGGTGGTCCTGCAGGCAAAAGATAACCCCCATTGACGAGTGTATAGGTTTTTCCACCCAGACCACTATTGGTACTTAAAGTATAATATACATTATTGCCATTCCCGATTATATTAGAGACCGATGTTCCTGAAATACCCTAACAGGTTATTGTACCATTAATATATGAAGTGGCAGTCACAGTCCATGTACTATTACCATCCATTGTGAGTCCTATTGCTTTTGCAGTGTTGGATTTATTTATAGCACCAGTAAATGAAGAATAGTCTTCTAATATAATATACATTGTGCTGTATGCATCAGTATGAATAATACCTGAAATGGTTTGTTGCTTAGTTGAAAAATAAGTAATGCCTCCGCTTGACGCTGAGGAACCGCCCCAGCTACCCTTTATACATCTGATTAATGTATCACAACTGTTGGAAATATTTACTCCTTTTAATGTAATGTAAGCAGTTGAGTTGGTGTTATAAAACAGTCCGCCCGATTTGCCGGTATAAGTAAACGATCCGCCGGTCATTGTCAAATATCCATCGACTCCTGAAGCATCTCCTGACATACTCTGATAAAGCAAAGATCCCCACTTATTAAAAGTGCATTTAACAGTGCAATTATTCAGTACAATTTTATTTGATCCTTCTGTCACAAGGGCTTCTGCTCCGTTTGACGCGAGTGTCGCATTTGTGCATGTAATATTACCTGTTGAATAGATTGCCGCTGAATTAGAACCATTTGATGTATAAATTCCACCTGTCACGCTAATTGTTCCTCCGCCACGGTCGGTCGCAATAACACTTGAGCTCCCGCCTGAGGTGACAGCCGTATCATTTTTGACTGTCATTATTCCTCCACCACTGCACATTATTGCATGTCCTCCACTACCTGTATGGGTAAACTTATCGCCTGAAGATGAAATACTTGCCCCGCCGAATGCAAAAATACCATTTGCCCCGGTCCCTGTTGAAGAAACTTTATTACCTGATGAATTGATTATTGCAAAACCTGTGGCCGAGTATGCCAGAATAACAGCATTTAAACCATAAAAAGTGCTATTGTCAGTCGAAGATGAATTGGATGAAGAAGAAACTGTCGAACCTGAAAGATTCAAAGTGCCTCCGGTAACTTTAACTGCCGATAAATCGGCTGTAGATGAAACATATGTTTTTTCTGTAAGAGATTCTATGCCACTGCTTTGAGAGTACGTTGTAACATTATTTGTCAGATCGGAAAATTGACTGTTATCTTTCTTGCAACTGAAGCATAAAAGCATCAATACCGAGACTACTAAATTTACCCTGCTCCTCATGTTTGGTTTTTTTCTAATTTGATAATGCTATTTACCTAATCAAGAAAATCTTTATTCATTATAAATTCAAAATTACGTTTGCTTAAGTCAAGTAAGAAATAATTTCAACTAAAAACTGAAACAATTCAACGAAATACCCTATTTCATCTACGGGATACTCTTATAATTACGATAAGCCCCGCTCCGCCGGAGGGCGGACGGGGCAGCCATGAAAAGAATGAAATTGCTTTTTGGACAGTAAAAAGCTAATTACCGAAAGTAAAAATATACCATTTCTCCCCAAAAAACAAGTTTAAAATACACATTTTCAAAAGTGTATGTCAATACACGACGAACTAGAGTTTCAGAGGCGTAAACAGACTTAACAGGACAATTATACCTATAGCAATAATTACAATTCCTGCAATCTTATTTATCCTGACAATTAACCTTAACCTGATTTTCTGTTTGAACCGGCTGACAAAATAGCTCAGAAAAAACCACCAGGCTATAGTTCCTATTAATACTCCGGGAATAAGGAAAAAAGGCACCAATTCGGGTCTGACATTTCCATTGATATGAACACCTGAAAAGAAAGCAACGAAAATAAAAATCGTATATGGATTGGATACTGAAAGAACAAATACCGAGTAATAATCGCGCCATAATGATTTATTTGCATTTTCCCTGTTTCTGAATTCCTTAACCGGGTCTGAGAGGAATACTTTTAACCCTACTCCTATAATAACTAACGCAGCTATTAAGGTGATAATAAATCTTTCTTTATTTATAAAACTGATTATTACCGTGAATCCAAGCCCCGACAAAACTGCCAATAGGGTATCGGCACTAGCCAGTCCAAGTCCGGAAAAGAATCCCGAGAGCCATCCTCTTTTTATTGTTCTGTTAATCAGCACAATGCCTATAGGCCCGGGGGGCATTGAAACTGCTAGCCCAAGAATTATTCCCTTAAGTAATATTTCTATAGCCGAAAACATCTTTCTTTATAATGTGCAGCAAATATAATATTTTATTATCCTGAAAGAATGTTCTGATTAATCAAGTGCACTCTGAAATTCTTCTGTTATTTTTAGAACTTTAATTTTTATGGCGGAAAAAAGAAAAATCTGGCATTGGCTTGCTCTTACGGTGTTATCATTAATATGGGGAACCAGCTATATATTAATGAAAAAAGGGCTTGAATCATTCTCTCCTCTTCAGGTAGGCGCCCTGAGGATAGTGATAACTTTTTTATGTCTCCTACCGATAGCACTAAAACACATCCGTCAACTTAACAGGACAAACATATTATCAATAATAATAATCGGATTATTCGGCAGTTTAATCCCTGCATTTCTCTTTCCTCTTGCCGAGACTAAAATCAGCAGCTCACTCGCCGGCATGCTGAATTCCCTTAGTCCGGTCTTTACTCTCTTGTTCGGAATATTTTTTTATAACCGGAAAACTATCAAAACCCAGATTACAGGGGTATTTCTGGGATTACTTGGAGCAACTGGATTACTGTATGCCGGATCATTCAGCTTCAATATTTTTGGTCTTTTTGTAGTTCTTGCTACAATCCTTTCCGGAATAAGTTCCAACGAAGTGAGTAAAGTAAAGGCTATGAACGGGATCAGGATCACTGCACTTTCATTCTTTGTGACCAGTCCACTGGCAATAATATACCTTGTATCGACAGATCTTTCTGTTCCCATACATACCGAAAACTGGATCAGAAATTTTTGTTGCATAGGAATTCTGGCTGTGCTTGGAAGTGCAACTGCTGTTGGTATCTTCTATCTGCTGATCAGAGACACATCTCCCATCTTTGCATCGTCAGTGACATATTTCATACCAATAGTGGCAAGCATCTGGGGTTTAGCAGATAAGGAACATTTTTCCTCCTCAATGATTATTTCAGTTGTTTTTATATTTGCCGGGGTATTCATTATCAACAAACCTGATTTTTTCAAAAAAAGACGACCAATTTCAGATGAATAAATATAACCTTGTCGGACTCTCAGTTATCGGAGGTATTCTCCTGGGATTAGCATGGACCGGGTGGTGTTCAGGCCTCATACTTCTTATCGCGTTTATTCCATTTTTCCTGATAGAAAACTACTTATTTGAGAATCCTAAAAGGTTTACACCTAATGCCTATTTTATCTTCATCCTTCCGGGTTATGTGATTTTCAGTATAATTGCTCTCGGTTGGATGAGAGTTGCCAGTCTCACAGGTGCAATTTGCGTAATGATGGGGCTGTCATTTTTAATGGCATTCACAACATGGCTTGCACATATTGTTCGTTTGAGAGCAGGCAATTTTTTAGGTATTTTATCGATGATCACATTCTGGCTGGCCTATGAATATCTAAGCCTTAATATAAATATAATTTCTCCATGGTTGAATCTCGGCAACGGCCTTTCCAAGGATATCCTTTTCATTCAATGGTATGAAATATCCGGAACTGCTGGCGGTTCTCTATGGATTTTATGTTCCAATCTTTTTCTTACAATATTCCTGGTAAATTCTTTGACAAAAAAAAGAAGCAATAAAATCTATCTGATTATCTGGCTGTCAGTGATTATTATACCGTCAGCCATTTCTGTTCACCGGTATTATTCAATCAGTCAGAATACCAATAATGGATCTGAAGTAGTTATTATCCAGCCGAATACAGATCCTTATACTGAAAAGTACACCGTTCCGTTCGAAGATCAACTGAAAAAAGTTATAACCCTTGCAAATACCCGGATTTCAGAAAAAACCGATTGGGTC
>Ga0302284_1001118_pt1 | contig 12165 bp, 5 predicted proteins | sample III_Fen_E2_1_FD_198760 | JGI IMG/M metagenome (GOLD analysis project Ga0302284, IMG submission 198760) | Peat permafrost microbial communities from Stordalen Mire near Abisko, Sweden - III_Fen_E2_1 | ecosystem: Environmental > Terrestrial > Soil > Wetlands > Permafrost | place: Sweden: Abisko...
TAAGTTGATTCAGTTAGTTATAAGTCTTGCTTGCCATTGTTTAGATCTAAGTAGGGTTGTTTTCGGGGTATGTTTTTTCACCTGTATAGTGCTTAGTCAATTATCGGCAATCACCCATGTTGTAGTAGTTGTTTAAGTTCACCATGTCGTAAGCAGTTCGATTAGTAGATCGGAACTCTTTCTGAAAAAATAAAGATTATTTTTAAACAGTTAAATAGTATGAAAAAGAACATTAAATGTTTGCTAATTTCAATATATTTTCTGTTTAATTTTTGGATTCATTCTGATCTAAAGTGGATTTAATTTCTATCTGTAAATGATTCATATTGTCTGCTTTGTGAAATAAATTGATTAAGTGCTAAAGTGATTTATGTTGTCTGTCTGTTTATCTTACAAATCCATCATCTGCGATAATATTTCGAGTGTCCCAAGGAAGATTTCTGTTGGTTCGACCAAGAGGAATCAGCTTATTGGTATCTGAAGCAAAGGATATCGATTTTTCTTCTTCCCTCACCTTCATTGAAGAGAATAAAAATGTCAATAAACAAAATATATATCCATTTAAATTTTACAGTTTTGGTATGAAGTTGATCACGAAACGGTTGGTTTGGTGCTAGTCTCTCTTCATACCAGTTACCTAAATATCAATTTATGGAAGATAATTTATTGAGTTTTACAGCTATTAACTCATACCCATGAGAGATGTCTTAGTGTATTTATCACAAGCCTATGCCATTTCGTTTAAATGTGTTTGATTTTCTTCAGTATTTTTTCTTATTTCTTCTTGTTTTTTTGTCAGATTATTAACAAAATATTAAAGGAACTATTTCATGCGATAAATAATTGAAACCACCACTGTGGAATTGTTCAAAATTACAAAAAGAGATCATTTCAATTGATTGTAATATCCTATTCATTCATAAGAAAATCAAAGAATAATCATAAGCAAAGAATCTTCATAAAAAACATAATGATAAACTGAAAGGAATTGAATACAAATCAAAAAAATAAAGAAAATAAAGAAAAAATAAACATAAATGCTAAAAAATGGGACTAAGTAAAAACTGTGGTTAAGAAGATGATCTTTGTAATAGAACAAATTAAAACCTCAAAGAATAAAAAAGACCTCTTCGTTTGAGCTTGATAATTAATAATTAGGTTTTTGATTTCTTTAACTTTTTTTGAAGATGCTATTGAAAAAATTTTTTTATCTTCAAAAATAGAAGTGTTTAGACCACTGCAGTAGTTTTTTTTATTTCTTTTGGAATAAATTAAGATTTTTTTTTGGGATTTTGGTTATTTCGGGCTGAAATGTCTTGCATAAGAATTAAAAACTTGCCTAGATTATTTTATGTAGAAAAAGCATTAATTTCTAGCAAAGATCCTTCATAAAATAATAAATTCTAACTCATAAAAAATGAAGAATAATAAAAGAGTAAAAGTATGGTTGAAATGCAATTTTAGAAGGAACTCGAAGAATATGAGCGAGTGAAAGAAATAAGGTAAAAACTGAGACAATGAAAAAACAAAGAAAGAGATATATCATTTAGTTTCCTCTTATGCTTTGAGATCTTTGGTGACTTCTTCGATTAACTGCTGCTCACTCTTGTTATCATATTCATCATAGAAATCGTGGAAATCAGAGGAGGAGATATCATCCTCCTTCCAGAGGAATGTTGATTGAGGATTTTTGCAGATCAGTGAATATTTAATGCACTGTACAAGTTCCCGCTTCTTTGTCGCCGTATTCGGGACAAGCTTGAACGCTTCATCGATAAATTCTTGGAGATTTGAGCGGAAAATTTTTTGGAAATTTTTATCTCCCATGATTAGATCTTAGTTGATAATCGTGAAGAATTCTTTGATTTTCGGTTGGGAATCAAGTTTCTAGAGATAATTCTAAGCTCTGGCGAACACTTCTTAGAAATAAGGCTTCACGAATTGAATATCCTAGCGAATCATTTGTAAAGTTTCCTGGTATTCTTTGGAGGCTATGTAAATTTTCCATTAGTCTGCAGGGAACTTTTCTTATTGAACTTTGTTTGTCATACAATCAGTGAGATATTGGAATCCAATGAGTTAGTTCTTTTGGAGCATGAAGATTATGCGGTAGAATAGATCTTCGGGCATGCGGAGGACTTGCTCCTTGTAGAGTTTAAAGATCATGTTGGTTGTGAAGTTGACAAAAATGCCCAGATTTCTTTCGAAAGTCAGATAAGAATCGATTTTCATAATTTCATCACGTCTCTTTTTTTGCAGCATCTGGATTTCAGCCACTTTGTCAATGTTGATCTTATCGCTTGACTAATTAAAATGAAATACATAGAATTTTTTTTTTCAGTTTAAGATCACTCTTCATAACGTTTCTCAAAATAATATTTACCTCTTAAACTTGCATATCAGCGGATTCATCTTCCCCAACAGTTGTCAGTTCCATGATATTCTTGCTATCCTCATTGAATGCTTGGATTTGCATTTTCTTGTCAACTCCCACGACTCTAATCTGATTGACATAATAATCATTTCTAGCAGCTGATTTCAAGAGTTCATCTTAGTTTAGCTCGATTTCTGCGAGGTGCTTTCTGACTTCTTCATTATCGAATTTGATGATTTTATGTTAGAAAAGTTCTTCCCAGCTGATTCTATCTTCATCAGTCTACACAAGCATTCTTCGAAGCATATCTTTAACGATTTCCGAACGTGGTGGCTACTCAGGGAATTCAAGAGGTTTCTTGCGGATGTTGTCAAGGAGTTCATTTGGTGTCTTACCAGTCCAAGGTGTTCTGCCGTAGAGTAGCTCATAAAACATCATACCTAATGACCAGATATCGCATTTACTGGAGAAATATTCCTCTGCGAGAATCTGAGGAGACATGTAGAGGGGAGTACCTTATATTTATTAATAAAAACAAAGAAAATAAACAATTATTTCAAATTTAAAGTTGCAAAAAACTCCAATTAAAACATATTTGAGTGGTAAATACTCCTCTAAACTTGAGATTTTACCTAGATAAGTGAGTTTCAGTTAACTGTTCATTCCAGAACAATCGAGCGTCCTTGCAAAGCCAAAATCAGTAATATGAGCTATGCCCTTGTGAAGGAGAATATTCGCTGGCTTAATGTCTCTGTGGATGATTTTATTCTTGTGAAGTTCCTTGAAACCTTCACAAATTTATCTGAAATACTGCACAGCTTCACTTTCTGGCAGTTTTCCACCTCTCTTTTCTAATAATTTCTTGAGATCTCCATCGGCGCAATACTCCAAGAACATGTACAGATTTGATGCTGTTCTTGTTGCATAATGCATCTTGACAATGTTGGGATGGTTAATCTTCTACAGAATCTCAATTTCTCTACGCAGAAGCTTAATGAAGCTGCTCTCAGAAGCTACCTTCTCAAGAGAGATAATCTTGACAGCTACTTGCTAAGCATGGTTGTCTTTGAGAAAACCTTTGACGACTTTTCCAAAGGCTCCCTAACCCAGCAGCTTATTCTGACAGACTATGAACTTATCTATTTGCTTGTACTCTGCCATTTCTTCTTATATTTTCCTTCTTTTTTGTTGTTGTTTTTCACAAACTTTTTTTCTAATTTATATTTTTATTTCCCTCTTCTTTGATAATCAAGAAAACACACATACCCACATCCTCCCATAACTTTTCAATCTCTTTCACCTGTTTCCCAGCTTTCTCTCATTCATCGTGAGCGTGTCTCGCTTTTAGCTCTATCCACTCTGGATGTTTTCTCTTTTTTGTATTTTTAAGTCTTTCTAACCATTTTATTTCTTAAATCATAGCTATTATAATCTTCCCTTTGATTTATTGTATTTTACAGCTATTAAAATATACTCATGTTTTTTGATGATCTAAATTACCCATCAATTTGAATCCAAGTTCCCTTTGACATTCCTTGACTTCTTTTTGCAGAATAAATCTCTTTTGGTATTTATATAATTCCTTATTAAGTGCATTTCTCTTCCTTTTAACTATAATCTAACACAATTTTTTGATGAATAAATCTCTGCAAAGAGCTCCTTTGATTCTAAAATATCTCAAATTAATAAATCTCCTGGTGGGTGACTCAAATTTAAGAACAAAAAAATATCCTCCATGGAATAACCTCTCAACAACGAATAAAACCATCCAAAGCACGAGAAAAAAACTGTGAAAAACAATTTCCTTCATGCTATCGATATATTCGCATTTCTTCCAGTTCCGAAAACAGAAGAAGTCTCCACGAAACGCTCTGTGATTGGATCAGTATCGTTGATAGTCATCTTCCTATCATATTTAATTTTCTCGCTTGTTTATTTTTTCACAAATAACCCTCCTCGTATCAATCAATACTCGACTCCACTTGACTACAGTACCATTGTAAATACTCCTAACATGGCAATTGGTTTTCTAAGTGGGAAAGAGTTCGACGACACCAGCTATAATCGAAATCCAGCATATTTTGACATAATTGGAAAACGAAAGATTAAATATTATGACATTGATACGTAAGGCTTCTCAGAAGCCACAAGGGATCTTTACCTCTAAGACTCAACTCCCACTTGGTAGACAACAAAAATTACTCCATACTTTTTTCCATTAAGTTATTCTAAACAACCTCCAAGGTATCTCTCTAAATATGTTTTCTTTAATCAACAGGATAACTTAATAGTTAGAAATCAAAGCACCATATTTCGAGCCTGATGATCAACTTCAGATGCAAGGACTCCTTTATTCTTCTCCTATCCATTAATATCCTAGTTTTACCCTCTACACTTGCAGGAACAAAGTGAATTAAGCATACAAGTGTGCATCCACAGATGACATAAATAAACTGTACGCAGGTAGATTATCATAAGATACTCTTAATTATTGAAAATTATTAAAACTTCCTGGTCAGAAAAAAAATTCTAAGAAATTTATTTTATAATTTTTTTTTAAATTTTTTCCCAGGAGGAAGGCTTTTTTCATATTTCCAGAAACAAGCATCAACGAACTATGCGTCAGGGAAAACAGTTGATTCGAATGCTAACTAATTCTACTCGTTTTATTACTTCGTCGTACCTGGACTCTACAACAGAGCTGAAGTAGTCTATTAACTTGGAAATGTTGATCGTTATCCAGATTATGCAACTCGATTCACTCATGAGACAAGCTAAACACTTTCTATCATTAACTAGTATAACTATGTCTCAAATGTGACAGCTAACGATGCTGCTTAGAATCCTCTTACAACAACATACTTACCTTCTCAGTATGCTTTCCAAGTATGGGCACGTCTTGATGAGGTAATTCATAGCATCAATTCCCCAAAGAAAAGCTAAACAAATCATTTAATTTTATTTTCCATTTTCTCTACAATAAGGATGTTCTTCAAAACGAAGTGGTTTACGATACAATCATGGACAAAGTATCTAACTGGGGTGCATTTTGGGGAGTGCTATTCTCAGCATTTGCAATATATTTCCTTCGTTACAACAAAGAACGCTTCTACAAGTTTAATCCAGATTGGGATTAATTTGACAAAAAAATCGACAAGTTTGACAACAATGCTCCAGAAAATCAAAATGACTAAGAAAATCATTACGAACAAGTTGCTGCTCCTCCTGCCGATGCAGTTACAATAGACTAATCCAAATCCTGAGAAGGAAGAGGATAAGGAATATCATTATATTTTTATTATATTTGCTGCATTTTTTATCTGTCAAAATTACACTTCTTTTGTGGAAGTTTTGCAAGAAAATATAAAGAACTAATATTGAAAAAAACAAAAAAATACTTTTATTGCTATTGTGTACATCTTTTTGAGGGGAAAGAAAAGTATTTGTGGGGGAGTAGTAAAAGAATTTCAGGGGCACCAGCAACAGAGTGGATTAGAAGAAGTAGTTTATTAGTCTTGTGAATCTCCTTCATATTTATCAGTGTTGAAATAAGGAGGGGGGTGGGTGGGGGGGAGGATGCATAAATGAAAACAAAAGGTGATGAAACTTTCTGAAAATAAAATTTGTTGCTTTAGAGAAACCAAAATCAACCCCCCTCAATTTATATCTTTGGTGCGCTTGAGCATATTTCCAAGAGGATTAAGGGAATGTTACATGCTTGTTGTAGTTATTTGTGTCGAAGATAATTAGTTGAACTCAACGTGTTTACTTGCTGGGTTGATTTTTTTATTACTGCGAGCTTTCTGTTTTGCTTAGTTGCTGTGACAGCTACTTGGAGCTTCGTTCTAAAGAAAATTTAAAAAAGATGCTTGGTTACTCTAGGGTTTTTCGTTGCTGTTTCCCTTGTTCTGCAAGTAGCTTGCAGAATCCGTTGTTGGAGGGTATACGCTAGTTGTTTAATTATTATCTGATTAATTATTGATTCCTCTACTGCTGTAATGTTTCTTACGTTTCTAGTGATAAGAAGATGTATTTGCTATGCCATTCGGTTACTGCTATTGCTGATTACTTCCAGTTAAATTAGTATTTGAATAAACTTATCTTGTATTTTGATTGTTAATGTTACTATTGCTATTACTTAGATCATTTCTACTATTAGAATGGTGATTTGAATTGCTTTAATTACTTTAAGCTTAAGCATTAGGCCAAGCATAAGGATTATTAACATTATTATTGTAGTTCTCAGAAGAATTATTGATTTGATAGCCGTTGGAGTATGCATCAAAGTGTGAATTGTCTCTTAAATTACTATTGTTGTTGTTGTTGTTTCTGGTACCTTTGGTGGGATTCTTTTGTAGATTATTTGTAAGAATCTAAGAGTTGTTGTTGCTCATCCAAGGAAACGACGATGGATGCATTTAATTATTAAAAGATGGAAATTACATGCCACCAGGAGGAGGATCAAGTTATTGCCTAAAGTATCCAGGAGGAGGAGGAGGAGGGTTATTATTATTATTAGTTCCTCTAGAATTGTGCCTGTGGGTGTTATTCTTAGCTGATCGAGGTGCATCTCTTGATTCAGGATTCTAATATTGTTTTGAATGATCATACTCATTCGGTGAATCATCTGATATTCTATATTTCATAAACGCTCCTTATTTCTAATAATCTAAGGGCTTATGTATATTATATTATTCCCCATAAATCTGCTATTTATTGCGATCTTGATGAAAATTACTATTATTTTTACTGAATTACTACGGCTAAAACGCAGAAAGGATAGATTATATCTACTACTTTGATAAACAAAGTGAAGGCTCAAACTTAAAGCCATCTCCAAGAACATCAGCGATATCATAGTCTTTGAGTTCTTAATTATAATGGAAGTTTTCCCTTTCATCGATTTCATAAAGTTCCTCGTCACTTTCACTCGTTTGGTCTTCTGGTAATATCTTGAAAACTAAATTGCTGAGATTCACTGCACACAGCGCTCGACTCAATATTTCTACATCACTTTGGGAGAAACATTTACGTCGTTGTCGTTGCTAATTGCAGTTCGTTTCGGATGCTTAGTCATCTTTGGAAATGTTGCTCTCACTGATTTCGAGATAGCGAGCTGCTTCCTGTACTAATTCAAACTACCGCTCGATTTCTTGCAGGCATTCTCTTTTCTGTTATTCCTCTAATAAATCCTGCTCTTCCGCTGTCAAGTTCGCGGATAACTTATTGTTGGAATTCTCACTTTAACTTTCATTATCGAAATACTCTCCTTTGATGGGTTTCGACTGCTATTAGCATGGCAGAGACTATTCTAACTACTCCTACTGATGCAAGTTATGCAGCTAAGATCCTTATGAATCTGCAGAAACGTTAGCAACAAATTGGCTATCCTTCTCAATCGGGGAGATATGATAATCTTCGCTGGCTACTTCGATTCTTGATTTATCATCCACTTCATGTTTGTCGGAATTCTCTTAAATATCTGCATTGTCCTTAACTTCATTTTCTTCTTTTTCTTCTCTAATTCCCTCTATATCTACACAATCCCTTGTGTTACTAATTATCTCCAGTTTATTCTCTTCACTTGCATTTTTCCTTATTTTCAAAGAATCTTCTCTTTCAAGAACACCAATTCTTAACTCCTTAGCACTCTTAACTTCACTCTCATTTACATCTTATCTTGCAGCTGCATGCTTACTCGCTTTCAAATACGCCTTGATTAGATTATTTTCAAACATAATGCTCAACAATTCTAGAATTCCCCGAAGTTTCACGCGAATTTCTTCAGAAGAATCTGAGGATTACATTGCTTCTGGGTTAGTATTACTTATTAATTGTGCGAATAAAGACGAATAATGTCTCTTTCTCATTAAGACCTTCTCGCCACTGCAGAACGAATCCACTACCATCTCTAGCATCTCGAACATATTCATAATCGCTCTTATTTTAAATTTCAACACTCTCTTTCTCCCTTGCAATAACGTAGAATCAGTGCAGTCGGGGATGTCTGCATCCTCAAGGGATATCTCCTACGGATCATTTGTAACTTTATTCGAAATGAGACAGATCGTTCTTAAGAAATTATGCAGCAAAGGATGATTATCCAGTAGTAACCCTGCTAAATCTTCAAAATATATAAACTCCAGAAGCACACGCTTCTCAGGCATCTTTATCATCTGTGTCGCTTTCTGCCTTGACTCCTACTAACACAAACAAGCTTTTTATTAAAACTGGACAAACTCATAATTAATTTATTAGTTTTATCCCTCCCACAAAGAGCACTGCAGTACATATACCCTCCAATGTTGCTATGTATGCCCTGTGAGAAAACCATCAAGTTTGCTGTCATTTTGTGGAGATAAAAATAAATCTTTACTTTCTACGGAACTTGACTAAGGAGCCCCACAAACTCATCGACTATGTTGAGATCATAGACAATGAATATGCGCTCTTTTTAAGACAGCGAGAGGGAATCCCAGAATTCAATGATTTTCTCTTTCTCGCATATTATTGGTCTGCAATCATGCAGGTAGGTTCTCTTGATGCTGTTAAGTTTATCGGCACTTAAAAGCCGACTGTAAGCCATGGTTTTATCTTCTTCTTCGCTTGCTTAGATTATCTCTGTGCTGCTCTTGGTATCAAAACAGAGGAAATCCCTTCAATTAAATATCTACTTTCATAAAAAGGTTTCTATTAATTATATTTGATTTGTTACCGCTCTTTGCGTTACTTTTATCCCAACTTTCAGAGGGAATAGCTCTGATTTTACGAATGAAATCAGTGAGATTTCTTTTTTTTTTGGCAGAGCAAAAAAAGTCAAAAAGATTGAGTTCAGTTTTTTGTTATTTTGTAGATTAGAAACCAAGGAATCGATCTGACTGAGATATTCTTAAAATATGCTGAGTCCACCACAAATTCCTATTAATTTATCAATAAAAAGAACAGAAAACAAGACATAGTCTTAGCTGTGCTCGTACATTGATTGATTATTTCACCACTCACTTCTAAACAATCAAATTATTTTTGTCCATCCCAACAAATACCCCCATCTGATGAAGGAATCAGAAAAGAATTGTTTATTAATCAACCCCCCAAAATAGATCAAGCTGATTAATTCAAAGCTTTAACAACTCTATTATCCTCAAATTTATCAATCAAAAAAATAAAATAAAGAAGTTTAAGGTAAACAAACATAAGGTAGTTAATTAAAAAAGATTGAAAAGCAAATAATTGTATTTTGGAAGAACAAAGGCAAATACAATGATTTTTTTTTTTTAATAGAATATGTAAAACACTCAAATTGTTATTATTGGTTTGAGTTACAAGTACAGAGTAATAATAGTTGGAGATCAGTTAAATTAAAAGGAGATAAAAGAAAATGTTGTCTCTGTAGTTATTGAATATCTAAGGGTAGTTTTAGTTTGCAATTTTGAAATAATAGGGGAAGTAGATAGGAGAATAATAGAATCTGTACACTTATTATCAGAGATTATTTTTCCTATTTAAAAAAACAAGCAATAAATTATAAAATGATTCAAATATTTTGTATTCTCCTCTAAAATCAAAATTATTGTTATTTTTTGGATTACTTTTCTAGTCTAATAGTGAGATTTTTGACACCAATATATATCTACTCAAACTTATCTGCAACAAGATCTTGCTGTTTTGTTAATTCTTCTGGTTTGGGCGTTTCTCTAAATTTAATCGTTTTAATTAGTGATTAGTTAAATCCCTTGGCAAGGACATGTGCAGCTTCGATTTCAATATTGCTATCTCCCAGACATATTAAATTTGTGATCAGCTTGAAACAAAAAAAAAACACACACAAAACCAGCATTAAAAGAATAAGATAAAGAGGTTGCTTTTTATTTTTATTAGTTACATCTTCATCTAAATGCTTCTTAAGATCTTTGAATGCTTCGATCTTCCATTTATAGTAATCACCTGGGAAAACATCCTCATATTCACTTCTTGCCGATACAACTGTAATCTCCCCTTCTTGTAGGAGTGCACTAACTCGAGGAAGAAATCTATCAAATCAAAAAATTATTTAAGACACACCAAAAATCAAAAATAAAGCAAAAAGTTATGTATTGTCAACAATTTTGTTTATTTTAAGAATGAACTTACAATCTGCTACTGTATTCAACCCAGCCTTTTGCTGCATTCGTGACAATATATGTATTTCCATAGTTTAATGCTTTCCGAAGAAGTTTTGTCTGTTCAATAAATAATAATAATCTTAAAACTAAAAATCTCGAGAAATCCAAAAAATTAATTTTTCTACTGCTGAGTTGTCAAGATTACTGAGCTATCTAAATACTTCAGTAGGAAAATCTGAGAAATTGTATTAGCTAAGGTAATTCGTACAAAGGATAGTATCATCCCAATCGAATATCGCAACTACATATGAAAGAGAAAAGCAAAACATTATTACATTATCATAAATCATTTTTGGAGCATGTAAGTAAGAGTTTTCCCTAGATATCATCGAATTATTGAAGAATCCAAGTGGTCGATTATAAATATATTCTTATTTCGAATCTCTTTAAAGTTTTACTTGATTGATGTTTTTGAGCTTGATTGTTTTTAAGAATATTTTATGACTACAATTTCTTTATGTAACTCTTCCTCACTTCTTCATCAGATCGTGACAAAAATGTCATTTAATAATCCCCAACTTCAAAAAGTTTCTCAACATGTAGATTCGTATTTAATAATAATTGCTGTTGTTTATCTTCTTCTTCCTGTTAGGTATCAGCATTGACTTGTGGACTCAAGAAACTAAACATTTTCTTTTTGATACCTAGCTTTTACAAAAACTTATGTCTATGCTCTTCATCCATTTTTTTTCTTAACCATTCTTTAGCTTCTTCTCGCTCTTTATCCATTTAGATTTCTCCCGCCATTATCATCAGTTTTTTCTTACCAAATTGATTAAAATATTCCAGATTGTTTGGTTGTTTTTTGTCTGGACAAATAATAATAAGAATAATAATTTATTATCTTATCACTCTTTGGATCTTTTTGAATCCACAACTGAGTAAATTAAAGTTTCTACTTTCCTTCTAATTCCTTTATTAAGTTAATTACGCATACAATCTGATTATCAACTTCTTCCTGTTCTTTTCTTTTAATCATCATCCTTTAATATTTTTATATGCTTTGAAACACGCAGTTTCTAATCTTGCGTGATTAGCTTTTGTAACTTGATTCAATATATTAACAGTAATACAAGTTAACTAAGATCCTTAGATGTAAAATTCTTTCACTAATAATTCAAAGAAAATTAATAGACAAATTAGAACATCATTTAGATTCATTAAATTGTCTACAATTTCTTCTTAAAGCAATAATTGCTTTATGTGGAACTTGACAGAAAATCAAAAAAAGGGTTGATTTATTTTCTACTTACTTTTTTTTTGGAAATAAAAATCACTCAATTTATCCTCTTGAGCCATCCAATCTACTTTAAATTGATATCAAATTCAAGTGCTCATTATCTTTAAAGCAATTAAAACTCTTCTGAATTATCCGTGTATGTTTCTCACAAAGATTCTTTCCAAATGAACTCTTTCATATGATTATCAGTAAAAATCTAAAACACATCTCTCCACCTTTAGAACTCAATTTACGATGAATTATCCTTTGATTCTCTTGAGAACCCAAGAAGGAAACTGCATACCAGTGAAAACTAATTAAATTAAACGGTAACTTTAGACTGTACATCACATCCAGCTAAATTTATCGTTATGATTCAAGATAAACTCTACATCAAACACACTAATTTC
>Ga0302284_1001125_pt1 | contig 12127 bp, 8 predicted proteins | sample III_Fen_E2_1_FD_198760 | JGI IMG/M metagenome (GOLD analysis project Ga0302284, IMG submission 198760) | Peat permafrost microbial communities from Stordalen Mire near Abisko, Sweden - III_Fen_E2_1 | ecosystem: Environmental > Terrestrial > Soil > Wetlands > Permafrost | place: Sweden: Abisko...
CTCCACCCTTCTCCATAAGAACATTCAAAAGCTTCATAGCTTATTAATCTTTCAATTCTGAATAGCTGTAATCAATCTCTTCGAGCTAAGCTACCGATTTTTCAATAGCATCTATGATCACATCATTATCAGCAGATCTAATATTGCAATCCGAAATATTGATGTTTCTTAGATTCTTTGAATTTCTGATCAATTCAGATAGACACCCAACAGCTTTCTTGCAGATGAAATTATCTTGTAAATCAAGAATCTCTAACGATTAGCAGTTTTTAGCTAAAGAATTCAGCAAAGCCACCATTCCTACTTCTTTCACAACATCCTGAGAAATTCCTAATTTTTTTAGCTTTGAGAGCGAAACCAAAGCAGCTGCAATAGCTATGGCTCCCTTATTTTCAGCCCTATTCCTAGCAATCGTGAATTCTTCAAGGTTAGGTGTACCTCTAGATAGAGAACTTGCAATTGTCCTGACTCCGTCTATTCCGAGACCAGCGTTGTCGATTGAGAAAATCTTTAAGGAATTTGCTTATTCCAAGAATGAGCTCAAAGCAATTGCTCCAAATGGATTAACTGCATTGTCAGAGATGTTTAGAGAAATGATTTGTTTGTTGAGCATTCCAGAAGAGAGAAAACCAATCGCTTATGGTAATTCATTTTTCAACCTAGCCACGAACATATCCCTCATGTCAACAGTCTGTTTTTTTAACAAATCAAATAGTAAAAGAATTCATGAAATCAAATGATATTGTAGCACAAAAATGAAGAGATGTTTTTACAGTTAGATTGTTTGCCCTCTTGAGTACTTCAGAGAATTCTGAGCAGAATAGCTTCGAGTATGAATTTCCTGATAAAACAATGTTTTAAATATCATTCTCAATATGATTTTCGATAAACTCAAGTTCATCTTAGTCTAGATCATTTATATTCTTGATCTTTTTTTCTTTTGCAACTCTCGGTCGGATCACAAATGTGTTTTTCAAGGACTGTGTATTCATGGAGTGAGTCAAGTTGAATTGTATTCAATTACAGATTGTTTGTTCTTAGAATTATTATTGTTATTATTAACTTTATCATAAAATGGTTGTTTGTGCCCTTGGGATTTAAATCTCAAACATATGACAATATTAGTCATTTAAAAACAAATGATTTGCAACATTTTTAGCCAAAAAAGTGTCACGATCAAATAAACTGTCACCAAGAAAATAACCAAATTCTTGTCTACAAGTAAAAAGTTAATTAATTGAAGTGGAAGTGTCCCTAACAAAGTCAGTCAAAAGGATCTTTAGCAGACTTTATTTAATGAGATTTTCTCCCCACAAAATTTATCAAAAAATCATGAAATTAACAGTGCCAAGAACATTTGAAGGAAGCAGACAAGGAAAAATTATCAAAATAAATATGTGTCTCCATGAAGGAAAAACAAAAAGTTTGCCTCTCCTTCAGAAAATAATTCTAAAATGGCTTATGTTGATTTCCCAATAAATAAACAAAAAATGCTCATTTGAGCTTTTAGTTTTATTGTTTTGCTTTAGATATTTTTATTTTTAACTTAAAAATCCATATTTTTGAAGTAGAAATTTACTTAAAGCAAACATTTTAAGTTTAATAATAAGTTTTAATGCAGGAAGTACCTATTAATGCTTTTTTTCAGTCAGATTTACAAGAAAAACTGTTTATTTTACTAATTAGCTTTTAGAGCTGTGATAAGGTTTTCAGTGTCATTCTAGAAATAATATTCTTAACAAAAATTCAGAATCATCTTTTTTAAATGGAAATGCTCATCCTCCATACTTTTGATTCCTAATTGAATAAATGAGGTTCTAAAGAGTTAGAAATGGTTTTAATAAAGGCCACAGCAAGACAAGATAAGTATTACATATGATATTGTATTCTCCAAACATAAATGAAATATGCAGATATTTCAGAAAATAAACCAAAATATCTTCTAATATTGTAAAAATATGAAGGGAAATAAATAATCAAAATACATAATTTTACCAATATTTTATGAGAAGAGAGAGATCCTTAGATATTTTGTTGATTTTTTTAGTTAAGTATTATAGTTTTTAAACTTCAAGGAAGTTGTCTCTGTGAGGAATAAGGAAGAAAACTATTTTTTGAGAAATTCTATTTTAAATTCTTAGAGTTCATCGAGAAAATCACAGAGGTATGTATCGGCAAAGGCGCGAGATGATATGGTTATTCATTCTACTAAAAAGCTAAAAATCTTCGCTAAGAATAAATTAAATTCTGCAAAATAATACATTCTACCGCTAAAGCTGCTCCTAATCCAATGCAAGCCAACGACGTCACTGTTGCGAATGGGTCGCATGAAGGACAAGAACCTGCACTTTAAAAGAAACTTAAATTCGATGAAAACTCAGCTGAACATCTTCATGAGCAGCAAAGCAGCAAACAAGAGGTTAACGGCTAGTAAATTCAAGTGATAGTATCAGACGACGACGATGAGGCCTCAGAAGAGCAATAAGAAGCTAAAACATCAATGACTGAAGGTGAAGATGAATATACAATTTTAAAACAGTTCAGTGAAACCATAAATTAACCAACCAAATCATGCCACAAATTACATTGATAATTCCCTTCATTTATCTTATCTTTGAATCTTCTTTTCTTGATTGTTCAATAAACTAATGCGTCTAAAGAAAAGGGATCGGAAGGAACAATTGAAGCTTAGAAAAAGAAGGAACAAACAATTGTTTCGGTGTTCAAGACAAAAAAGAAAAACACAAACAGATGCAAACTCTGCAAAAAAGGTGGAACTCTCTCCAGCTTCAAAGGTTGTAAGGAATGTGGCAGACTCTTTCACTTCGACTGCATCGGCGTTAAAAAAGAAGAAGGATAGAAGAAATAGTACATCTGCGATGGATGCAAGTAATACATATTTTAAAGAAAGAAAGAGATTGGAGGAAGTTGAGAGGAAATCAAGGGAAACAATTCATTGAAAATGGGCAATTTATATGAATACAATCTGAAATAAAGGCTAGAATTGAGGAGGGAACATAATTATTGCGCCTTCAAAGTGACTTTTCTTGGCGGGAAGGAAGAATAAAATTGCTTGTGTGTGTGTGTGTGTATTATGATTAAGTGAAAGTAAAAGTAATAGAATGATGCTGATGATGTGTCTTTCGAATGAAAAGGGAAAAGCAGAAGCAAAAACGAGCAGTCGATAGAGAAAAGGAGAAAAAGAAGAAAATAAAGGAAAAAGAAAAGCAATTGAAGTTAGAGACTGTCTTAGGCGATGCGGCAACTAAGAAACGTCCAGAAAAGCCACGTGATAAAGTCAAAGAAGAATAATAATAATTATTAGAAGAGTTTATCTTAAAATAGTAACAAAAATATCTTCATGAATTCAATAATTTAAATTAAAAAATTCCTTTTAGTATTTTTTCTAAGATAAGTTCATGTCTTTGACTTACAATATCTAACAATACTAATTGACTGTTTGAATTCTTTGCTATTTAGCCCTCAATTCATTGATGACAAAAAGAAATTCAAATATCCCATTGAAGATTAGCTTCTCAGAACTTATGAAAAAATAATCCCAGATCAAATTCTGCTTGCCAAGGTAATAAACAAAGAGTCAAAGAGATAGTCTATGCAAAAAACATAAACTAAGGATAACAAATTGTTCTTAAATTGTTGTTTTTTTGTTATTTTTTATGAAAACAGAGACCAGTTGGAATTGAATCTAAAATTATTCCACAAGAGTATTTCGGAGACATTCTAATGATTTGGAGTTTTGTTAGTTAGTTCTCTGAAAATCTAGATAATATCAATTTCACGAAGGAATAACTCTTCGTAGCGCTTGTAAACAAGAATAGTTTAGTTTGAATGATGTTAATTTATTATTATTTTAACCATGCAAAAATAGGATCATTAAGGAAAAGAAGCAGAACCGATGCTGAATCACTTATTCAAAACTTTAGCTAAATATCCTCTGCTTGATATTTACTACACAAACAAGATTGATAACCACAAGGAATTAAGTGATTAGCCATTTTTTGTTGCTTCCCGGTTCTTGAAGGATTTTGATTAAATCGATAGAGTAATTGATACAATATGGCCTGAATTTATTAGGAATCTAACATACTTCCAACAATATTCGTTAAACGTAAAAATGTTTTTTTAATTGTAAAATTACACTTTATTCTAAAAATTATATTTCAAATCAGTTTAAAGAAGATGAATTACTTGATAATGCATTAAGCATGATGAAGCAAAGCAGTTTTAGTAGTTTCTATGATCTTCCAACTAATCTAAGGATAAAAGTAAAAATAAAACAAGTTTCAAAGGGAATAACGCAAATATATTATCCAACTAATGAATTGTATTTTCCCCATTTTATCAGTTCTTAACATTACTGATCGCATGTGTTGATGACAGTGACAGTTTCCATGATGGAGTCATTGGTCAAAGATAAGAAAAAGTTCATGAATTAGCGAAGGAGAGAAATGATCTTTAACTTGAAATTAAAAAAGAAGAAGTAGAGTTATTTGTATTAGAGAATAAAATCAAGGAAATGGAAGCTGTCTAAAAGGGTTAGACATTAGAAAGCCTTGAATCGGTATCCAGAGCTGAGTCACTTAAAAAGCAGAGAGAATGGGAAAAAGAAAAAAAAGATCTTATGAGACTGTAAAATCAAGCTCACAAGATGGAATCAGGAATAAATAAAAAGAAATCAAAAGTCTAATAAATATCTTATGATCTCCCTCATTTTATTAATACTTCCTAGTTCTTAGGATAGGACTTTGAGAGGTCAGAATTCTGGGTAAAACAAAACATTCTTGAAAATAATGAAAATATTAATCTTTTTTGTTGTTGTTTCAGCTATTCCATACTGATCGCAAAGCTATTTATGTAAGAGAGAAGATTGAAGGAAATCAATAAGGCAAGTGGGTCTGCTTTAATACAAAGAATGATATCGAAGATTTCATTTTAAGTTTAAATAAACGAGGTATTAGGGAAAAGAATCTCTTCGAGAGTCTCATTTATGTTACGAAAAATGAGTATCTCAATTATTAGTTTGAAGATCTAGAGAAGAAAGCTGCTGCCTAGATAACAATAGCATAAGCATAATCATCGGGTTCTGTTTAGCTTGTTGGAAATTGTATTTAATTATCACTTGGAGCTGGTAAAAATGGGTTAAGTTTAGTTGATAATAAGGAAGAACAGTTGAAAGATAAAATTGAAGAAGAGAATGAAATCAAGGTGGATTAAGAAAACGAAACAAAAATTGAAGAACCTGTAGAAGAATCCAAGGAATAAGTGCTTTAATTTGCATTAGATTATGAGCAAACTGTGCTGAAACCTTAGTAAACATAGGCAAATTCTACAGTAAACAGACAAAGATAAAATGGAAGAAATTATTATTTTTTAACATATATTTTTTATTTTTTGATGTAGCGAAGCAAACGAAATCTTGCGTAGAAGAGCCAAAATGAAAAAGACAAAGAAGAAGCTTTTATTCTGGAGAGAGCAAGATCAACACTGCAAGATGTGAAAGAAATGATTCTGTCAACTGAAAATATGTACACAGATTATTTAGCTCGACGCAAATGCAGATGGGCTCCTAAAAAAACAAGAGAAGCTCTAAAAGCGAAGGTTAGAGATACAACTGATCCAAAGGAAATTCAGTTAATTCTTGATTAGCTAAATGAAAGTTTTTCAGCTGTGGATAGAATGTTCATCAAAGAAAATGGGAAGATCACAGAGGGTTTTATCAATAATGATGAAGAGGAATCGAATAAAAATAATGATGATTTAGAGGATAATGGATCAGCTTGCAGTTATGATGAAGACTACTAAGGTAGCAAAGGGAAGAACTCTAAAGTTGAGAAATAGCAATAAATAGAATAAACACCGGAGGAGATTCTTGAATCTTTTGAGAATAACATAAATATGCGATCGAAGAAAATCCCAAGTAAAATATTTTTATTTTTACTAAACTAAAAGTCTGATCTTTTGTATTTGGTTCTAGTGAGGATATGGGGAACTTATGTTGAAAAGGTGAAAAAGAGTTGGTAGAATCTACTTGTGGAGAATGTTATGGGATCATATCTGGCAGTTTACATTTTCTGCTTCTTGGTGCAGAAATTCATTTAACGAAAGAAAGAATAGTTGTAAATTGCTCAAAACCAAGCAGAAGCAGCTTAATAGGAAGAATAAAGGGCTTAGAAAACAAATGCTTTACTGGGAAAACGCAAGGCACCTTAATTTATAGATTTAGATGGATATAAGTTTTACAGTAATGAGAATTTTGTAAGAAGGAGTGATAGATAGAGGACGAAGAGACCAGATATGACAGAGATTGATTATGACGATGAGGATTTTGAAGATTAAGAAGATGATTAGAATGAAGAAATAGTTTTAAAGAAAAAGAAGATTGATAAAAAGAAAAATAGTCGGAGATCAAAATATTTAGATGAAGATGAAGATGAAGAAGAAGAAGAATATTAGTATGAATAAGATGCTGAAAATGATGAGGAAGAAAAAGAGGATGAGGATGAATAAGATGATGAAGATAATCAAAACTAGAATGAAGATAAAATGGATGTAGAAGAGAATTAAAAGTCAAAACCTTAAGCTGGAAAGGTGTTAAAGAGAGTGATTAGAAATAATGGATCAGATAAAATGAAAAAGATAGAAAATTCTGATAAATATGATTTAAATGAAAAATAAGGTAAAGGAAAACCTAAAAAGAATGGCAACAAAACGGATGATTCTGAAGAAGAAGAGTTTGTTTACTAAAAAGATAAAAAAAATGAAAAATAGAAGACTCAAGAAGCTAATGGTTCTGATAAGACGAATTCTGCAGAACATTTCAATATGAAAAAGAAAGTAGCAGTAGACGAAGAAGAATCAGAAGAAGAACTTAATAGCAATTCTCAAAATGAAAATAATGAAAAAGATGTAACAAAAAATACAGAATATTAAGCACAAAGAGTGAATATTTGAATTAATTTTTCAAGAGAACAATTTTTTTCTTAAGAAAAAAACAAAATAAATATTTTAACTGGCTAAATTAACTTGATTTAAAATAGGATTGGGATGAATAATGCAAGAAATGTGGACTCTTTGGAGAGCTAATCATGTGCGATACTTGCCCCTCTGTATTCCATCTTAAGTGTGCTGGGTTAGAAGTAAGAATGACACATTGAAAACCCAACAATTTTCATTTTTTTGAGATAAAAACCAACCTAATTTTAATAATTTTAAACTAGTCAATTCCCGAAGGCGAGTGGAGATGCGAAAATTGTTTGAGTGCTGCGACCCAAAAAAAGATCAAGATTAAGCTCAAAAAAGTCTCCAAGTGAACTTTAATTGTTTAGAGACTGATTTCATTTTTGAGTTTGTTTGTTAGAAAAGACATAATGCTGATAAAATAATAAATATTCATGAGAAGTAACTATGCAACAACAACAACAACAAAAAAGATTTTAAAAGGGGGTACAGACAAGCAGAAAATTTGATGGTCTTTTATATTAATGTTGCTGTAATTGGTTGAAAATTGATTCCTTCATTACTTCATGCTCTCTCTCTTCTTCTCTCTTTCTCTCAGACATTTAAGAAATAAGCTAATATTTTCACCAAAAACAAACAGAAATTCAATCAATAAAATTCTTTAACATTTTTTGGAAAGTAAAGAAATAATCCATTTTGTATTTTATTTTACCTGGAGTTTGTACATCAGATTTAAGTGTGCACCCTGCTTGATGAAGCAATGAAACTGCTGCGAAGATTGGTCCTTTTTTGAGTTAATCTGAAGTGAATGCAACTCCAAAACTCTCTCCATTCAGTGCGAAACTTAAAGTGCCTTTATTCATATTGAGATAGATCCCTAGAGTACCTTCTTTCTTGAATCGTTTTCCAAACTATTATCCAGATGCATTTGACCCACTTCTCAGCTATCCTAATCCATAGAATGCAAATCCATGATCAGAATCACAGAATGCACTGTTGAAATTGAAATCCTTTTTCGTCGAGACACCTATTTTCATTTCATTTTCAGTTTAACCGTCTGCTATGATCTCCCAATAATGGCATCCACTCATCATAGGCTAAATAGAAAAAAAACAAAAATATTAATTAGAAATTTAATTATTTTTTCAACAAAAGAAACTTGCTTTATGTTCTTACAGTATCTGAGATAATCGACCTGAACATATATGCAGCTTCTTGCAAGAAACAATTTCTTTGCTCGTTTTTGAGTGAGATTCCAGTTCCAGCACATTTCGAATCCCATCTCCAAAAACTATTTGCGCCATTTTTCAATGCAATTGAACTACCAACCGATGAAGCATTTTAATTCAAATTAGACATATTGATATTGCTTGCTGCTGGTCTTAATGCCACAATAGTCTCTGAAAATTTCTTAATTAATTCAAAGATTTCCTTGCCGTTCTTAGCTTTTTTAATATTAAGTTGAAGTTCACATTCCAAGCTACAAAGGGTCTTTTTGGATAATTCTGGTATTTTGCTGGCTTTCGAACCACAGCATTCAAAATTCAAGCAATTAGGTGTAGTGCAATCATATTCATGTTTTTCAAGATCTACCAGCTTCACGATTTTATTGCATTTAGCATAGTTCGAACACTTAATATCAATATTGTTGTACATTCTCTGCATAGCCTTAGATATCTCTGAGATTGTATTTGTGCTTAGCTTGCATCTGTTAGGGCACTCTCGACTGTATTCAAGTAATTTACAAAATTGTCAAAAAACAAAAAATAACAAGAAAAATTATTTTGTCTTTACGGATTTTTCTTTAACCAATCGTCAATGCATCTTTTGCAAAACAGATGACCACATCCAGAGCATTCTACAGGATTGAATACGATATTCGAGCATATCACACATTCAAATTAGTCTTCTACAGATGGAAATCTGCTTGTGTCGTATCCAAAATGTTGTTAGCTGCCTTCGATATCCATGATTGTTTATGTAGTTTGTTCTTTTTAATTTCTATTTTGTTTTTTTTTTCTTTGCTTTATTAATTAATTTTTCTTATGAATTTAATTATTTTTTTCCTCTTCTACTTCTCATTCTTTTCATTTCCCTCTTTTTATTCATAAATTCTCATAGACAAACACAAAGAAAGAATTGCAATTTTTGGAGAATCACAGATTTTACTCGCTTGGGTATTAATCAACAAAAATAGCAATGATGTCTAAGAAAATCAATGAAATTGTTGAATGACATTATTTTAAAAAAAAACTATTTAATTTTAAACAATTTAAATGAATTTAATGAATATTTTTTGACTGGTAAGGATGTGCAAAGTCAAAATCCAGTAGTTCTCAGTACATTTTACGATAATACTTGTTCCTTTTCCCTTGAAGGTTTTATTTAATCATTTTAACTTACTTTTGAATTGTTTTTTGTTTTGTTTTTATGAGACACTTCACAGCAAATCATAGAAATCAAACTTAATTTTCAATAGTCCGAAGCAGTTATAAAAAAGTGTCTAAAATCATAGTCCTTCTCAGCTCAAAAAGTTATTGTCTCCGTTTTACAGCTGAAGAATGATGTTCTACTTCAATATTAGTATTATTTAAGTTTTCCTGGCATTACTCTTGATCATTTTAACTCTCCTTAGCCTCTCCTTCTTCTTCGCTTGTAAGTTTCTCTTCAGGCTGCTGTTCTTTTTCAGATATTTCATTTTTTTCTATTCCTTCTTCTTTTTCCTTGTCTATTTATTCTTTATTTTCATCTTCCTCTACATCACATTTGCTACTCTATTTCATTTGATTTCCTATCTGATCCTCTCTCTCTTCTTCTTCGTCTATTTTCTATTAATCACAAATAATTTAATAACACATTAGTTCAAACATTTCAACACATTCTTTTTGCATTTTTAATTACCTCATCTTAGCAAGCCATATCGATATCGCAACTACTTGTTGGATTTGATTTCTCAGCTTAATTTTCAACTTTTTAAGGAGTCTTCATTGCTAGCTGATTTTACCCAATTTACATACTGTTTGTCTTTGATGGCTTATTTGCTTCAGCATTATTGTTACTATCATCATAAATATTTTATAATTATCTTCATTATCTTGCTTTTCTAAAAATTAATTATCTTTTTTACTTTTCAACTTCCATTATGCTTTGCTGCTGTTATTGAAGTAGTATCTATTCTTCTGGGAGATGCAAGATTTGAAGTAACTTCATGCAAGATTCTTCGATAAACTCTTACTTTATTGGAATACCTCTTTTCTGTCCTCCTTCGATAGTTTAGTCGCCCAAAATTGTGTTCAAATGCTCTTCATTGTGCGCTAACAAGAATTTATCTGAAAAAATAATTACAAAACCTTTACATTCTAATCAATTAAAATAAACTACAATTTCTCATTTAATATCCACTATTATTTTTTTATGCAACACGAATCAGCCCAAAAAATCACTGCTTTTTACAGATTAAGATAATCAATAACTCTCACAAATAAGTGAAACGAGTTTATTATTAAACATATACCCCTCCCCCTCTTTTTTGTTAACATATCCAACCATGTCTTTATTAATTATATGTTAACAAGGTTTTAGTGATACTTACGTAGAATTTAGCTTTATTGAGAATATCCTTCTTCTTCTCTGAACTGTCTTAAGAGATTTCCATGAGATAAGAACCCTACATTCTGGCTGCATTTACACATCGGTCAGAAGAAGCTTGAAAAAAAAATTAATCTAAATATCTTTTACCAAGCACTGCATTTGCAATTTTCAGAACAAGGCACACCAGCCTAAAAGCACTCGCAGTATTTCTTCATGCATCCACTCTTTTTGCAAGCGCATCCCTAGTTTTGTTAGACAAAAGTGGCTTAAGCATTAATAATCAAAAATATTTCTTTTTGAATTTAGCCATGAAAATAAAAAACTGACAAAAGGAATAAAAACAAACGCTAAACACATTAAAAATTACCTTGTTATGTTTTCCGAGATTGAGAGGATCTACTTCTTTTGAAGGTTCTTATTATTTTTATGATATCTTAGGCAAGAACGCTTGAGGATTCTTAACAAGTGTATTTTGAATCGCTTTGTTTCTCCAGCCCTAAAAACAACCAAATTTTATCAAAAGTATTTGGGTAAGAAAAATCATATGTAAAGTCAGCTGCTTTTGTTCTTTTGATTTCTAGATTGGAGTTGTTTAAATATTTTTGTAAAATTCAATATCATAACATTCACATCGAAAATCTTAAGGTATTTCATATCTATTTTTCTTAATTTTAAGCTGCTTATTTTTTTGAATATCTCACAAAAACCTTTTTAACTTGCATGCAAGAAAAATTGCCATTTGGAGAATTCTAAATTTTGTAAGTTTTTATCAATTTTTTTAATCTAAAAAATAATTATCAAACTGCTAAATTTTACTTCTGATTGATCGTTATTCTTGCATCCAATGCAGTGACATCCATTACAATATGCTCCAGCTGCGTAGCATTCACAGTATAATTTTATGCATTGGGATTATCTGCAGTTACACTTCTTTGAAGGGATGCCCTGCTTTTCGTCGATCATATGCTAATCCATAATACTGAATTAATCTGTGTTCTAGCCATTTATGCTTTCTTTCATAGTCTCCACTTGTTCCTTGTTGAACTACTACTAATCAGATTAATCTTAATTTTCTTGAACTGAAATATTGTTCTGAGCTAGTCGCTACTAAGCTTGCAAGGAGAGCAAGGCATCCCGAAGTAACAGCTATGAAGAAGAAGAAGTAGAAGCTGCTTGCTGCTGAGGGCGCTACATTTGCATAACTCAAACCGTTAAACTAGACCTTTCAAAAAGAAGAAGACTGAGAGAATCAGCAGGCTCACTCTCTATTTTTATCACAGATTTGTTGTACCACTTTTATTTTTTTAAATTATTATTTAGGTTCGCAAAAAGAGCTCCTTTTTTTCTGTTGTGACCCGCTTATTCTTTTCAAAAATTAATCGATAGCGAATCCTTTTAGCAGGTAAATGTATCTCCTTTCTTTATTTTCTTTCTTTTTACTTCATTCTCAAGCTGTCAAAGAGTTCCAAGAAATCCATCATCTTTTCCATAAAGATTTTAACATTTTTCCTTAAATATTTTGGGCATTTATTTATTGCTTTTTTGCTTGAATTGATTC
>Ga0302284_1001128_pt1 | contig 12108 bp, 13 predicted proteins | sample III_Fen_E2_1_FD_198760 | JGI IMG/M metagenome (GOLD analysis project Ga0302284, IMG submission 198760) | Peat permafrost microbial communities from Stordalen Mire near Abisko, Sweden - III_Fen_E2_1 | ecosystem: Environmental > Terrestrial > Soil > Wetlands > Permafrost | place: Sweden: Abisko...
TTTTACTGAAAAAACAACCTCGTCGGTAAAGTATTTAACTAAATAATAGGCTATGAAAAATGAAATGCGTAGCTTTGTGAGTTGAAAATCAGCATTGGAGGCTTTTGTAAATCTTCTTCGGACGGCATGACTCAAAACACCGGCAGGCGAACATTCCCGGAATTTAAACATACACCTTGCCTGATTTAAAAATAGTTAATGCTGAAATCGTAATTCTTCGTATGGTGTTCTATTTGTTTGTCGTGGAGCATTTCTTGCCTTTCTTAACCAGTAAATGATAAAAGAATATATGATCATTATGAAGCATATTGTTGTAGTGGCAGCCGTTATTATTGTGGATCAAAAGATATTGTGCGTGCAGCGCAACAAGAACAAGTACGAGTATATCTCCTATAAATATGAATTCCCGGGCGGCAAGGTAGAGAGGGGCGAAACCCTGGTAGGTGCCCTACTGCGTGAAATACAGGAGGAGCTGAAGCTGGATATCACCATAGAGCGTCCTTACCATACCGTGGAACATACCTACCCCGATTTTAAAATTACCCTGCACTGCTTCGAATGCTCCTGCGAAAACCCACACCTCACCCTGACCGAACATATCGACGCCAAATGGATGCCCGTAGACCTGATTGCCACCCTGGACTGGGCAGAGGCAGATATCCCGGTGGTGGATAAAATTGTGTATGAGGGGGAGTGATGTTTTTGAAGAATGATTTGATTATTTGAATGAAATAAACCGTGTTTAGCTGAGGCTGAGGACGGTTTTTTGTTTTATATAAATTAGTGTTCGAGTCAAAATAATTAACAAAACAGTTTGAATTGTAAAATAGAATATGTAGTTTTGAAGTCTGAAATTAAATACACTTTTTAAATTAATTGTCATACAGATATTATCATGATACAAACTGGACTCTATGAGCAACTAATAAATAAACTGGTTTCATCTAAGTTGAACGAGTTAGATAGGAGTATCTTTTTTATTAAAGAAAGTCCAATCGATAAAAGTGAAGCTTCAAGGGTTTTATCACAGTATTTGATTGAGGTTATCCGGTTGGCATTGAATTTAATAACAGGAGATGATAGTTTAGAAAAACAAATTGAATTATCAAATAATATCATCAAATTACTTAGGGATGAATTAAATGAAGAAGAATTTGAAGCAGATTTGATAGAAACCGAAGCAAAGATTCTTTCGGCTATTATCCATAAAATTGATTCAGGAATAACTGATTTCGAAAAGCATATCAAAGAAATAACTCCCTATACAAGATTATCTCAAAGTGAACTATTCACAGGAAATAATGCTGGAGTTTCACTTGAAAGTGAGATAAAAAAAGAGATACTTTCGTCGGATAAAATTTGTTTTTTAGTATCATTTATTAAATTCTCAGGGATAATAATTTTTAAAAATGAATTAACAGAGTTTACTGAAAGAGGAGGGCTATTAAAGATAATTACTACATCTTACATGGGTGCCACTGATTTAAAAGCAGTTGAATTATTATCTGACTTAAAGAATACCGAGATAAAAGTTTCATACAACACCGATAATGAAAGATTGCATGCCAAGGCTTATTTGTTTTTACGAAAAACAGGTTATCATACAGGTTATATTGGTTCTTCGAATATATCCCGTTCGGCATTGACAAATGGTTTGGAATGGAATATGAAAGTAACAACAAAAGAAGTAGGTCATATTATTGATAAATTTGAGAAGACTTTTGAGACTTATTGGCAGGATAAAGAATTTGAATTATTTGATAAAATTCTACATTCTGATAAGCTAAGAATTGCCTTAAAAAGAGAAAAAATTTATGATAGAAATAATCCTGCCATTTCCTTTGATATAAAGCCGTATCCTTTTCAAGAAGAAATTTTAGAAAAACTTGAAACAGAAAGAAAGGTCCATAATCGCTACCGTAATTTAATTGTGGCAGCTACAGGAACCGGTAAAACTGTTATTTCAGCTTTTGATTTTAAAAAATTCAGGAAAGAAAACCCTACAGCAAAGTTTCTGTATGTTGCCCATCGAAAAGAAATTTTACAACAGGCTCAATTAACTTTTCAAGGAGTATTAAAAGATAACAACTTTGGTGAATTGTGGGTTGATGGAATAGAACCTGAAAGATATGATTGTCTATTTGCTTCGGTGCAAACCCTAAATAACAGAATCGAGACATTAAATTTAACGGAGTTCTATTATGATTTTATCATAATAGATGAAGTTCATCATATTGCTGCAAACAGTTACCGACCAATTCTAAATAAGTTTACACCAAAGATACTGTTAGGTTTAACAGCAACTCCTGAACGGATGGATGGGGAAGATATTTTAAAAGACTTTTCAAATACTGTTGCAGCTGAAATAAGATTACCAGAGGCTTTAAACAGAAAACTACTTTGCCCATTCTTATATTTTGGAATTACTGATAGCATCGATTTATCTAATGTAGAATGGAGAAATGGTAGATACTTACCAAGTGAGTTGACAAAAATATATACTCAAAATGATAGACGTATCGGCGAGATCATTTTAAATCTTGATAAGTATCTGAAAGATAAAAATGATGTTAGAGCATTGTGCTTTTGTGTAACTCAAGAGCATGCACAGTACATGGCTGAGAAGTTTTTCCTTGCAGGTCTTAAAGCAGATTATTTAGTAAGCTCAAGGAATGAATTGAGAGAAGAAATTCGTATAAAGTTTCGAAGTAAGGAAATAAATTACCTTTTTGTTGTCGATATATTTAATGAAGGTGTTGATATTCCAGAAATTGATACTGTGTTATTTCTTCGTCCAACAGAAAGTTTAACGGTTTTCCTTCAACAACTAGGAAGAGGACTAAGATTAGCTGAAGATAAGGAGTGTTTAACTGTCATGGATTTTGTTGGAAATTCAAGACCAGAGTATGATTTTGAAGGGAAGTTTCGTGCTTTAGTAGGAAAAACAAACACCCCTATTCAGAAAGAAATTGAAGATAATTTTCCCCATTTACCTTTGGGTTGCTCAATTATTCTGGAGAAAAAAGCAAAGAAATTTATCTTAAATAATATACAAAAAGCAACCTCGTTTAATATCAATCAGCTACTTATTAAAATTAGAAATTATAAATATCAGACTGAGCTACCACTTACATTGAAGAACTTTTCAACGTTTTATCATATTCCATTAGAATTGATTTACAAAAAAGGAAATTGGAAAAGACTGTGCGTGATAGCAGAACAGATAGAAGATTATCCAATAATAAATGAGAAGGAAGTATTTAGAGCAATAAGTAAGAAATGGCTTGCTTGTAGCTCAATTTCTTATTTTGAATTTATACTATCCTTGGCAAAGAATGATTTTAATATCAACTTTGAGTCTTTCAATGAAGAAGAAAAAACAATGTGTTTAATGCTTCATTATGATGTATGGCAGAATCCCGGTGGATTTAATTCACTTGAGGAGAGTATAAAAGCAATAGGAAAAAACAAAATTTTAAACAAAGAAATTATTGAATTGTTAGATATACTAATTGATAAAATTGATTTTATTGAGAGATATATTGACCTTTCTTTTTCTCAACCTCTTAAGATTCATAGTAGATATACTCGTGAACAGATATTAGTAGCCTTTGGAATCAGTACTTTTAATAAGAAATCTTCAAATAGAGAAGGAACTGCTGAAAATAAAAAACTTAATACAGAGTTGTTATTTATAGACTTAACCAAATCTGAAAAAGATTTTTCTCCTACAACAATGTATGAAGATTATGCGATAAGTGATACTTTGTTTCATTGGCAAACGCAAAATGCAACACGGCCTGATAGGGGTAAGGGACTTTCTTATATTAACCATGAAAATTCAGGTAAAACGATACTTTTATTTGTTAGAGAACGAAACGAAAATGAATATAAAAATACGATGTCCTATGTATTTATAGGAAAAGGAAATTATATTGAACATTATGGTTCAAAACCAATGAGCATTAGCTGGGAATTAAATGAGCCACTACCTCCATATTTTTGGAAAGATTCTGCAAAAATGGCGGTTGGATAATTTATCAATAAGAATTAAATCTAAAAAGAGTTATGAATTCAATAACATTTGAAAATAGAAAATTTGAGATAAAGGAGATTAAAATTAAAGGAATTGGATCTAGAATTATTGCAACAACTGATCTAAATAATATATTAGTTTCAATTGAAGGTGTTTATAAATCAGATGAAGCTAGATTTATTGACGAACAAATCTACTACTTTGTGGAACCTGATAAGTTCAAACTAAAAGGATCTGTATTGAGTAAGTATGTAGAAAAGTATTGTGATTAATCAAACTTCAACATCCTTTTATCGGCCCCGTCGCAAATAACGACGGGGTCGGGGATTGAATGCACTCCTGGAAAGTGAAGTTATCTGACGGAACGTTTCATAAATCAGGTTGGAACAATTTGTAGATCAGATCAACGGAACTTGCACAAAAGAATATCAGAATGACTAAACGGTTTTTTAGTCTTAGCTTGACTAAAACTGCAGATTATTGTATCTTTGCCGGTAATTATATTTAACTCACGATATATTTATGAAACGTATTACAACCAGTATTCTTTCCTTTATAGGATTGACGATGTTGATCACATCGTGTATTTCCGGTAATAATTCTACCACTGATTTTGCCGAATGGAAAACATCGAACGACAGCTATTTCACCAACATGAAGGACAGCACAGGGTATGTGCTGTATAATATCCCGGATAGCAGTGGGGGCTATAGCTATTATTACAAGGTGACCACCCCGGGTGATCAGAGCAGCGTCAGCCCGCGGAGCACAGATCAGGTAACCGTAAATTACCGGGGAAAACTGATCAACGGGTATGTGTTTGACCAGACTTATACAGGGTCAGTGATCTCCACAGGCACTACACCGTCTACCTTTTATCCTAAATCCCTGATACCGGGCTGGACACAGAACCTGATGCAGATGAAGGTAGGCGAGATACGCACCTTTGTCCTGCCGCAAGAACTGGCCTACGGAACAGCAGGTTCGGGGGCCATCTATCCGTACTCCACTACGATATGGGTTGTTCAGTTGGTGAGTGTGGTTCATTGATAGTACTTCCACATTCCGTACGACTGCAATCTGCCGGATAAATACTGCCGGACGAAAACAATTCAATAGTTTTAAACGTTTATAATTCATAGGTTTAAACGGACGAATGCAATTCAGCCCGGGTACACCCCCGGACACTAAAAACCCGGAATTATGAATAGAGATTTGATTAAAAATGCTTTGTTATCCTCCATAAACCTCCTGACCAATGAACTGGAATTTATTGACGATGATGGGCTGCGAAATGTATTTGAACTGACGCTGGCACAACTGGCACTTGCGTTAAAGGAAATAGAGAAAGAATAATGCACTGAGCAACGGCTTCACCCTGGGTGAGGCCGTTGCTCATCTTACCGGGCCTGATCTTACCGGCCCCGTCGTAAATAACGACGGGGTCGGGGGGAGGGTAGTTCGGTATGAAGATTTTATGACAAGTGTGTCACTGATACGTGCTATCTGGAAATAATTACTATATTTGCAACGCTAAAATCACTCTCCACGAAGCATTTTTCGGGATTAACGATATGGGTGGATGTACTTCCTCTGTTTTTCTGCCTATGCTACGTGGGTCTGTGCGTGAAAGGCATGCCTTAAAAAACATCTGCTATAGAAGCCCTGCAATCCTTTTATCTGCTATTGAATTTACTCACTCACAGAAATTTTAAACAAGCAAACCACTGAGTTCACTTTTTCAAGATAGGTTTTATGAATTTACGATTACTTTTTGCATGCTCTCTTTTTCTTTCCCTCACATGGTCGGTATCGGGCGCCATACCGGACGGTTATTATTCTAATCTGGAAGGAAAGACAACGGCTGACCTGAAAACGGCTGCTTTTCTGGATATTAAAACCCACGTGGCCCTGAATTACGATGATCTGTGGACTTATTTTCCACAGACTGATTATCTGCCATCTGATCCTACCGAAATATGGGATATGTATTCGAACAAAATTGTTTTGTTTACTGCTCATAGCTCTATCGATAAAGAGCATTGTGTACCCAACTCCTGGTGGGGTGGTCCAACGGTAGATAATGAATATGCCTATGGTGATTTGATGAACCTGTATCCGGCCAATAATTCCATTAACCGTTCGAAAGGGGATAATCCCCTGAGCGAAGTAGGGGCTACCACCGCTGCGGGGAATAACGGCGTGAGCAAAAGCGGGACTTCCATCACGGTGGGGTATAACGGTAGTGGGTTTGAACCTGCAGATATGTATAAGGGCGATTTTGCCAGAACCTATTTCTACATGGCTACCTGTTACCAGGATTATACTAGCTGGAAAAGCGATGACACCGGACAATTTGAAATTACAGGCGGGGTATATCCTTCGTTTCAACCGTGGGCTATTCCTCTGTTGCTTAAGTGGAGCCGCATGGATCCGGTGAGTGATAAGGAGATTGCACGGAATGAAGTGGTGTACAAACTTCAGCATAACCGCAATCCGTTTATCGATTATCCGCAGTTGGTGGAATATATCTGGGGTAATATGAAAGACAGCGTCTTTAGCTTTAAAGCGAGAACGGTCCCAACAGCTGTTTCAAACCCAGTGACTCATAAACTCTCGATATCCCCTAATCCGGCAAAAGACAGGGTGCAGTTGACTTTTGATGGAAGCGGGAGCACCTATCATTACAGCATTTATTCCATGACAGGTGCGGTGGTGGCATCGGGGAATACGGCTGAACAGTCCCTGAGCGTGTCGGACTTACCAGGCGGTGTTTATTCGTGCGTGATAGAAACAGGCTCTGAAAAGCTGGTGAGCAAGTTGATTGTTTTGTAGAGAATTCATTGTTTTAGTTTAAGAGACGGCTTCACTTTATGTGAAGCCGTTGTTATTTGTGTGAAAATGAACAAAATCTGTTTTTTTAAGTTATAAACAAAGGCACTTACTAATTCATAATTCATAATTTACAATTCATAATTGCCGGAACACTGAATTGACAAATAGATTCTTAAATATCTACGATTATTTAAGAAAGCTAAAGTTCATTCTATTTGTACGAAAAAACGATTCTTATCGTTAAAACGTAAACTTCGTGTAAGCGAAAATAACCTGAATACCAGTAAAAACATCTTCTGACAGAAATGATAAACGGAAAGTGGCTAAATGGTAATTCTTTCTGTTAGTATTTCATTCTAAAATCAAAAATTATGGATACGGCAACTAAAAGTCTTGAAAATGACCATATGTACATCCTTCGGTTGATTGATGTGATGGAACAAATGGTTCTCACAGTCTCTACCGAGATGAAGCATATTGAAATGGTGGTAAACCTGATACAGAATTATGCGGATGGTTTCCATCATGCCAGGGAAGAGAACCTGCTTTTCCCGCTATTGTTAGAAAAGGGATTCTCGAAAGAACAGGGTCCTTTATCGGTGATGCTTCATGATCATGAACAGGGCCGGAAATTCGTAAAGGGAATGGTTGCCGAGATTGACAACATTAAACGTGGGGATGTGTCTGCCATTACCGAATTGTACGAAAACATGCAGGGTTATATTGACCTGTTACGGTTGCATATCGCGAAAGAAAACAGCGTGCTTTTCCACATGGCGGACAACGTACTGACCCCGGAAGAGCAAAAAGCCCTTTTAAGGCGATTTGCGGACTTCGAAGATGCAAATCACAAGAATGGCCATCTAGAACGGTTCATTACGGGAATAGAGGGTTTGGAGGCGATTTATGGGGTGTTATCGTAAAGATTGCAATCGTTGGCTTCGTCATCGTAGGACGTTGTCCTACGTAATTTTAAAAAGCCCTTCGGGCAAAGGATTGACTTTATCCAGCCCGAAGGGCCAACATAAAATAAAATAGCAATAGATAACATCTATTGCAAATATTAATAAAAAAATATCGCAATTTATTCACCATAAAAAAACATTATCCCAGTCGGGTTGTGAGAAAGGAGAAACATTATGCCTCAATCATTTGCTCAGGTGTATCTGCACATTGTGTTCAGTACCAAATACAGGACTCCGATGATACGACCGGAAATTGAAAAGGAGTTATTTGCCTATATGGGTGAAAGCATCAAACAACATAAATGCATGCCTCTCCTGATGAATGGAATGACCGATCATGTGCATGTGCTTTGTTCATTTAGCCGAACGGTATCCATTGCCAAACTGCTGGAGGATATGAAGCGAAACAGCAGCCGGTGGATAAAAAGCAAAGGGACCTGTTATCATAACTTCGACTGGCAGGATGGATATGCTGCTTTTTCAGTAAGTGCTTCTAAAGTGAATGTTGTGAAAAACTATATCGCCAACCAGAAAACACACCATGCTGCTGATAATTATAAAGCAGAATTATTGAGATTGCTGGATGAACATGAGGTGCAATATGATGAGCGATATATGTGGGATTGAGTATCATTGGCTAACATTGCCTATCGTAGGACGTTGTCCTACGGAATTATAAAAAGCCCTTTGGGCAAAGATTGTCTTGATGCAGCCCGAATGGCTAATATAAAAAAGCAATAGATTGCACATATAGCACAGCCCGAAGGGCTAATATAGAATAACATTGGACAGCGTCCATTGCAAATAGAACTGAGCAACACGTCCATTGCGAATAGAACTGGGCAACACATTGCAAATAGGACAACACGTCCATTGCAACTAAAAACAACATAAAAATATGAAAACAAACATTGGCTGGATAGGCCTTGGGAGAATGGGAATTCCTATGTGCAAAAGACTTTTGGAAAATGGATATCACGTAACAGTTTATAACCGCACCAGAAGAAAAGAAGAAGCTTTTTCAAATCTCAACATTCCAATTGCCCGATCGCCGGTGGAATTAATCAAACAAACCGATGTCGTGATAGTCATGGTTTCGGATGACAGTGCCATACGGGATATTTTTACCGGAACGAATGGCTTGCTGACTGTTGGAGTGAGTGCCAAGATCATTATCAACATGAGCACAGTATCTCCCGGGATAAGCCTGGAGATGGCTGAATTATGCCTTCAACACGGGAATCACTACCTGGATGCCCCCGTATCGGGGAGTGTGAAACAGGCAGAAACCGGGACGCTGGTAGTTATGGCAGGGGGTGAAGAAGAGGTTTTTAAAAAGGTGAAACCAATACTTGACCACTTTAGTAAATTAACTATCCGGGTTGGAAATTACGGGGCAGGAAACAGCGCTAAGCTGGCCGTCAACACTTTGCTTGGTATCATGAGCCAGGGACTTGCGGAGGTAGTGCTCTTTGCACAACAGAACGACATTGAAACGGAAGATTTACTGAATATTATCAGCAACAGCGCCATGGGGAATGTGTATATGAAAATTAAAGGCGAAGCTATCCTGCACGACAACTTCCAGGCAGCGTTTGCCTTAAAACATATTGCAAAGGATTTACGCCTGGCAAAGCAAAGCGGATTGAAATCACCCCTGGGAGAAACGGTCTGTAATACGTTCCAGGATGCCGAAAAGGAATATGGGGAGGAAGATATTATTGCGGTGATTAAGAAGCTGGAAAAGGAGCAAATCCATCCCTCCGTTTCAAAACACCCGCTAAGAGCCTGAGACTTTATAGCGGTGAATGGTTTGGTATGTCTTTTAGTGAGGGAAGACCAAAAAGAAAAATAAGGTTTTTAAGAGTATAGTGTTTAAAGTTTGGAAGGTTTGAGAGGTTTGAAAGGTTTGGGATTCATTCCCTGTTCTTTGTTCTGCGGTTTGAAGTTTCCTGCATTTGGAGTCGCACTGCAGTTAACCTATTAACCTGCTCAGTATTTACTTACAACAAAGCCGGCAACGATATTTTCGTTGCCGGCTTCTATTGTATTATGAATGACCGTACTGTAGTCTTTTTTACTACTTACTACCCACTACCTGCTTATTTAATATCGTTTTCGGCAATGAGGTATTCAGCAATCTGAACAGCATTCAGGGCAGCCCCTTTTCTGATTTGGTCGCTTACGCACCAAAAGGTAATTCCGTTAGGATTTGAAATGTCTTTACGGATACGTCCCACATGAACAGGATCTTTGCCTGAAAGGAAAAGAGGCATTGGATAGATCTTTTCAGCGGGATTATCCATCAGTTCCACGCCGGGAGCGGCAGAGAATGCAGCACGTGCTTCTTCCACCGAGACTGGCTTTTCCGTTTCAGCCCACACACTTTCGGAATGAGCACGCAGAGCAGGAACCCGAACACACATGGCACTTACCTCAATATCGGAATGCATGATCTTGCGTGTTTCGTTATACATTTTCATTTCTTCTTTGGTATAGCCGTTATCAGTAAACACGTCAACCTGCGGAATTACGTTGTAAGCCAACTGGTAAGCAAATTTACTTACAGTTACTGTTTCACCGGCTAATACCTGTTTGTATTGCAGTTCCAGTTCATCCATGGCTGCGGCACCTGCACCACTGGCAGCCTGATAGGTAGCTACATGAATGCGTTTAATATGCGATATGTTTTCCAATGCTTTCAATGCAACAACCATTTGAATGGTGGTACAGTTAGGATTGGCAATGATACCACGCGGACGTGTTTTGGCATCCGCGGCATTTACTTCGGGTACTACTAACGGAATATCTGTATCCATGCGGAAAGCTGAAGAATTATCAATCATGACAGCTCCGAATTTAGTAATATCTTCGGCAAATTCTTTGGATATACCTGCTCCTGCAGAAGTAAATACAATATCGAACGGTTTAAAATCATCACCGTGTTTAAGCTCTTTGACGGTGAGTTTTTCACCCTTAAAGTCATAGACACACCCCGCACTGCGTGACGAACCGAAAAGGCCCAGTTCAGTCAATGGGAAATTGCGCTCGGCGAGCACACGTAAAAACTCTTGTCCAACGGCACCACTGGCACCTACAATTGCTACTCTCATCATGTTTAAATTTACACCCCCTGCCCCCTAAAGGGAAATAATTGAAGAAGGTTATTAAAAAAATAGATTCTTTTAGTTGTTGTGCATTAATTCATTCTGTCTAAAAATAGTAACAAAGTGAATGTATTTTAATAAATAATATTTATATTTGCATTTAAAATGCTCAAAACCGCCTTTTCCTGGTAATGTATTCCCCTTTGTAGGTTCCGGACGGTTTTTATAGAGACCGCAAAAGTAATTCATTTCAATAGAATTATTACACATTATGAAGAATTTAAGCCTCTTTTTTGTGTTTTTTGTGCCAGTTTTATGTTTTGGTCAGGTAAATGAAAACTTTTCGGATGGGAATTATACCGATAATCCTGTGTGGTCAGGCACAACATCCAACTTTACTGTCAACTCTTCTTTTCAGCTGCAATCGCAGGCAACAGCCGCATCCACTTCATACCTGTTTACACCCTCTGAGGCTTTTGAGAATGCTACCTGGGAATGCGCTGTGAAAATAGCCTATAATCCGTCGGCCTATAACTATGCCTGTGTGTACCTTGCCTCCGATAAGAGTGATATTTCTTCGGGATGCAATGGTTATTATGTTCAGATTGGAGGTCCGAACGACGAAGTATCGCTGTATGTTCAGGAAGGAACAAAGAAAACAAAGATCATTGACGGAAAAGATAAACGAACGGATAGCAATGTCGTTGACCTGCGTATAAAGGTAACGCGAGATGCCCTTGGCAACTTTGCCTTGTACAGTAAACTGGCAGGTGAAAGTGATTTTGTGTCTGAAGGAACCACTCAAAATAATGCTGTTCAAAAGAGTGCTTATTTTGGGCTGTTATATGTCAATACGGGGTTAACCGGAAAAGATTATTACTTTGACGATATTGTTGTAACCGGCAGTAAAGTCCTGGATAAGGATCCACCTGAATGGACATCGCTTATCCTGGAGCAACCCAACAAATTAAATCTGCGATTTTCAGAGGCAATGAATTTTAATCATGCTGCGTTTAAGGTGAATGAAGAAGTAGGGAGCCCATCATCGCAAGTAATTTCAGAAGATAAGACGCAGATATCATTAAGTTTTGATACGGACTTTGAACGTGGAAAGCTATACACTTTACAAACTTCCGGTCTGACGGATGTGGCCGGCAATAGGTTG
>Ga0302284_1001129_pt1 | contig 12101 bp, 19 predicted proteins | sample III_Fen_E2_1_FD_198760 | JGI IMG/M metagenome (GOLD analysis project Ga0302284, IMG submission 198760) | Peat permafrost microbial communities from Stordalen Mire near Abisko, Sweden - III_Fen_E2_1 | ecosystem: Environmental > Terrestrial > Soil > Wetlands > Permafrost | place: Sweden: Abisko...
CAACTAAGGCCCGCGCTTTTTCTATGGTATCGACTTGCTGAATCATGCAAAAAACTCCTGAAAAAGAAAAAGCAAAGGGCGGGCCCCAAATAGGGCCCGCGCTCTATTGCTTACTTGGTTTGCTTGCGGCCCGCAAGGATGAACAGGAAGGCCCAATTATCACCGGAATCGTACAAGCCGGTTGGGACAGCGGCAAGTGTGGACGTGACTTTTCCCGAAAGGGTCAAATCATTTTGCAGGCCGATGGGATCGGGAAGGCCAATCCATCCGCCTTGATTCCAGGGGGTAGAACTTCCGGCGGTCGCTGCAAGCGTTGGCGTTGCAAAGCTCTCCGTGGTTGCATAGGTCATAGGGTTCAAAATATGACTCCCGGTAAATTCCGCAACGCGAGTTTCATTGTCGCCAACGGTCAACTCAATTTTCAAGCTCGCTAAATAGCGAATGAGATCATGAATTTCGGTTTGAGTTGGCGCTGTGGCACCAAGCTTTACAAGGCGGATTCCAAGTTGCATAGCTACGAAATTCATGTTTGCACCAATGCGGCCAGGTTGGCGCATGTTCGTTAGCAAACTTGCCAGGGTCACAGAAGTATCATTCTGTGCGAAGCCAAACAAAGAATGCTCTTTGTTCACATCGAGAATGAAGCCGCTGTATAAATCGGCAATGTACGATTGGCCAGACTGACCAGGGGCGAAGGTCTGGACGGGGGACGCGCCTTGCGCGGTGATTGCGAAATTAGGTGCCATCGTTTGCACTCCTTCTTAGATGAAATTTCCGTTGAGTCCGCCGTTTAGCGGGCCATTGAGGGGGCCGGACAAATAGACGCTCTCGCCTTCTTCGCCTGCCATTTGCTGAGCTGTCGCGTCAATAAACGCGCTTTGCTCGTCCTGCGTCATTTCGTTGTCGCCGGCCAAAACCGGAACGGCGGAAACGACGGCGCGGGTCAAGCCTGCAAGGCCAAGACCAAGACCCGCACCAACAAGATATTGTTTGCGGCGGCCAAAGAATGCAAGTGCAGCACCGGCGGCAACCATTCCAATATTTTGGATAAGGTTGGAAACGGGCAACATTCCGACCAGCTTGGGCCCGAGAATTGCAGCGGCACCGGCGCTTCCAAATGTCAAAGCAATGTCTTTGACCGAATCGCCCGGATTGCGGCGGTACTTGCGTCGGCTTCGTGTGCCGGGGTTCCACTGATCCACTTTGTGCTTTTTCCAGTTGCGTGGAAGGATGCGGCGCACAGCGCTAGGGGCGCGGCGGGCTGGATTGGTCACAAAGGACTTCCGGCGCTTTTTTGCTTTCTTTCTTTTTGCCATGAGTAGGCTCCTTTTAATGAACTATTCCAACGTCTTGGATTTCCATTTGCCCACCATGGATAATCAAAGTTTTTCTATCGGCGGTACACATAACGCGAACGCCTTTATCAAATTTATGCAAGTAATTTGTCTTTTTTCCCGTCCATTTATTCGAACGGTACCCGATTTCTAAAGCTTGCCCAAGCTGCACTAATTCCGAGGTATCAATTTCAGGAAGTGCAATAGTTTTCTTTGGCTTGCGGTCGTGAAAAACTTCATAAGTTTTTTTGGCCGCTTCGCGCTTTGTAATAGGGTTCCGACTATACCCACGGCCTAATAAGGTGCTAATTCCTTTTTTTTGGAGCCAAAAATAAGCAAGAGCACCAACGGCGGCAACAGGAATCAATGTAGTAGGCTTCAAATACCAAGGCAAAGCGGAATTGATTGTTTTTGCTGCACTTCCCGCCGCGTCGAAAATTGCTGTTGCGCCTCTATCAATTTTGTCTTTTACTTCGTAGGCAATATCGGCCTTTTTCTCTTCCCATTGTTGATTAGATTGTTGCGCCTGCAAATCCTTATTTACTTGTCCGGTTTTCAAAAGTGCATAATCGGCGGGATAATTATCTTTAGTGATACCCGTTATCAGCATTACAACTTTTGCAACTTGCATAGGATCTATATCAGATAAAGACTTTTGAAGCGGTCTTTTGAACTGCAAATAGCCTTCTCTTGAATTTGGATAGCCAAGGGAAAAATAATACATTGCGGCGCGTATAATCCGCTTCACCTGGTCTTTTGTGAGAGGCGCAACCTGTTTAATCCACTCAACGCCGTATCCGCTAGAGCCCGTGTAAATGCGGGGTAGGGAATCGTTTAGAATGGCATTGAGCGCCGATTCCTGGGCCGATGTCCAGGAGCCCAAAATCGCTCCCCGCATGGTTACATACGGGGAGGCCGCGCCAAATCGTGAAATATTCCGGGGCAAGTTGGAACGCTCCCGACTTAGCGCTTTTTCTTAGCGACAACAACAACGGCGGCAACGGCGGCAAGAATGCCCCCACCAATAAGCAATTTCTTTTTCAAGTCCATTTTGTGCGCCTCTTCAATTGGAAAGGTTGAATCTGTGCCGGTACTGGTCAAACTGGCGGGCTGTTGCGCCTTAACGGCTGAATTTACTTTTCGTGACATCGCAAGCGCAATGCTTGCACCAGGAATAGAGGCGGCCAAGGCGTCTTTGAGTCCTGGAGTCCTAAGAATTGCGTGAGTAATCATTTTGGCGGGCTTGGCGGCCTTGCGGGAAATACGGGAAAGAAAGGATTTGCCCATCAATTCCGGCGCTAAATCTTCTTCCCCGTGCAGCCGGGAGCCGTGCTTAACCCCCCGGCCAAACTTGCGCATGGAGAAGCCTAAAAGCGGCTGCATATCGCCTTCAAAAATGTTCAATGTCGAATCCATGATTTCCCCTGTGAGGTCTTGAATTTTTGTTAGGCCCCGATCCATAACGCCCAAAGTATTTTTTGGGTAGGTAGCATCCAAAACAACGGAAATGCCGCGGGTCTTTGCTACTACATAAACGTGATGCAAAACCCCGCTTGGAACCTTTGATGAGGCTTGGAATTTGAACGGCACTTTGTTTGCATAACACCAAGCGCCCATTAAAATGCTTTTATCGTCACAATCCCGCCAGGGCCATTCTAAGCCCATAGTTAGGCGGGGCCGCGCAATGCTTTCATGTCCTGCCGGATCGGATCGGAAAGGAAGATTTTTCACGTACTTGTAAAACTTGGCAAGCGGCCATTTGGCCTTATTTCCCAAGTCACTGGAATATTTAGCAGCAAGGCGGGTCATTTCGCGGGCCGTTTCGGCGGCGGAAATAAGCGGTTTTTGTGTATGCTGAGAAACAACCATTCCAGAAATGTACACAAAAAAAGGGTTTCTTGCCAACGTGTAGCAAAAAACCCTCTATTTTTACAGATTTCGCCTATTTTCGGCTAATTTTTGCTTATTTTAAGCAAAGTTTAAGCCTATTTGTAGACTTTTCCGTAATTTTATGTATTTTCCACCGCTTCGCTCCCTGCGATTGCAAACCAAACCTTTTCATAATCGCTTTGGAAAAATTCCAAGCCGTCCTTTGTGTGGACTATAAACATTTTCGCTAGCTCCACTCTGGAACGCAATTCAGAAAGCCCCAACACTTCCTCTTTTGCTTCCTGGACAATCGGCCCAACAATAGCCAATAGTTCGACAATTGAAAAGGCTTCACCAATCGGCGCGGCCCTGCTTTCTGTAAAGCCTTTTACATCTGGGTTCAATGATTCTTGTGGCATTGTGTTTTCATCCCTTATTGAGTGTTCGACTTTCATTTCACAAAATTGGCAATAGAGTTCTTTTCTCGTATAGCCCCCAATAGCGGCATCACCTCCAAACTCTGTTTTTTTACCGCATTTGCTGCAAATAATACTTTTCAAAATTTCACCTCCATATCTTTATTTATACCGGAAAATTGTTTCCACTCTTGTATAAGTTTTTGGGCGTCAATTGATCTTATATACAACTCCTTTATACTCCTATCATTACGGTTTCAAGTTGTTTCAAGCAAAATGTCAACGTAGAGTGATTCTCAATATGGATGTGTGGAGCTAAATCTCTAGGAAGAAGGTTAATAGTTGTAATCATTTTTCAACTTTGATTGAATGAGTTTGAAGTGTTCCGCAATTGTGGCACCAGAGAAGCGCAACGGCCCGCATATAATGCCAAGAACGGCAAGTATTGCAGGATTCACAATTGAAAAAGAATCGCTCTTTCTTAGGTTTTACCATTGCGCCCCCCAAACATTTCATCATCTAACAATGCGGTCAAAACTTTAAGCCCTTTAGGCTCAAAGGAGGAAAGCGAAAAATCCAATAGCTTTTCAAGCGCTTTTTTGTTTGTTCCTGAAATGATTATAATTGCGGTATGTTTCATTTCTTGCCTTCTGCTTTGAACATTTCTTCTAAACTAGCCTGCATTCCTTGTAAATATTTTTGAATGCTTCCAATAATCGGCTGGCTCTTGTAATTTTGCGTAAAGTCCGGCGGCATTTGATGATCTAAAGCGGCCTTAAATTTTGAGTCACTAGCGCGAAGCTTTTTTTTAGTGAGCCGCATATATTCGCCTTCTACTTCTATATCTTTCAAACTCAATCGCGTTTCCATTGCTTGCCCCTTTGAAAACTAGCGCGGCGCTTTTATGATTTGCTTCATTCCGGCCTTAAAAATTTTCAATCTTAAAGCCTTTTTTTTAACATCGCTTTGTGCCCGCTCATATTTCAAATACTCTTGATACTCCTCTTTGCTCTCAAACTGGACAAAGAAGCGGGCGCGGCCTTCGGCCTTCTCTTTCATATATTTCGTTGCTTCCATAAACTTCCTTTTGGTTGTGTTACCATAAAATAACTTTTTGCACCAGATTTGCAAACTATTTAATTTGTCCCCCAATACATTCTATCTAAAACTAAGCGCCGCAATTTAAGCCAAATAAGGGCGCGGCGGGCAATCCTCAATTTAGAGTTAGTTGGTTTATAAACGCGAATGAGCGCATTATCTACTAAATCCAATAATTGAGCATCACTCAACAGTTGGCTTTTATCTCTGTAATTCATAGGTTCCTCTTTGTTATTTCATAAATATACACTAAATAAAATTTTTTGGTACCCCCCCCTTAACCCCCCGGCGTCAAAAGTGATCCTCCTCACATTGCGCCTGTTCGGCGCTTGACTAGCATCAGGGGAACTTGCTAGGGCTCCCAAAGCTCGTAGAACCTTTAACCCCCTTTGTGAGCCTGCAAGTATAGGCCCCTCAATCGTCGGGGCCTAGGAGCTTCGGGGGCGATTCCTTGCAGTCATAACCCCAAAGCTCCGGGGTATGTTGGGAAAAGGGCTTCGCATATATATGTAAGTGGGATAAATACCGGGGGGAACAATTCGCCCGGCCAGCCGCCCCTCCCTCGCACCGCTCAAATCCGTCGAGGGCTTTGGGCTTTTCGCCGCGCTTCGGTCGGGGGCCCCGGCGGGCCGGTTTGATCAGTGTTGCACCCCCCTACAATTCCCCCCGGCGGGCAAGCCCTCAAAGCCGGGGGGAACGCAGTTTTGGGTATGGCCCCCCCACCCCCCATTGGCTTAAACCTGGAGAATGGAAGGGAGGAAGGCCCCCCGGCACGGAATGGACTGCAAACCATCCGCGCCCGTCTGTGCATTGCCTGGACTCCTTTTTAGGGGCTGCCAGGCTGTCGCTAGTTTATCGCTTTGGCGCTCTCTGGAATTTCTCTTCCAGGATTCGCCTTCTGCTGCCCCGTCGCTCTTGTACGGAAAAGGGCTCACTATAAACGCACAAACTCACCCCCTGCATAACGCAACAGGGAGAAGCGAAGGAAACTTTTGTTTTGGAATGGTAATATTTGGTATATTTATTCCGTGCGGCGCTTTCTTAATTCATCCGCACTTTGGGCCCTTTGGAGTTCTTCACTTCTCCAAAGGGCTTTTTCTTTCCATAAAGTATCCATTTCAACCAAAAAAAACAAGAGTATTTTTGCTCTTTTTATTTTCTTTTGGTACCTGGTGGAAATACCTAACTATGGGCTCCGTTTGGAGCTATATTCATTTTCATATCCGGGCGCATATATGCGCCGCTAATAAGTCCCGCCGATGAAGAATCGGCGGGCTGCCTTATTTAATGCTCATGCCGGAAAGAGCTTTTCCCGTCATATTTAGCAGCCCAATAGTTACGCTTTGCGGCTGCATAGAGCATCGCCCAAGCGAGTCCTTTAGCGTCATTATGGGCGGCCATCATTTCCGAGAAATAGAGCTTATCGGATTGGGCTTTAGTCTTGACTTCTACCACTTTGCCGCTCGATACTTGAAATAAAACAATCCAACCAACAGAGCAAAGCGCATAGCAAGCATCATGCAAGCGCGGCGGTATTCCGCCAACCATGATTTCAGACGGAAGCCATTTTAGAATCTTGGATAAGAGCCGCTTATTTGTAGGGCCGGTGCCATTTGGTAAATAAAATTTTCCGCACTCTGGGCAAATAAAGCCCTCTTGCAAATCAAATTGATCGACAAAAATTTTTTTGAGTGAGCGGTTTGTAATCATTTTCCAACCCAAGCGCCAATAATCGCGGCAATGATTCCCACGCCGGCGCCGGTAACACTGGCAGCCGTTGTTATTCTTGATTCTAGGGCGCTTAGGCGCTCCCTGATGTCGTTCACTCCACTCTCAAGGCGTTCATGTGATTGGGAGTGGAGATCGTCCCCTGGAAGCTCCCAAGGGGGAAAAGATGAACTCTTCATACGCCTACCAACTGTAAAGCATTCATTTTAAACCAGCGGGCATGCAAATAATCCGGAATAAGCTGCGACGGAGTTACGCGTAAATAAACAACAGCTCCAATGTCTAAGCTAATTATTGAATCCCAAGTAACGTCAAAATTTTGATAAGGAACGGGCGCACAATAGGCCACAACAGAGTTTAGAATAACAGAATGTGTTTCGTCGTAAAGCTCAACTAAAAAATCAGTTCCTGATGATGGGCTAGGCTCCAAATTGGCTAGATTAACACTAAATGAAAATTTCCAGCGCCCAGCTTTTAGAAAGAAAGCCATGCCGGGAAGCATTATAGGATTAGTTGATGCAAAAACATAATCCTTAGAAGCCCGCTGGGAGTTTGGATAGTCTATATAAGTGTAATTTGAATAGCCCTTATAAATCCGCTCTACGCCTTGCCCGGCGTTATAGAATAGCTGCCATTGATTGAACTTTGAAACACACACAAAGCGCCCGCGCCAACAAGTACCAATGTTCATTGCAGATCCATAAGTATCAAAAACTAAATCGTATGTGTTCGCGTTTTGCTGTGATAAAATATTGTCAACTTTTGATATGAAAATTCTTGTTGGCGGATTTTCCGCCCCTTGTGTCCCTGCTCTTTGTTCTCCAAAATTAACAATAGCGTAGGTGTTTCCCTGAGAATAAATAATTTGCACTCCACCAACCCAGCCATATTTAAACCCAATAATGTTTGATGGATAAAGCCAAATGCCTTGCAATACAAAAGGGCTTTCTAGTGTGTTTTGAATGCTGTATTTTGCTCTGGATGAATATCCATAAGAATCAACAGAATTTGGATAGGCCATGTAAATCATTAAAATTCTATTGTCTGGAAGTAATATAGGGCAAGGATCGTCTATTCTGTATTCGTCAGACGCGGGAACAAGAGCGGAGCCCAAATCATCCCAAGCGCCGTTTAATGATGTGCTTACAAAATGCTTAATGCCTCCTATTCCAATGGCTGCATAAGCATGATAAAAGCCGCCAAACTTAACAGCGTTTCCCTTGCCATCTTCCAAGAGTTGCCATTTGTGAACTAAATCCGCAACTTTTATAGGCGCTTCCCAAGTAATTAAATCACTAGATAAAGCCTTCCAGGACGATAGCACATTTGCAAGACTTCTCCAAAAAAACATTATCCATTTTGATACTGTCGAATCCCAATAAATAGCAGGATCTGCTTCTTGCAGATACGTTTCATTCCCAACCAAATCAATAGGAGACTCCCGACTAAAAGCTACTGATGACGGATTGACAAAAGGCCCCAAACTATTAGAGTCATTTTGTGCAGAAATTTCCACCTGTCCATCTTCATCAACTGTTAGCGTAATGCCGTTTCCTGAAGTTAGGTTAGTTGCAATAACTGGATTTTGCGGGTCGGTGTTGTCTATCTGGATTCCATCGCCGCTTAAAACCGATTGCACGCCGCTTGCAGCCCCGCCGCCGCTGTTGTATGCGTCCGGGCCTTCCTTAAATGCGCTCTTTCCTGTCATTTTAACGCCTCTTAGAATGTGGTTTTGCAATCTGTTTCAATTTCTAAAAGCATGACTGCATCCGCCCCATAATACAAGCTTTGTAAATTGCGCGTATCTGCAAATAGGTCAATGATTGACACTCTTAGCGTGTGGTATGGATTGGCAATTGCGGCATCAACAGGAAGCCAAATATCTACGGGCTCCCAATCGTTAGAAACAAAAGGCAAGTACGCATGATCCGTACTTGTTGCCCCTTTTCGGTTTGCGATCAAATAAACGCCGCTTTGGCTAGTTGTGGCGCCGGGACGCAATCCCTGGACGCCTAAAAACGTAAAACGGTATGCCTTAATTCTAATTCCGCTTTCTGGTGAGCACCCCTCGGCTAAATCCGTTCCACTTGGAGCGGCGATTTTGGGAGTATTGTACCCCATAAACGTACCGCCCAATAAAGACGAACCGGAAATAGCAAGATTCGTATTGTCGTCACCAGGAGACGCGGGAAGAGCAAAACTTGCCATTGCGTAAAATTTTACTGTACTCATTGTGTCCTCTTCTGTTGTGTTGTTAATTGTGCAGCCATTCGCCCAAAAGAGGAGAGCGGCAAATATTGCCCACATCGTTACAATTTTTTTATTATCTACTCCAAATGTCATCAATTTAACGGCATTCCCAAAAATACCGATCAAAACGAATGAAGCTATCAATAGAACTTGCATAGCGCCCCCATTAACGGAATTTAACGCCGCTTTGCGGCTGCACGGGTTCCGACGCCTGGGCGACGGCAACCGGCCCCGACGGGGCCCGCAATGTGGAAGGGTCAATGCCCAAACCAAGCGCCCACCGATCGGCGGAAAGCTTGCCATATTCGCGGCAAACTGACTCGTAGAATTGCTGTCTCATCTTTGGACTTGCAAGCATGATTTTTGCTTCGGGATGTTCTTTTTTAAGTTGAATAGCGGCGGCTTTTTCGTCACCGTTGAACCGTTCCAAAAATACGGGCAAAAAATCCATTGCTTTTCCAATAAGCTTATCTAATGGGGACATATTCCGCTCTTCCTCTTCTTCTCTTCGCACCTGGGCCGCTTGCGGGTTCCGCATAGCGTCAAACCGTTCAAAAATGTCCAGCTGATCCATAAGCACCTTAGACGGGTTGACCTGTGCAGGGCCATCTAAAAGGCGATTCATTGCGGAATTTACAATGGACTCACTAAATCCGCCTGCGGGGGCGCTCTTGTTTGTAAGGACGGCTTGTAATAACTTTGTTTGGTTGTCCAGTTGGTCGCGGTATATGCCGCCCCTGTCATCATTGCCTAAAAGCATTTTAACAGCACCAAGCAAGCCAATAATTCCTTTCATCTTGTCCTCGCTCAAGAGGGACGAAAAGCCGTTTTCTTGCTGCTGCATTCCAGGCGCCACGGCCCGAGAATCCAAATAACAGTGCAGGCCGTTTTCAAGGCAATGTTGGCGGTGCAAGGAAGCATATTCCGCGCCAATGGAATATGAAATAGTCGTACACTGTTGCGTAGATTCCTTGTCTTCGTTAAGAGGATCAATAAATTTATAGACTACAAGATATTTTCCAGGGCCATACATTAGGCCCAGTTCGTTATCTTCTAGAAAAGCGTCTACCGGGGGAAGAGCCGTTCTTTTTTGGCCTAATGTTTCCCGGTACACATACCCTACTAAATCATAGATTGATTCGTTACCGCGAAACTTGGCAAGCTTTTTAACGCGCTCAACCATCTCTTCATTTTGCCGGTCGGCGCGTGTTTGTACGCGCTTTTCATTATCTTCCATGTCATGCCCCTTGATTCTCTTTTTTTGTGCTTTTGAAATACCAGGCGACTAATCCGCCAATTGCAGCAATCCCAGCCAAAGCACCTACTTTGGGTTTGCTAATCGAAAAAAAACTTTGTGCCCTCTTAATCCATCCATTGAGAAATATTTTTTGTGTGGGATCTTTTAGAGCTAACATCTTGTAAAATGAAATTCGTTCTCTTCCAAAAAATTGATTGAACAAATTACCCTTTTCGGCGGGAACTTCGCTAGATGACTTGTATCCCATCTTTTTGGCGGCTGAATCCGCAAGCCTTTTGGCAATAACGGGGCCCGACAATACGGATGTATCTAAAATAGCGGTAGCTGTATTCTGATCCTTGATTTGGTCTCCATTAATTGGATTCCAATAGTTAGTTCTGTAAATTTGCTTTGCCCGTGCTACCGTCATGTTTTTAATGTCTTCATTTGGGTATGTTCTTTTAGAAATACCCAAATTTGTTTCTCCGCCTTTATCATGAGGGTTATTTACATAACCCCCTTCGTGCTTGAGGATTGTAGATACTGAAATGTCAAAATTTGACATCGGCGTCACTCTTGAGGATAAATATGTTAGCAACGGCAAAAATTGAAATCTTTTGAACGCCGGAAAGTGCAGCCGTTTGTAGTAGGCTTCCTGTAAGATTCCAATTGAAATTTTCTCGCCCGTCTTTTGTTCCTGTTGGTTCAAAGTTTGCAATAAATTCCGTGCCCTGGGAGAATGCGGCAAACATGAACGGCGCTAGATTTACCCGGCTTCCATTGCCTGCACGGACTAGATTTAGCTGAAAAAAACCATCATTGACGGCGGGGTCAATGGCATTTGAAAATGTGAGCTGGTCAATGTTTGAGGAGAATGAAATTCCATCTAAAACGCCCATTCGATTATGGGGAAGTGTGAGCGCCAAAACGCTAGAATTGAAAAGGTATTTTCCACCGGCCAAAGCAGCCTCAAATTTGGCTTTGATTGGCTGCGTGTCCACTCGCTCCCGTAGGTTTTTTATGCCGGGGAACTTTTGCCAAATAGTGCTCATTTCAAAATCTCCCAGCCATGTACGATAATTGTAATCTCCCGCGTTTCGGTATCAAACGGATGTAAGCGGGCTTCGGTTTCAATCTGTGCTGCGTCCCCGAATACTCGGAAAAAGTCGCGGGGTTCGGAAAGTTCGGGAGAAGCCTTGTCGGTTGTCAATTCGCCCTTGTGCCCAGGGCCAAAACCGTTGCAAAGTTCAATCCATCCAAGATTTTTGACGGCCATAGCAGGAGATCCAATATTTCCGCCCGATAGGCGGCCCCGTAAAACCTCATCTTGGTTTATACGGATAGACGGCATGAGCCCATTATAAGGGCCCGTTGTATCGGCTTGAATGCCCGTGCAAACAAAAATCCAGCCTTGACGGGTCACTAGGGAGGCTGTTGTACTTTGAGCGCCGCGCCCTAGCTCATGAGTAAGAACATAATCCATAGAACGCATTTTCCTATGTGGCGCAATTTCTCCCGGCTGCAATTTTCCGCCGTTGATTAAACGGCGCTCAAAGCTGTCGAGAACTTTGGCAAATAGTCTATCGCCCTGCAAATGGATATGTTCTATCATCATGATTAAATCGCCGTGTACAGGTAGCCCGTGAAAACGATTTGAACAACAATATCAACGGAAAGCGCCGTTCCATCCCATTCAATCGTCAAGCGGTCGGACTTCTCGTAGAAGCGCCAAAAATCCCGGTATCCATAGCGGACGCCTGGAGCACCGGAAACAATAGCGCCGGGGGTAGAAATGGAGCGCAAAGGAAGAAAATCATTACTCTGACCCTGGCCGTCGCCCTGGGATTTGAAGCGGATTTTTGCCGGGGCGCTGCCGTCGCTTGGTTGGGTTGTGTGCTCGATGTTGTATCCAAGCTGTTCAAAGCTGCCTTCACTTGGTAGCGGAACTTCATCAGCCCCCTTTTGTCCCGCTGTAATTGTGAAGGATCGGACAAAATCAAAACGGCGGCGGAAAAGTTGAGTTTGGCGCAAAGATGCAACTAAGGCCCGCGCTTTTTCTATGGTATCGACTTGCTGAATCATGCAAAAAACTCCTGAAAAAGAAACAGCAAAGGGCGGGCCCCAAATAGGGCCCGCGCTCTATTGCTTACTTGGTTTGCTTGCGGCCCA
>Ga0302284_1001131_pt1 | contig 12080 bp, 6 predicted proteins | sample III_Fen_E2_1_FD_198760 | JGI IMG/M metagenome (GOLD analysis project Ga0302284, IMG submission 198760) | Peat permafrost microbial communities from Stordalen Mire near Abisko, Sweden - III_Fen_E2_1 | ecosystem: Environmental > Terrestrial > Soil > Wetlands > Permafrost | place: Sweden: Abisko...
AAGAGACTTTGTGATGCAAATAGCAACGAATCCTTGATTCATTTGGATATTTCTAATAATTATTTCAATATTAATGATTGTCTAGCAATGGCTAAAGCGTTATAGCTGAATTAATCAATTATTGGAATGCATTTTGCTGCTGGACATGATTGCTTTGTATCTTCATAAGGATTCATTCAGTAGTAATATGCTAAGGATTTATTGGAACTCAACTCATCACCGTAGATTCATAGGATAGATTCATGCAGGTAGAATTTGAAAATATCTGGGAAACTGTGTTAATTTCCTTAATAGTTTAGATATTTATTTGTTTGTATGATAATTACCAAAAGATTTAAGCAATACAACGAATACCATCTGCGACAACAAACTGATGAATAAATGAAAGTACGCTAAGGTGATAATTGTTGGATCTGCGAGGGATGGTATGAGCATCTATTCAAATGGAATCTAATCCCAGGAGAGCAAGAATATTTACATACAATGTATCTACACTTGGAGATCGATAATTATGTTCCCTTGAAAATGAACTCATCTAAATCTGATCCGGGGAATTTCTATCTAACAAGGATAGTACCACCGAGATGCTAGATTCGATATTTCTTCTCCTTAGATGGTCATTCAGCTGTGAAGATTGCTAAAGATCAACCGTAGACATAAGAAATTGTAACAGAAAAAATGATTAACTTTAAAATTTTTTTGTTTTGATTTCATTTTTTTAAATCTTTTTTAGAGAGGTATTCTTGTGAATTTAACATCGAAAACGATTGATCACAGTCAGAAATCATTTATCTTAGAAACAATCTTAGCTAATGAGAAGAGTTGGACATAGAGAATCGAGAGATTGAAGACTTAAATCGAAGTGTAATCACAACCTGGAGGGGCGAAAAATCTCATTGAAGATTTAAAGGCTTAGCTGATCTCTGAAGAAAAACGTGTCAAGAAAGAAAAACTCAATAGACAATATTAAGTCATCGATAAAATGGTGTTTTTCTAACCAATTAGAAATAAGATCATTCATGAGTTTAAGCAGTTTAATGTGCTGCACACAGGGAAGTTTCAGAATGTCGTTGAGATTAGCTAGAATCAAGATAATATTATGTATAAACTGCTGATTTCGTAGCGTCCAAGAACGTTTTTGTAAGGGAAAGATAAAAATTTAAGGAAATAATCACAAGCGTAGTGGGAAATATCGACATCGATATTCAAGGATTGCTTGCTGGAGGATGAAGTAAGAAATTAAGTGAACAATTAAATAGTATTATGTTTTTTTTCATGGAGAATTCTGACTTAAATATCTTTGAAACTTAGTAACTCTTGCGTCGTTGCTTTGAGATCGATTGGGAGTACTGTAAAGAGCGATTCTTAAATGAATTTCCATTTCTTAATGAAGATGAAATTCTCCAAATCAAGCAAGAACTCAGCAAATAATATGGTTTTATCCACAATGCATACAAACATTTATCTGGTTTAAACTCTACTAATGACATCCCATCTGTTTCTGCTACTGTTTTCATCGAATTCATTTCAAAATGCAAGATTCTAGACGCTGAACTCTTGAAATCCAGTGACATCGACAGATGTTTTTAAGAAACGAAAAAAGCAGGAAAAATAAATAAAAAAAATCTCGGAATAAATCGGTGTTAGTTTCTCGAAATAATTCTAAGAATCGCAGAAACTAAGTATATTACTAACAGTAACTCTAATAATAATCATCTTTCGATGGAGAAATAATAGCAATAATATTAAGAATCCAGTCAAACTACATTATCTGAAGCTGTTTTGTTACTTCTCGATGATGGATATTTATAAGGTATAAAATCATATCCAAACTAATAGAAATGGAGATAATATCAGCTTTGGACGGAGTAATGTGATTAATGCTTCACTTTTTACTCCTAACTAATCACTGCGATCCTCAAAAAATACAGTGAAAATTCGCTCAAAAAAAAATCTTAACAGAATTCACTTCTCATGAGCGATTTTGCATAATTATGTGAATAAAGTGGAATCATCACAAAATCATTCACGATACGTGATATGAATAGCCTTTTTACATAGAGTCTTAGGAGTATCTGTGAGGAAAATGATGATCCGAGAGTAATGAATTTATAAGAATTTATGGAAGTTATTGGAAGAATAGCGCATAGAACTGTGAATAGTAAATTGAATAAATTAACCTAATCAGCTGTAAATGCTAAGATTGCTTAGAATTTAAAGGAGTAGTTAAAGAACAATAAACTAAAAACGAAGGAAAGCAATTCGTCTATTGAGTTCTCAGATGATGAACCAGAGAATCACTAGCAGAATAACAGTAATAGGATAGGATTATTGAAATTGCATTATAAAATAGAATCACTCCTGTATATTATGTACTAGAAATGCACGAACAAAGAAATGAAAGATTCGTTTGCGTTTCCAACTGCGACTATCTTCAAAGAGTGAAGAGATTTAATACAGAAAAAATTAAGAAAAGGAGAAGAAATCTTGGGAATTTGAATGAATTTCTTAAACTAACTGAAGAAAATCATATGAAGATACGAACAGAAAAAGAATCTTAGAAGAGCTGAATGAATGTGATAAATTGCCCTGGTGGATTTAATGTTACTTCCGATTGAAGAAACGCACACAAAAAAAAGAATGGATAATATAAATCAAGCGTATTTAGAAGAGTTCTCAAATCTCATTTGGTTCTTTATTGGTTGCTCGTGGAGTAGCACTTGTATCTTCAGAATCTTGTCATTTAACTTTCTGTTCTCCTCTTCGAAGTCCTGTTTTTTCAAAGAAGTATTTAATTGCTCAACATTATGAAAGCAGTTTGTTGTTAATTCGAACTGTAAATGTGGTGAATAAACTCTTCCCCCTCTTTTCTTTCATCCTTACTTGTTTATCTGAGACTAAATCATCACATTTAGCTTCTAGATCTTTAAATCTACTTGCCCATTGCTTATTGGAGTTCTCATAGTCTTAATTTTCCAATCTAAGTCTGTCAATCTCATGACTGTATTTCTCTTCATACCTGTTTTATTTCAATTCACATATTACAACCTCATTTAACACACATTCTCTCTCTCTGTTTATTTTACACTTGATTAAGTCTTTTATAATCCGTTTTCATCTGTTCCATTTAGTTCCTTAGACTTTAGTTCTCCTGCTCTAAAATATGAATCTTATGATCTAATTCTTGCACATGCAATTCTCGTTTTGTTTTCTCACTCTTCATCTTTTGCATTTTCTTCTCTTGCTCATCATCCAATGGCTTTCTGACTCGCGAATCACTCTCCATATCCTCGTAATAGTTATCTTTATTCATAAAAACAAAATCAATATTTGCTATTCAAATCGCCAAAACGACAAACAAGAATGAATCTCTTTGCAAACACAAATTGTTGCCATGATTCCAATACCTTTAAATTTCTATGAAGCATTGATCGGAAACCCTTTATCCCATTTATACGTTGCCATTGAGAATGGATCTTATTCTTAAACTTCTCTCTCATTTACTGTGGATCTGTAATTATTGTTTCCATTCTCATAAACTGGTGGAGTCTTGAGTGCAGTGCTAGTTGTACCCTCTTTCAATGCACTAGTTACAATCTACTACTACTATGGCGGTTATTATACTTATTCCTTTTATTGATTCGATACAACTTAAGCCTAGCTTTGCTAAGCGACTTGCTATACTTACGAAGATTATTGCGGTTATTGTTACTATTGTTGAATTGAAGGTTAATAATCAGGTGGATATCTTGCTGGACTTCCAAGATAATTAGTTACTCTTGGCTGCATAGTTATTACACCAGGTGCCTCGAAATATCTGCTTTACACTAAAGGAAGACCACCCACACCAAGATACTACTACTGCTACTCATATGGATAATTGAAACCAGCTGGAGGTGAGGCTACACCTAAACTGTATGATCCTATGTGTCTTGATGGTATTTGATGCTAGTGCAAGTAAGGCGATTAGTAGTTCAATCCAGGAGGGGGAGAAGAATACATTGTTCAAATAGCTAGATGGATGGGATGATGATGTGAATGTGTATCTTATATCTCTGTGTGTGCTGAATAACTTATTTTTAAATTAAAAAACAATATCCTCTCTTCGAAGCAATAAATAACTATCACGGGTAATTATTTTTTTTTGATAGAAATCGATCGATTTAGGTTTTGATTCAAAACAATTATCCATTTGATTAAGAGATTGCTGCAAAATGCATACAAACAGCGGAAGAATTTTTCACTGAAAAATAAATTCAAAAATAAACCATTAATACTAAAAGAAAGAGAGAGATATATCTTCTACAAATCTAATCAATTTACTTATTTTACAAGTGTCATTCATTATATTTTTCTGTTATTACAAAAATAATCTAAAAATCCAAACTTTAAATAAGATTTTATTTCAAAACACCTAACTTTAAAGATCTAATCCCCAAATTGCTTTAATTATCACTTTGATTTCTTCAATGAAAATCATCAACCATTTAATATTTTTACTACATAAAATACCTAATTAATACCTTTAATATTTCCATCAAGCACTTCTTTGATTATTATTATTTTCATCCTCCTTATCATTCTTCCCCATTTATTCCTTTTGAGAATCCGATTCATGACTGCTATTACTGCTACTACTGCTGCTACTAACAATCGAGGAGTTATTTTCACCTTCTTCATTGACTTATTCAAGATTTCCAATAATCGTACCTTATTTCATAATTTCTTAGAAACCTTAAAAGTTCAACTCTCCAGTGCTGTAATTCAAGAATTAACTTATTTCTGCATAAATAGCTTGGATATCCTCCAATGGTAGTTTTCTGCCCTCCCTAGCTAAAATCTGAAAAACAAAGAATAAATGTATCACCAAAAAATATAAAAATCTCCTTATTCCTCTCTCTCTCTTTCTCCCCTTCCTTTTACATCAATTAAATCATTTTAGCTGATGGTTCCCGTTTCCGATGCATCAAGATAATTAAATGTCTTCTTGAGTCTTTCTATCTAGAGATAATATTAATCATCCAACGTCGCTGCTAGGAACTCAGAATAGTTAATCTTCTTCTTCTACTCTATTTCACTAACCTCTTTATTTTCCTAATCTATCTAACTTTTCCCATCTTTTTCTTCTAACACCATATTATTAATATTCTTATTTTGACTCTCTTTCTTCGTGATTGTATTGAACAATTCTTCAATTTATGAATCTTCTTTGAATTGTTCCTCTCCATCGAATTTTAGTTTCTAAATGACTTATTTCAGATCTTCTAATGATATAAACCCATTGGAATTCTTGTCAAATAATGCAAATATATCTTGCGGTGTCATACTTTCTGCACTTTCCATCTAGCGGACAATCAACTGAAGTACAATCCTTTTAAACATCGTGGAGTGCTTGAAACTCAAAAATCTATCGAGAACGAGTTATTTAGATCCACGCTGCTGTTACTGTCTAGGTAAGGCGATTGTGCCAAGAGTGTTTTTCCTTAATCTAGCAAACCAAGAATGATTCATTGCCGCAGCTAAAGTTATCCGTTTTTCAGAGCTGACAATGAGCATTTGCTCAACGAGATTTCGAGCATCCTTCGAAGCTAGTTTCCAACTTGGCGCATCAAATTAGCACATACCTTGGGAAATACTCTTCACATCGTAGAATGGTAGTTCACCGCAGATCAAGGCAAATAGAATACATCCCTAATATATAAAGAAAAATGCGTTAAAAATTTAATAATTGAAAGATCCTCCCTTTTTTGTAGCTTACAAGTGACCAGACATCACATTCTTTATCATATTTGCTGTGCTTCAACACTTCAGGTGCTGTTATGGAACATGTGCATATTCCCAAATCAAACCAAACTATAATTCAAATATTTGTATCCCCTACCCATTCAATTACCCATGTAGTTAAATGACCCAACTTTGGTGTGTCTTCTTTTCTCATTCGCTAGGAGCTTCTTGGATAACCCAAAATCGATGATTTTGATCTCTGCAGTCGCTGTGTCCTTTGTTGTAAAGATGACATTCTCCAGCTTGAGATCCCTGTGGACGATGTTGGAGTTGTGCATGTAGTTCACTGCCCAAAAGAGTTTCTGCATGATCTTAGCGACGTTGTACTCAGTGTTCAAGGAGGAATAGATGAGTTCTTTGAGTGTGCCTCCACTGCAGTATTCCATGACTAAGTAGATGTGATCTTTGTCCATGTAGGCTTCGAGGAATTTGCAGATGTTTGGGTGGTCTAATCGCTTCATGATGTCAACTTCTCTTTTGAGATAGTATTAGGGGATGTTCTGCACGGTTTCCTTTTGAATCGTCTTTATAGCGACTCGCTTGGATGGTTCGCTTAAGGGGATTGCAAGGTCCACGTGTCCGAATGATCCAGATCCTAAGCGCTTCTCGAATTTGTAGTAGTAGAAGATGTTCTCCACAGAAGCGATGGTTTGTTCTCGAGAATTTGCATCTGCAATCTAAGGATCATCCCAGAATTTAGTACTGTCTTCGATTGATGGAGATGGCTTTCGAGGTTAGTCAGTTTCTAGTTTTGCCTTGGTGGTTATGCAACCCATTGAGTGTGTGTGTGTGATAAGACAGAGAAAGAGTTGGATTTATGAGTTAGGGTTTGTTTTAGCTGCGCCAGAAAAGTGTGAAGGGAAAAGGATCTGATAATAGACTAAGCAGCAAAAAGTAATTAAAACTGCTACTTCTAGTCAATAGTTCTCCTTGTTTTGTGGCTAGGGAGGAATTAAAAATCGAATGATCGATCTTTGGGGAATTGATTTTAATTATTGTTTGTCTGTTTTACTTCTCCTTTCTTCTTTTTTACTTTCTTCCAAAGTCACAGAGTCTTTAATCTTTAGCTCCTATTCTTCATGATTTGTCTTAGATTGAAATAATCAGAAGGAGGATCATATTCATTGATAAAGAGTGTTTGGTGGAATTTTAGAGGGGGGAATTCATTGGGAAATAATATGATATGAGGGTCGCTTTTGATTATCCTTCTAAATTTTAAGTAAGAATTATTTCTTTTTAATAGTTGATTTTGAAATTCGCATGTCTGCATATTGTTTATTTTTTTTGTAGCTCAAGAAAATTCAATGTTTGAGAAGCCAAAAAGGGTTAATTTAGCAATTAATTGTTTGCAAATTAAGGTATTAATAGCCATGATTGGAGGGTGAAATGCTTAATAGGAGATAGTGAATTTGATTTCATGCAGTTTAATATCGGAAAAGCATAGTTTTGCAATAAACTTAGACTAAGGAGACAAAGCTATTCACCATACTGACAACAATCAGCTTGCAAATTGCAATGTAAGATTTGACTGATTTATTAATTGTAGTTGTGAGTTGTTCTTGACGTTTTCTTGTAGCTGAAGATCCTCCTTTTAGAATAAGAGATCTTTTATTTATTATTTGGCTTCAGCAGTGGAAGGACATACATAGTCTGAATGATTTCTTTCTTTTTCCTCGAAAAACAAGAACTCAATTTGATTATCAAGTATTCTAATTGTTTTAATTCAAAATGATCTCTCTTAAGATATCCTTAAACCCTTCCAAATGAGAAAAACTGTGTAAATTTATTGAATATTAATAACTATCAAAATAAATGAAATACAACACAGTATAAAATTATTTCATTCCTTTTTAACTCTCAAATCTATGCTTAATTAGAACTCATTCTAAAGGTGATTTTTTTAATTCAATTTATGCTTTAATGTCATCAATTCTGTTTCTGAGAATTTCGATTTCAATCAAGTTGAGATTTTTAGAATATTTGTAATATTCTTGATTACCATCTTTCCTTTCATTTGCTAAGACCGTAAGTTCCTTTTCCCTTTTAAGCTAAGAATCAAGTTATTTACCAGTTTCAGTAAATATTTCATTGAGTTTATTTAGGGTCTTTTCACTTAGGTCTTCTGTTTCATATTCATAGTTCCACTAAACATCATCTACTTAGCTCATTAAGGAATCATTTTCTTTCTGATAATTCTAATAATTCTCATTTAACTGCGTAAGTTGATTGTAAAGTGTTATAAGTTTATCGCTAATACCGGAGGTCTAATTTGGCTGAGTAGATTAGTTGATTTCTTGTTAGCAAGAAGCACCTTCAAGAAGTAGGATCAGAGAAATACAGAGAAAAGTTATTGTCTGGGGAGTCATTTTTATTTGATTTTGATTTGATATTTTTGGATTATTTATTAATTATTTCTGAAAACATTTTAGGTTTTTGCCATTTTAAATAGAGTCAATGAGGTAGAACTATCTATTTTTAAGCTCAGTCGAGGCAGGACTAAAATAGATTTAAATCAACATTAGTAATAGTTTGCTTGTTAATCTAAATAGTAATAATGTTATTAGAACTATGTGTATTTGCCTAGTAATAGTGTTATTAGAACTATGTGTATTTGCCTAGTAATAGTGTTATTAGAACTATGTGTATTTGCCTTTGACGTATTGAAAATATTAACAAATAAGATATTAGTCCAGTAATTTTATGGTATTGCATGAGTTTTCAAAAATCAGCATAGAGAGAATTAGCACAGAGGAAACAGAATGCAAGACACTTAAAGGACAACAATCACTTGTGCCAAAATGCAAAAAGTGTAACACTTGTGTTTAAGAGGGAAATTTATCTTAATGGATAAAGGAAGTTGAAAAATTAAAAAATTTGTATTGATTAATATACATCGTTTGAATATCTATTAAAACATAAAGTGGATCTTAGTTGTTTCTATTAGTATTCGTTAGTAAAACAGAAAATAAACTTGCAAAAATTGAAGATTTTAACTGTAATTCAGGAACATACAGGCAAGCATACACGCAAAAAGGGAGATAATGTTGATTTGATTGCAGATGGAATGGTTGGTCTCAGCTTCAGAAAATAAAGGGTCTTCACGCATCAATATCTTCCTTTTCCTTCATTCATTCACATCGAACTGTCAAAACTATCAGAAACAACCACTTCTGTCAGCGTTATGTGGTCGTTCACGAAACCACTTAATTCTACAAGAAGGTAATATTAGCAGCCTTCTTTTATCAATGTCTTGTCTGTGAGTTCCACGACGTTGTTGTAGTTGGGAAAATCTGCTACTTTGACAGTTCGACTTGCGAGATGGACGCGCATTTCCACTTCCTTATGCACGTTCGTAGCGTCAGAGGCTGAGTTCAGAGCTACACCTTTTATGATCTTGTTGAATTTACAGTTTTATTTGTGTTCTGTGTATCGAATGAGATTAGCGGTAGTTTTATCTTTATCTTTTTCATTAAATAACCCAATGTAGAATTATGGTCTACCTTCTGTTGATTCTTAGTGAAAGGCAAAGCGAAAGGTGTAGTGTGTGTTATTGTCAAGCACATTCGAAGAGTTTAATACACACACATATCCATTCTTCTGGATGCATTTCGCATCAAGTTGATTATTCTCTTTCCTTGAGATCACTGTTCGAGAAGCAGAATCAAAGACATTGCAAGGCACTAACTAGAACTCTTTGAGTATTGAGTGCGGATAGAGCAAAGGATTAATTGCCAAAGAAAAGAACGATATGATTCGCATGTCGTTTCGCAAGCTTTCGAAGGATTCCTTTACCGATTTCATTGAGAACTTTTGATGGTTAGATTCAAATTGGCTGATAACAGACTGCAACTTACTAGTGTTGATGGCAGAATCTTAGAATTTCTTAAGAATTACTTCATGCAGCCTGCTTTCTTGCTTCGTTTCTGATGCTTGGATGACCGCCTCCTTCAGTTTATTTGGTTCACATAGAGACTAATAAAAATCAAGCAAGTGTCTTCTTTATTGTCCAAGTTCTTCCACTGATCTTATCGAATCTTTCTGGAGTTTCTCCAGAATTTCATCAAAAGAGCGCTTCAAATCACCTATGCACTGCACTATTTACTCGATTGTCTCATCAGTTGAGAATTACTGGATAGTTTCAAGCCGCTAATAAAAAGTAGGATCACCTAGAGGAGGGTAATTGCTGAGAAGGATATTCTCATTGTCAGCAACTTAGAAAAGGCTCTTGAGATCTAGCGCAGCTAAGGATGGCACAACTCCACTGAGAACACACTTGATACAAGCTCTGTGACTGGCAGCTTCAGCAGCGACATGTAGAATATCGCTCTGATTGCTAGGATGAAAAGGGCATTTGAGTTAAAGCACTTTTTCTAATTGAGTTATTTCCATTTTGTTGTTTGACTCTATCTCTCTTGCTTAGTTCTTAATTGCCTTTAGCTTTATTTTCAACTTCAATATCTATTAACTATTTCTTAAAAAAGAGAATTCAACTCTTTAATCACAATACTACAACTAAAGAACTAAATTACTGTATCGAAATGACTAAAGAACAGAATCAATAAACACTTTTTTCCCAAATATTTCCAAACAACAAATTCAAGTATTTAATATTGCAGCATTCAAAATTATTTTACCTTGCAAAATCCTTAGAAGTTTTGTGTGTTTTTAAGTAAATCTTTCTATTATTTTATCACTGAATATTTATTTTCTCATAATCTCATACTTCAGATCAATCTCTTTTGCAATGTTAAAAATCCCATTCTCTTATTAAATTAGTGAGTTCTTTTTTAAGCTCCTTTTAAGCATTCGAGCGACTTTGCTAAATATTGATGATCGATATGATAAAAGTTAAATATTTTCAAGAAAGAAATATCAATATCACTAAAGGATAGATAGTTACTGAATAAAAGAGCAAAAATGAATATTATTATCTACATACATCTTAATTATTAACTCTTGCATTCATTATTAACACAAAAATCACTCAAAAATCGGACTTATCTTCTTCTCTCCTTTTTCTCCTTCTTCCTCTCAGAAATAATATGTATTATCAGACAGTGGTACAAAATCACTATTGAGGAAGCAATAGAAATTCATAAGATATTGAAACTAGCTTAACTGCTGTCTTTCCTTATGTATGGCTAGTGCTTCTTCGTCGAGATCATTGGGATCTTCAACAAGATGATTACGCTTCACAACAACACTGACTTTCTGTGGATTAATATTAAGCTAGTTCCCATTCTATAGCTGCTCGTTTCTCAAGAGTTGCAGTGCCTTATCCAAAGCAGCATTCGAGAAATTATCTAAACTCAATGTGTAGATACTCGTTGACTCATAGCTGCAATCTGCAGACTTATATGCATGTGGGCTAGTGAAAATCCTATCATTCGATAGCAGATTACTCAACTCATCATTAGCTTTGAATAAACTCCCTGAAGAATCACTCAATTCTATGAGATTTCTTATTTTAAAATAATCCCTGCGTGTTTGAATAAACGCGACTCTATTGAATTTATTGTAGCATTCTTCGAGATATTCCTTGATGACTAGATCGTATTGCTTTTGCAGTCCAACACGAGTATTTGTATTTTTTCTTCGTTTCTTGTAGTTACTCGCACTATTGTTGTGATCATCACTTGGAATCATTATTGAATTATCGTTTTCTGCTTTGGAAGAATTGAATGTATTTTCATTGTCAATGAAGAACGCATTGAGTGAATCGATGATCACGACTCTGATGGATTTCTTCGTGTTGAGGATTTATTTTAGGGATCGGATATTCACAGCGAATTCCAGCTACGAGCGAGATTGAATTACATGAAGCTTTTCTAAGCATTCCTCACTAAGGGAATCTGCTAGACCTTCTAAGGAATCGAGTGCTTCTTATGTGAAAACTGTATGTGCAACTGCAGCTGGACGATAGAAATTAGCGGCGATGATTTTTTATTTAATGGAAAGTTTGAGAAGTTAATAATCGAAATGCTGCGTGTTGTCGAAAAGGAGAATCTATGGTGGAATCATTTTAGCATCTTTAGTGGAACGACAAGCCGAGTCTCTTAGAAGCTCGCTGATGAGGAAATGGAGGAGTTATGTCTTTTCAGAGTTTTAGCTGTGATGGATGTCAAGGACAGATTTCTAAGTTAGATGCTCTTTTGGAAAGAAAAAACTGTTGAAACAAGCATAGTTACTGATGATATGCTCCAGCCCAAGGAGCATCTACTCAGTGGATTGCTGCTGTTATTGATTTTGAGAATTGCTGGTTGGATTGGTGACAGATGGGTGTACTGGAATCTGGA
>Ga0302284_1001134_pt1 | contig 12060 bp, 4 predicted proteins | sample III_Fen_E2_1_FD_198760 | JGI IMG/M metagenome (GOLD analysis project Ga0302284, IMG submission 198760) | Peat permafrost microbial communities from Stordalen Mire near Abisko, Sweden - III_Fen_E2_1 | ecosystem: Environmental > Terrestrial > Soil > Wetlands > Permafrost | place: Sweden: Abisko...
CTTTTAAACATCCCCCACTATTTGTGAAATTAAAAATAAGATTAACTTGAATATTGGTGCTTTGTTTGCGTACTAAAATTGATGTGTGGATTTTCAGTTAAAATAGATTCTAATAAAAGGATGTTTTTACTTTTTCAAATAGATTTCAAGGAACAATAATAAAATTGTTGAGATGAAATGTCTCAGAAAAACCATCTAGATTTTTAATTTCAGAAGATCTTTATTAATAATATCATTTTGTTTTCAGTTGAAACCTAGACAATCTATGGTTTTTATTTTTTGGGATGTTAATTATAGTTATTTTTTTTTAGAATTAAAGTAATCTCAGAAAGATACTTGTTGGGAGATTTTAAATCTAAAAATCTACGAAATTGAATGAAGGCATGCATGACGATAAATTTGTATTAAATTGGAGTGACGAAAGAGTTATCTGCGTTAGTTTTAATATGTTTTTTGTAATGTTTCCAAAAGGATATTTACAAAACAAAATATTAATCCCCCAAAATATCTCAAACTTTAGAAATCAGAGCAGAAAGAAGGGGGATTTTTATAATAAAAATGAATGAAGAGTTTTAAGCAATGCATCTAGATTTAAAGTTAGTACTAGTTAGTTCTTATTATATTCCTGAAAAAGTAATAAATAATTGAGAAAAAGATAATAAATGATTATCAAAATTTATCGAGTATTAAAGAAGAATTTTTCGAACAATTCATAATTTTCTGAGTTGTGAAATAGCTTGAAAAACTGATATCAATGAGTGTGCATGTGATTTTTTTTTAAAATAGGTTAATAATTATTTTCATGTATTCTGCCATATATTTGTATTTTTGCAAAACAAGTAGAATTATCTAAAATTGTAATTTTTCATCAAACTTTAAAAATAAAAGTAGAAACTCTCTTATGAAGGGAAGTTCTAGCTTTTTAAAACTAATTAAATGTTTATCCTTTAAATACTCTAAAATTTTCGAAAAAAATAGATGGCCTCTGCAAAGAAGTGAGAATCATACCTTTTATTGAAAAACAAAACAAATCAACCCAAGCCAACTGATTTAGTGATTGGAAATCATAATAATTTGTTGATAATTAACAAATCTGTATTATCTTTTACACTTTCTTTAAAAGAAATCAGAATATTCGATCAGTGATAAAGAGAGTAACTTTGTAACTATCAAAAGAAAAAAACATCAATCTAGTAATTGAAATCGAACATTCAGAAATCAAAAAGTTGAGAAACTATTCTGAGATAGATGATTATACTCACAGGGAAAAAAAAACATTGAATCTAAGAAATAATCTTTTATTAATTGATAAAAAAAATCAAAAGAACTTCAGTGCCGTATTTAAAGCCTGAAATTGTTGTCTTCATGGAGAAAATAAAGACACAAAAAATCAATAGTAGAAGGTTTTATGTAGTAATGTATCGCCTAATAGTGAAACCACAATAGCCTTGAATTTTACAAATATAGCGCATAATCATCCTAATTATTGTTCTCTCCTAATAAATTCTTACAACCAGAGCACTTTCACTTCAATTACAATTCAAATTACCTAAATAAAGAAAAGTAAGAATTTCTTGTGTGCGGGATTGTTCAATAAAAAGAGATTATTTTATCGCAAAATCTTGAAAACAAAATAGAACAACAACAAAAACACAACTTGATAAGGATGATATTCATACTTATTTTATTCGCGATATTCATTTACTTCAGCAAGTATGTCATTTTACCATACATTCGCTATCGCAGCTACAGAAAATATGGTGATGGAAAGTTCTATCCTTTAGTTGGAGAGTTAGTCATGGTTTTATAAAGTGTCAAGAAGTATGGAGATTTCGATTATCAGAGACATCACCTTCTAGATCACGATAATGAATAAAAGGTCTTTGTGACTAACGTAGGTAAGATAACTTAAGACGCTTAATGGTGGAATTGTATTGAAAAGATGCTATTTGCGTTCTAGGAAACAAAGTGAAGTTGATTCTCGTTGATCCAGAGATTGTCAAGGAGTACTTCATGAAAACGAATCTTTATGTGAAAGATGAGACATTTATTGCCAATATTAAGCGATTTGTTAAAGATGGAATCGTCACAGCAGAGGGGAAACAGTGGAAAACAAGCAGAAAGATATTTTCCTAGGCATTTCATTTTGATTATCTAAAAAATCTAAGTCCAAGTATTGAAGCCGTTGCAGAGAATTTATTTAGAAAAATGAAAGAAGATCAGAAATAATTAGAAGCAGTCGATACGATTGATTGTATGCAGTAAATAACAGGAAATGTAGTTATTTTGTCATTTTTCGGAGAAACTTTAGAAGAATATAGGATTTAAGGAATGAAAGTAACTTAGGCTCTTTCTCACGTGATAAATTCTCTTGGGGATTAGATTTTTAGTTTTTAGTACTTCCTGCTTGGAAAGAGATACTATGAGATAGGATTAAAGAAAGAACATCGCGATCTGATTGAGTTTATTAATTAAGTTAATGAATTTATCTAGACTCATTTGAAAAGAAAAATCAATGAAATTAATGAGGAAATCAAGCTGAAGGGAAAAACTGAGAATAAAAGTATCATTGCTGAGCTCATCACATCTGGGTAAATTGAGGAAATATCCAGAGAATAGCTTTACTAAGATTTCGCAACATTTTATTTGGCTGGGATGGACACAACTGGACATTTGCTTGGTATGACGATTTATTATATCACACAAAATAAAGAAATTTATCAGACTCTTTAGTAAGAAATTGACAATAACAAGGATAATTCTCCATAAGCACTTGCATAACTGCCTTATTTGAATGCTGTCATCAAAGAAACTCTCAGATATTATGGGCCAGCTAATCTTATCTTTGATAGAATTGTAATCTACTTTTGAATTTTTATCACAAAAGTAAAATAATTATTTTTTCATTTAGGCAACTGAGGATCATGAGCTAGGAGGTATTCCAATAAAAAAAGGTACAATCGTTGTCCCTTACGCAATATGTATCCACAGAAACACTAAGTATTATGATGACCCACATGCTTACAATCCTTCACGATGGATTAATAAAAAAGACACAGACATCCCAGCATACACTTTTTTACCGTTCTCTGCTGGGCCAAGAAATTGCATTGGATAGCATTTAGCATAGCTTGAATCTAGGATAATACTTAGTCTATTTGTGAAGACTTTTGAATTTTCTTCTCCTGCTGATTACAAACTAATAATTGAAAGTAAGTTTCTTTGCTAGCCAATAGATCCTTTAAGAATAAAATTAATACCAAGGAAGTGATATTCATTGTGATAAACTATTTATTAATGTGTGTATTAGTGATTTCATTTTAAGGAACAGAAAAAATTCTATTGATTTTACCTTATATTTTTTTGGTCGTTTTCATCTTGACAAAGGTTCTGATTTGTATTAGATTAAGTTTTATGGATATCTAGAAAGTCTAAATATTTGGTTCAAAAAAGGTATTAAAACTTGTTAAAGTTTATCCAATATTTTGAAATAAAGTATCACTACTAAAAAAAATAAGTTTTTAAAGACATAAATCTTTTAGTCATTCTGGTTTTAACTTTTCTTTTCATTGACTTCCTTGATTTCTCTTGGTCGGCCTCTATTTTAGTTCTTAAATGTAATATTTTTAACAAATTATTGCTTTTTCTGCAATTTCCTGGTAAAGTTACTCAAAATAATAGTAAAAACTTGTATTGATTTTGCATAATTCCAAAGATCATTTAAAGTAAAAAATTTATCAAAAAAATGAAAATTCTTATTTTAATTCCTAACAAAATCTTTTATATTTCTATTATTTGTTAGCTAAATCAAAGTCGCAGGAATTGTCCACTTGATGCTCTATTTATTGAGATATTCAAAATATCTAATTAAAATATTCAAAAATTATGAGAATTACTTGTTATTTATCAATAAGAGTATTTTTACTCAAAAAGAAATATTAGTTGCAGTTAATTTATTAGTATTGTATGCAGATCTGCTAAGAATTAATCAATTAATGTTGAAATTACTGCTTATGTCTTGTAATGCTTACTTCAACAAAGTAAATAAACCCAAATATCAATAATAATTGAAATCAATTAATTATTAAATGGTAAAATTTACAATTTTCCTTAGGTAGTAGTTTACTATCCCAAAAGAGTGGAGGAGATTCACCGTCAGAGTTATTAGTGCGGAGAGATCGATGGGTGGGTATGATCAAAAGTGATGCACAATCGAACTGGGATTGATTAGATCAATTGGTACAAATGAGCTTTTGAGCGCAGTAATAAAGAACAAAAAAGTGATTAAAAGTTGACGAATATTAAGAAATTTCTTTTTCGGTGATTAAGACAGAGAAGAAGGCGAATAATAGGCAATCTGCTTCTTCTAAGCTACTTATCAATACTTAATCCCTGTTTCTTAAAATACTTGAGCAATAACATAAGATAAATTGAAGGATCAGGTACCTATTGTAATACTTTTCCACTAAATCAAAGTATTAAAACTAACTAAGAAAGAGAGAGACACATACACAACATAAGGTTACTTTCTGAATTTTAGCACATCTATCTCGAAATAAAATGAGTAAATACAAGTTAGAGACCTAGCTATTCTGCTTATACTTTTCTCCAGTCGTCGTAGTAACATTCCTGAGCTTCGGTTTCTATATCATGTTATTCGAACAACTGAAATCGATCGTCAATAACTAAGAAGAACAAATTTACATAGAACAATAGACTTCCAAGAAACAAATACTTCTAGGCTTGAAATCTCATTTGGACTAAAGTTTCTTCTTGCAAAGCTAGGAATATCTCACTCTATCACGATTCATAACTAGATTATATGAAGATAAGATATCTCTCAACACTGGATTCGTTGAACCTCTATTGAATCTAGAGAGATTCTATCAAAATAAAGAAGATCCTGCACTTATTTCGCTCTATGAAAAGAGTTCAATTCTCACAAGTGTTTGGTATCCAAAAATATTATTATTTTTGCAGTTTTAGAGATAACTAACTACTTTGGAAAATTAGGGTGAAGGAAGAGGTTCTCTATTTCGCAGATCTAACAGCAGACTAGTAAGTGCAGCTTAAAAAAGCAGCAATCATGGATGTTCTTATCCGCAGCTTCAATCTCTTAAACGTTGAGCGAACTTTCAAATATAAGGTGAGTTTATTGATAGCCAACCAAAATTACACAGAATTTCATCCCAATATTCCTCTTCTTTCTTTTTTAGAATCAATATGTAGGCTATTAGTTGGATGGGAGTCTCATTGCTAACCCTGCGTTCAATCAGTCGATGAATGAAAACTTCCAAACTCAATCACTTTGTCCTAAAAAGCAATATTACGATTCTACTTGCAGAATCTGGTACAATTTAGCCTCCAATAAAAATGGTATTGTTAATCTCTAATTTAATTAACAATTTCTTGAATTTTTACAACCTTTTTAAAGCGTTTTTTGTTTTTAATTTTTGAAACTAAACTAATCTCAGGTACGATCATGCCAGCTCCATTTAAAGTACTGACAACTAAAGTCCCCTATATGTCTCTGTCTCTATGCCGTCGCAGTGATGCTTATGATAAACTAAATAACGTAGCTTGCTTATCATTTAATATTGAATAAGTTGCTGCAGTATTCTCTGCCTTGGAGATATAAACCGGTAGTTTTCGAGTCATCCATCCTTCCTCTGAAAGCCTCATCTATGATAAATCGATAACGGACTACCAACAAAGCTACAACTGGAAATCATTACTCACTGTGAACATGACAGACACTGAATCAAGTTTCTTCACTAGCAAAATCAATACAATTCTCGCATAATATTAGTCCTAAAACTCAGAAGGAGTAGATCGTTCAGAATACTACGGTCGATTTAAACTCGAAAACGTCAAAGGATTTGAATCGCGAGTTTCCGGCGACAGACAATACTGTTTATTGATCCCAATCCAAATCGTAGATAAACTGAATTACAGTGATTAGACGGAATTTACTGATATCATGATGCTGCTGTACATGTTCAAGCATGACGAGATGGTGAAGAGTTTCTCGGAAGTTATTTATTTTTTAGGGAACATTTTCATGGCAAATTCGATTTTTTATCTCATCATGCTGATAGTCTGCTTACTTATTGTCACATTCTACTCCAAGAAATCGGCTGAGTTAATCGAATATCCTATTTCTTCGCTGATACAAAAGCTTAAATCGATCAACGCGAGACTCAATGAACTGCAAATATTAAGCTAACCAGGTGAGTTTCTCGTTGATTTTGACTCGCATATCGCGAGTAGGAATGAAAAGGAGCATACATGTCTTGAGTTGATTTAGCTTGAGAAATATATTTAAAATATTTGGGAGATTTTCAATTATAATCTGAATTTCTCTCGATAAATCGATCCAACCGCAGCACTATTTACCTGTGTTAAAGCTATCAAACATTTCTAATCAGTTGAAGATTACAAAGCTCTTGGCGCAACGTTTAACAACATTGCAAATTTACATTTCAAGTAAACCTTAATAACAAAAATAATTCTTTAAAAGACCACGCACATACTTCTTTTAATCATTTTTTATTTATTTTTTCTTACTTTTCTTCAGTAATCACCGATACTTGGAAGCATTAGATTGTTTCAGCCAATCTATTGTCTGCTTAGAATCTGAAAAATGTTAACTAGAGAATCAAAAACAAGTAGATGAACTGTAACGAAGAGCTCACATCTAAACCCTTGAAACAAGTCCCTTGAAGAGTTTAGGATTACATATCGAAGAAGGCAAAAAACACTTAGTGAATCTTCTACCTTGGATCGAGAAATATATTTACAAAAACTCAGATGAGTATTCCTGTTCAGGCGAAGAAGTTGAGAATATGATAAAACAAGCTGAATTATAGCTAGAAAGTGTTAAATTCGATAGATTGTTTGCATATTCTGGTACATTAATGGCCTGTGCATAACAAAATTAATTTGAAAATTAACTCAGCAAACAAACGTAGATTGAATGTAGATAAAACTGCTGTATTTTGATTTTATAGTAAGATGAACAAAGCCAACAAAGTAACGCTGAGAAGCGTAAAAGAGAGAGTGAAAGTGCTCTACTACATGAACATCTAATCATGTTAAAGAAATTGTTAAAAATCGCTTAGAATCTAGATAATGACTACATTCGGTTTGTTTTGATTTATCTTGAAATCAGCAAAGCGTATTTGCTGCAGAAGAAAATAGATACGAGCTTAAAGTACTTTGACCTTGCGTACAAGAGTTTCCTGGAGTTTTTTAAGCGGCTCAAAGGGAGTCTCTTTGGGTAGTCGAAAAAACCTTATGCTGCAGTGCCGTTTAATTCGTATTTGCAGTAGCTAAATTAGATTCTCATCAGACGATTTTCATCTGAAGAAGTGAATGAAGAAATCAATTTCAACAGAAATTACAGTCCTTCGAAACATTTCACTTCTTCAATGATATCAGCTAGGTAAGCTCGGTCAGCATCGTTTATCTGTTCAACACCTCCTTTGCCACCAGTTCCTCCTCCAATAAGGAAAAAAAGCTCTTAAGGAGTAGGTTCTCCTTCACTTGCAGTCATAATGACACAATCCGTTCAAGGCTAAACAATTTAACCGATTATGGAAGATTATATGGAGTCACAAGAAGAAATAAATTTAGTTGTGAAGGATAGGAAAAGCAGCAAGGCGTGCAGATAAAAAAGAGATGAGAAAGCTCAGGAATTAAATGAATTGTCAAAGCCATTTGGATTAGATAGAGACAACAGTCGAACGATAAGCACGTCAAGATAAATAAAAATCTAGTTAACACCTTAATCAAGTGGGAGAAATCACAATAATAACAATAATAGCTTAATTCAGATGCGGAATACCCCTCCTGGGTTACAGACAAGTTCATGCAGTTAATTCCCAAGTAGTTCACAGTTTTTCTAGCATAATAATAATAACCCAAATAATGTCATAATCACAAATGGATCTGCAACTACCTAACCAGCTGGATCTTTCATATCTTTTCACTACCCTTAAGACACAAATTTCACGACTGCAACAAGTAACATTAGTGACAGTAACATGCATAAAGTGTTTCTGCAAACAACGAACACAATGGGTTTAGAAGATGGTCCAACTGCAGCAGAAGAAGCACCTCCATTCAGCGTGTTAGAACAATAATTAGCTGCATTAGATTAAGCTGCTTCTTTCATGGATTTCACGAGTTTCAACACAGTTAACTCATCTTGGGCATAAAAAACAAGCTTTTCATATCCAGTTGATATAATTTTCACGAAATTGCAGATCTAAGAAGCACTTTTAGAATTAAAACGAGGAAATATTAAAAAAGGTTGCAATATTCTCACTGAAACATTTGAGTTCTCTCCTAGATATCTACCATCTGACAGAATGTTGATACTTGAGATGCTGTAATGGGCGATGAAAAAGGAAAATATTCCCATCAAGACTGTGCAAAAATAAATTTTAAAATTTAAAGATATTAGACTCAAAATTTCAGTGATTGTCAATTGCAATGGAAGCTATCTCAAACGAGTATCCAAGTAACTTTATGAGATATATGCCCTTTGCGATTCGTTCAGCCTTGTAGTTGTCAACGAGCAAGTTGAATAATACATCGCTCCGATTAACTAAAGTAAGTTTAAAGGGAAAGAAAATTTTATCTCAAATATTATGAAGTATCTTAGGTATAAGGATATACGATCTAATCAATAATACTTTATCTCAGCGTTAACGAAGGCTTCTTAGTGCTTTTCGTCATCCGCGGGGTTTCCCGATCCACATAATATACTTAAAAAATATGTCTTGATTTTTGGAGATCGAGATTGTGTTTTTAAAGATTCCACATATCGGCATTCTCTATTCAATAAATTCTCTCACATGAATGTTAAGATTCTTCTTTTCAACCCGCAAGATGACAAGGAAGGGTCGTTCATTAATATATCGTGTCTGGAGTTGCATTTCAAGATCAGATTCTTTGCTAAATTCTATTAGCTTTTAGATTATCTAAAGAAGAAATCAATCAAATGCCCTTTGACCTAGCCATTCCTCATTGAGAAGATATGATAAAACTGAAGAGAAATAAACGATTTTGGAGCTAAAGGTCTTGAGATTCTTTAAAAAAAAGATTATCTCATTTTACGATAAAATTAGGATCTTAGTGAATAAATCATGTGATAATTTTTACTTTTATATTTAAAAAATATAACTTATTTTAATTATTGTAGTAAAAATAAATTTGATATTTCTTCATAAGAAGAACGGTTGCTGGACTCATCAAAAAGGGTTCAAAAAGAAGAAACTGTTAAGTATTTATAATTGACTTAGCAATTCTAGAAAAGGAGTCAATTGTTTTCATATAAAAGTATGAAATATTGTTAAAATTCAATTATTGAAAGAACTCAAAAAAGATAAAACAGAATTAGTGAATGACCTATTAAGATTTATATTATTAAATACTAAAATATAATTAAAAATGACAATCTTGCTTACTTGAACTTCTTCCTTCATTCAGTTGAAGATGTAATTTCCTACTCCTTTCTCGACAGCGTATCTCTTTTTAAAAAGAACACTGCTTCATAGTGATTAGTTTAAGGAAATAAATCACATCCAAAAACTTTCGTAATTACAAATGGAATATTTTTCCTTCGCTTCGATTCAGGAAGACACAATCCAAGTAAATTAGCTTGCACTGAGCGAGGGCTGCAAGCTACAAAAACTAGTTCATCTAATCCCTTGCATTTTCTAATAGCCCTAATAACATCTTAAGAGAGACCTGCTCTAGGAGGATCAAGTACTCCGATGATTTTACATTCCTGCTCGTTCACAATATCTTTGACAATCTCATCAATAACTAATTCAACTTTCGAGTTTACTACCTGCATCAAAAGAAGGGTTAAATTCACTAAAAAATAGGTAATTATTATAAAAATTAATATCTTTTTCAAAGCTATTGTAGTACTTAATAATTTGTAATTCCATTAGTTAGAGCATTAGCTTTGGCATCTTAGCAAGCAGCTTCGATTGCTTCAATGCCGATTGTTTTTTTCGCAGAATTAGCTAATGACATACCTATTGTACCAATACCAGAGCATACATCTAAGAAAATTGTTTTTTCATCTATTTCACCAATTGTTTTGCTTATTCCCTTGTACAGATTCTCACATTATTTTGTATGAACCTGCAGGAACGCATTTGTTGAAACCTTAAAGGTTTTATCTGAAAATATTACCAAAATACAATGTTATTTTTGATTCATTCACTTTTTTTCACATCTTAAAAATTACTTTAAAGTTATGAGTAAAAAATTACCTAAGATTGTTTCAGTGTAGAAGCTCTTCCCATTGAGTATTTCTATGTGGCCTTCTGAATTTATCGCATTTGAATCATCTTCATGATGCTAGAGTCCAATTGATACAATTTCGTAATTGAAATCTTCAGGCAGATTCTCTTTCTTGAACGCATCAACTATTGTATTTTTGATCAATTCAAACTTTTCCTCTGAACCTGCGGCAGAAGGTTTAACAACAAGATTAACAAGAATCTCTTTGGAATTATCGCTTTGTCTCACTACAAAATACCTCCAAAATCCCTCATTCTTCAATCTGTCATAAACTGGAAGACCACTAGTTTCAATGATCCCTTGCAATCTCTCAGCCAAGAAAATCGCTTATTTTGAACTTGTATAATTCTTCGCTGCTTCATCGACAAGGACAATACCCTTTTTGAAATTTGTCCTGTTGAAACCAACAGTTACTTTACCTTTCGAGTTGAGTCCAATTGTAAATTCTGTTTTGTTTCTGTAATTCCAGCGATATTCCTAAGGACACTCCAAGAAAGGAATCTAGTCAGCAAGTTCATCTACTTGAGTTAACATTACTTCTTTCTTTAGTGTCTCCAGTGTACTAACAATTCCACTATTTGAATCATTTACATTTCCAGTCACAACCACTAATTCTCTATTCTCTTCACCTTCTTTAATTCGTTACTTCAATGAAGCAACTACTTCTAATAGATCGTTCTTTTTAAGTGTAATTTAATCTTCATACTTCATCTTCCATAAAGGACAAACTCTCTCTTCCAACGATATCTCCATTTCCTTTTGAATATCTTCTTTTGTTGGTGTGACAATTTTCGTCCGTAAATACTCTTGAATCTCTACTACTTTAGTAATTGGATGTCCTGTATCTTCTTTAACTTCTCCTATGGGCACAGATCTCAATCTTAACTTTTTATCCTTCTCTCGTTCTCGAAATAGCTTTACAAATAGATTTCGTTCACTCAACGAACCAAATTTGATCAATGAGGAGTTTTTCCTTCTTTCTTTCAAGATTCGTTCGATTTTGATAGTATTAACTCCTATTAGTTTCTTTACAGTTTTCAAAACTTCTACTTCTCTGTCATGTCTATTCATCCCTTTTAAACACACCCAGGTATCTTCAATACCATCTTTTTCAAAAGAATCCTTTTAATCCTGAGAATCGGGTATCTCTTTATCATTATTATCTTCGGTCAGTGTATGATTTTAAGCATTTGAGTTCATTTTTTTCTATTATTCTGCTATTTCCTAGATCAATTCTTCTTTCTCATCTTTTAAAGAACTGCCCATTGAATACAACGGCACTTGAGAACCTAACTATCTTAGATTCCCTAATTCAGCTTTCTTGAAGCAAGATGCGGTTAGATTAAACCGTGATTTAAGACATTTATTGACTTTAAAGATGGAGCGAATGATCATCATTTTTAATTTTAGTTCCTTAATTTTCTTTGAATTCAGAAATCTTTTTGATTCTGATTTATCAATACAATCAGTCTATTTTGTTAGTAAAACACACATAAGATCCAATATATAAGAATGGTCTAGATCAATTATTAAATCCCAGACAATGAATTTGTGGATTATCATATGGACAAACTCTTACATTATCCCATAAAACACGGGTATTAAATAGACAGAATAACCCATAACTTTTGCTGTCGGCCATACTAAGGTGAACACACCGGATCCCATTCGAACTCCGAAGTTAAGCGCCTTAAGGCTGGGTTAGTACTAAGGTGGGGGACCGCTTGGGAAGTCCCA
>Ga0302284_1001135_pt1 | contig 12053 bp, 9 predicted proteins | sample III_Fen_E2_1_FD_198760 | JGI IMG/M metagenome (GOLD analysis project Ga0302284, IMG submission 198760) | Peat permafrost microbial communities from Stordalen Mire near Abisko, Sweden - III_Fen_E2_1 | ecosystem: Environmental > Terrestrial > Soil > Wetlands > Permafrost | place: Sweden: Abisko...
CTTTACTATCTGAATGCCCTGAAGTGTCTCTTCGACTATCGTATTTGATTTGGCAACTTCTGCCTGAACCTGTTTTGAAAATTTCCTGATGAATTTTCCAAAAAAGACAGCCAGGAGCATTACTCCGGGAATTATGGCAAGCATAAAGAGAGTGAGCTTCCATGATGTAATGGCAAGAAGGGTTATACCCCCGGAGATAATAATGATTTGTCGTATGAATTCGGCAAGAGTAGAGGTTAGTGTTTCCTGCAACAATGAGATATCAGATGAGATCCTGCTGTTAAGCTCTCCTACCCTATGCTTCTCAAAAAACCTTAACGGAAGCTTAATTAAGTGATTATAAGTTGTTTGTCTGAGTAAAGCAAGTGTTTTCTCTGTTACATTAACAAAAAAGACTACTCTGAAGTATGAAAAAACAGACTGAATTACAAGCGTTGCTACTAATAATAACGCAATTCTGTTAAGGTCGGAAGCCAAATTTCCTTTATTTCCTGAGTTAACAAGTTCCCCAAGTAATTTCGGAAATGCAAGGCTGGCAATGCTCGACCCCATGAGGAAAAACATTCCCCAGGCATATTCTACCCTGAAGGGCTTAATGTAGCTATACAGCCTGAAAGAATTTTTTAAACCCTTAATTGTAATCTTCTTTTTAGGAACTTCAACCATAAAACTTTCTTTAGTATATTTGAATAATTAACAATACAAACAACAATGTGTTGTTAGTTGTTGTAATATATAAACCCGTAAACCGGAGGCCGGAAGCTGAATTAAATATCCTGTTCAGACACCGGGCGCCGGTCTTCCTGTTAATTCATTTATAAACGATCAATAAACATGGAAACTATTAAAAAATCAACTCTGGATTTTCTCACAGCTATAAAATGCAATAATAACCGTGACTGGTTTCTCGCTAACAGGCCCTCATATTTAGATGCCAAAGATAACTTCGAATCCTTTGTGCAGGGGGTTATTGACAGAATAATTCTATTTGATCCAATTATAAAAGGTCTGGAAGCTAAAAGCTGCGTCTTCAGGATCAACCGTGATATCCGCTTTTCGAATGACAAATCGCCTTATAAATCGCATTTCGGCGCCTTTATTGTCAGGGGTGGAAAAAAGAATGGTGATAAATATGCAGGATACTACTTTCATATTGAGCCGGGAGCCAGCATTATGGCAGGTGGAGCCTATACACCCCCTGCTCCATGGTTATCCGCAATAAGGGAAAAGATCAGCGATAGCCCTGAGGAATTTATGAAAATCACTGGTGAAAAAGATTTTATTAAATATTTCAAATCAATAGACGGGGAAAAACTGAAAACGGCACCGAAAGGATACCCGAAAGATCATCCGCAAATTGAGTTATTAAAATATAAGAGTTACCTTGTGGTAAATGAAGCACCGGATAAACTGGTACTGAGCAAGGACTATATGGATCATGTTGTCAAAACATTTAAGGCCATGAAGCCATTGAATGACTATCTGAATGTTTATTAGCAATTAATTACTTAAAGACAAAAGACAATAGTTTAAGGACAAAAGAAAGACCGGGGTCAGAAGAAGAGTAAAAAATATAATTGAAAAATTTCTTTATCAAGGTATCTCAAATCTAAAATCAAATTGCTTTTATCTTGTGACTTTTGTCTTTTATCTTTTAAACTTTCATAAATCGCCTATCGCATATAATATATAATACATTAATCATGACAGGTCTCGAGCGAACACTTACATTTTTAAAGGGAGAATCAGTTGATCATCCCCCATTCCATCCAATAATTATGAGATGGGCCGCAAAGTATGCCGGGGTTAAATACCGCGATTTTTGTCTTGATCCCTATTCCAAATGCATGGCAATGAATCTGTGCGCAAAGGATTTTAACATCGACTGGGTAACGGTAATGTCTGATCCATGGGCTGAAGCATCCGCTTTTGGCATCCGGGTAGAATACCCCGAAAATGACCTCCCTGTTGATAAGGGCGGTCATTTCCCTGATGCAGATTCAGTTTCGCGTCTGAAACGTTATAATCCTTTGGAAAACCAGAGATGCGACAACAGGCTGCTTGAAATAAAAGAATTCAGAAAAAATGTTAAAAATGAGCTTTTTGTTGTTGGTTGGGTCGAAGGCCCTGTTGCCGAATATGTTGATCTCAGGGGAGCTTCTGAGGCATCTATGGATTTTCTGACGGAGCCTGAAGCAGTTGAAAAGTCAATGGATCTGATTGTCGATTGTGCGATGGATTTTGTTGCTCTGCAGATCAAGGCAGGTGCCCATTGTATTGGTATCGGAGATGCATTTTGTTCACAAATAGGACCTGACTTGTATAACCAGTTAGCATTTAAAAGACAGAAAAAACTGGTGGATTTTATTCACTCCGAAGGAGGGTTGGCAAAACTTCATATATGCGGAAATACAGAGTCGATACTTAAGGATATGATCAGGACAGGTGCGGATATTATAGATATTGATCATCTGGTACCGGCAATGGAAAATTTTATTTCACTGGCAGGCAAACATCAGGTATTTTCAGGTAAATCCGATCCTGTGTCTGTTATTCAGGATGGATCTATCGATAAAATCAGGCAATCGGTTAAAAATGATTTTGTAAATACAGGAGGACGTTGTATTGTTTCTGCCGGATGTGAAATTACACCGGGGACTTCCGTTGAAAATATGAGAGCATTCAGTCAGGCAGGCAGTAGTTTATAGTGATCAGATTGATCCTTATAATGCCGGGCCAAGGTTTTTTAACATCCACTTTACTGAAGCCCTGTTTTTATAATCAGGATCAAACTGAACAGCTACTACAATGCCATCCCTGTTTATTATAAAGGTTGCCGGAACCGGCAGCCTTGCTGCATCTCTTCCGTTATTTTCAGCTATATCAATTGAATATTTCGATTTTATCTTTTCCTGGTAAGCCTTTGTGACGCTGAACATAACCTCATAATCTTTCATGATTTTTTCCTGACAATCATAAATGACAGTGAAAGTAAGATTATGAAGTTTCACAGTTTGCTCTACATTCTCTATTGATTCAGGGGTGATTGCGACTACATTGAAACCCTGATCAGTTAATACTTTAAGTGAGTCCTGGTAATTATTTAAATATCTGCTACATACCGGGCACCACTTGCCTCTGTAAAAGAACAATATAATGGGTCCCTGCTCAAGAAGTTTTTTAAGTACTACCTGTTTTCCTGTTTGATCATAACCGGTAAAATCAGGTGCCTTATCCCCTACTTTAAGTCCATGTGGAGCATTACCTCCGGTTGTATCTATTCCAAAGTTGGAATAATTAATTGCCTGACCGTAAGAGGAAGAAACTAATGAAAATGCAAAAACAATTATTAAGAAGCAGTATTTTTTCAGCTTACTCAGAAAATCATTATTCATTTATTAATATATTAAGCAAATTTATAACCAGGGATTTTTCTCATTCTCAGATTCAAAGGAGTAACCTCGAGGTATTCATCGTCCTTTATCTGTTCCATTGCTTCCTCAAGCGAGAATTTAAGTTTTGGAGCTATTCTGAGACTGTCATCTGACCCGGAAGCCCTCATGTTGGTAAGCTTCTTTCCTTTAACAATATTAACTTCAATATCGCCAAGCCGGGTACTTTCACCGATAACCTGGCCCCTGTAGACATTTTCTCCCGGATCGATATAGAATCTTCCCCTGTCCTGCAGACGATCGATTGCATGTCCTGTAGCCATGCCCATATCGAGTGAGATCAGCGACCCGTTTTGTTTTGGGATCAGCTCGTCACCCTTATACTTATCATATGCCCTGAAACGGTGATGCATCACTGCCTCGCCGGCTGTTGCGGTAAGCATGTTATTTCTTAACCCGATAAGGCCCCTTGATGGTATATCGAATTCCAAATGAGTCAGGTCTCCTTTAGGTTCAATGATTATCATTTCGCCTTTTCTCTGCGTTACCAGCTCAATGGCTTTACCGGAATATTCAGGAGGAACATCGATGGTTAAAGTTTCATAAGGTTCTGAATTAATTCCATTTATAACCTTCATGATAACCTTTGGTTTACCTACCTGGAATTCATAACCCTCTCTTCTCATTGTTTCGATGAGTATCGAAAGATGAAGTATCCCGCGTCCGTAAACATTAAATGTATCTTCTGATTTTGTATCCTCAACTTTCAGGGCAAGGTTTTTCTCAGTTTCTCTTATAAGTCTTGTTCTCAGATGCCTCGATGTAACAAACTTTCCTTCCTTTCCATATAAAGGTGAATTATTGATGGTAAAAACCATACTCATGGTAGGTTCATCGACTTCAATTCTCTTAAGAGCTTCAGGGGCAAGCAGGTCAGCCAGGGTATCTCCTATTTCAAAATCCTCAAGTCCTATTACTGCGCAAAGATCACCACATCGTACACTCTCGGTTTTAATTCTTCCCAAACCTTCAAAAACATAGAGTTCCTTTACCCTGACCTTTTTTACCTTGCCATCCCTTTTGCACAAGGTATAATCAAGTCCGGTATTAATATCACCTCTGAATACACGTCCAATGGCAATTCTCCCTACATAGCTTGAAAAATCTAATGAAGCGACTTGCATCTGAGCTGTTCCTTCGATATAAGGGGGTTCCGGAATTTCAGAGAGTATAGTATCCAGAAGATACTTAATATCGGTAGTTGGTTTGTTCCAGTCACCACTCATCCAGCCAAACTTTGAGGAACCGAAAACAGTTTCAAATGCAAGCTGGTCATCGGTAGCATCGAGGTTAAACATAAGTTCATAAACATCCTGCTGAACTTCATCAGGCCGGCAGTTATCTTTATCAACCTTGTTGACAACAACGATTGGCTTAAGTCCGAGTGCAATAGCTTTACCAAGGACAAAACGTGTCTGAGGCATAGGTCCTTCGAGCGCATCAACAAGCAGCAGGACACCATCAGCCATTTTGAGAACTCTTTCAACTTCTCCTCCAAAATCAGCATGGCCCGGTGTATCAATAATATTTATTTTTACACCCTTATAGTTTGCGGAAACGTTTTTTGAAAGGATAGTAATACCTCTTTCCCGCTCAAGATCGTTACTGTCAAGAATAAGATCACCTGCCTCCTTCCTTTGGTCCAACACCTGACATTCCTGTATAATACGGTCAACCAGAGTAGTTTTACCATGATCCACATGTGCAATGATCGCAATATTTCGTATTGATTGCATACATATTTATTAGACCGCAAAAGTAATATTGTTGGCCGGATAAATGACAAAAATGTCAAAAATTAATTAATGATAAAAAATTCATATATTGGTCAATAATTTTTAAAAGTGTTTATATGAAAAAAATGATCATCACTCTCGTTTTCAGTTTATTTGGTTTGGCCGGAATCTTCGGACAGCAGAATGTTAGACTGGCTGTAGGAATGAAAGCCCCTGACTGGATGTTTACTGATGCTGATAAAAAGGAATTTACAATGAATTCATGGCCGGGAAAAGTACTTCAGTTAAACTATGTGGACCCTGATGAGTCAGATCTTAACGATGCATTCAATGATGCAGTTAAAAAGGCGACAGACGTGGATAAAACTTTAAGCAAAGATCTTTTTAAAGGATTCGGCATTGTTGACTGTAAATCAACATGGAAACCAAACGGACTGATAAGAATGATTGCCGGAAACAAGGCAAAAAAATATGACACGACAATACTGTTTGATTATAAGGCTATTCTGCAGACAGAATGGGGATTGCCAAAGGATAATTATACAGTTGTTATTCTTGATAAAAACAGGATATGCAGATTTATTTTTGAAGGACATATTCCTGAAACAGATAATAAGAAGATTGTTGATCAGATAATCGCTCTTACCAAGGAATAATAATTGCCTTACGACAAGTTATCTCTGTGTAACTCTGTGTCTTCTGTGTGTTTCTCCGTGAAAGTTTATTATTACACAGAGGACCACAGAGAAGACACAGAGAGTCACAGAGATATTTTATTTTATATCTATCAATTATGTTTATTCCTAATCTTCTCCTTATTGCCGGAACCGGTACCAGGTCGGGAAAAACTACCATTGCATGCAGGATAATTGAACAATTTAAACACTTGAATATCACTGCAATCAAGATCAGTCCTCATTTTCATGAAACCACACCTGGCTTAAAAACTATTAATGAGGATACAGGATTCGCAATTTATGAGGAAACAAAAACCGATTCAACAAAGGACACCTCAAGGATGCTTCATGCTGGCGCTTCAAAGGTTTACTTTGCCAAGGTGCTGGATGACAAGCTCCTGTTCGTTTTTAACAGGATAAAAGATCATATTCCTGAACGCGTGCCAATCGTGTGTGAATCGCCTGCCCTTCGGGACTTCGTTGAGCCGGGAGTATTTATAATCATCAGTTCCGAAGCAACCAGAAGCCGTAAGGATATCAGCAAGTTCCTCGCTTTGCCTCACCTGAAATTTGAGTTTGAAAAACTTCAGGGAATGTCGTCAATCCCGATAGGATTTGAAGATGGAAGGTGGCTTTATTTGCCCCCCTTCCCCCCTGAAGGGGGGTTCGTTCCCATTGTATAAGAAGTACTCGTTCATGCCAGAGAACGATTCCCCCTTTAGGGGGATGGACGCGAAGCGGACAGGGGGTCTCCCTCTTATTTTTCTTCATCAACATCCGAAATATCTTTTCCCAGCTTGGCTTTTATCCTTTCCAGGTCATGTTTCATTCCTGCGACTGCCTGTATAAGTTGTTTTTCGGGCAGGATAGGATCAGGCAATTCACTGCTTATATAATTAACAAATTTCCAGATCTCTTTTACATTGTTTACATGTACTTCATACGGTTCATAAACAGGATTGAGGGAATATAAAACAAGTTTACCGTCGGTCCCGATCTTGTTCTCGACCACCTTAAAAACAATTCCGTCATCCAGAGTAAACACTATATAGGCTTTCCCGCTGATTATCTGCATCCAGTCCTGAAGAAATTCCCCGGTTACCCACGACCCGTCAGGAATAGGAACCATAGAATCGCCTTTCAGCTGGAAGGTTCTGTATTTCTTTTTATCCGAAAGAAATGGCAGTGTAAATACCGGAAGCTCTCCGATGTATTCCGGATCAGCATACCCTGTCGTATAGCCAGCTTTGGCTTTTTCAGGTACAAGTTCAATGTTTTCCCTGTTGGTGGAATTGACGGTTGTTGTCAGTACCCTGAGATTGCTTCCTTTTACATAAGCATCGTATCCCCGTTCAAGTTCACCAAGCTGGCTTTCTGACAATTTTGAAATATCCAGTTTAAGGATCGTATCGATAGCAATGTTAAAATAACCGGAAAAAGATATCAGAATCTCTATTCCCGGCTGGGCGACACCGTTCTCATACCCGCTGAGGGTTGAACGTTTAAGGTTAAGGGCAATTGCCACATCGTCCTGTGTTCTGCCCCTCCTTTTTCTTAAAAATTTAATGTTGGATGCAAAGTACATAATAAAAATTGATTATATTGTAATCATATATTTGATTAATTTCTAATCAAAAGTAAAACTAAATTGTTATATAAACAAAATTTAGGCAATAAATTTTCAAGAAAGATTAAAAAGAGTCAGAAGTCGGAAGTCGGGAGTAAGAAACCTGACTTCGGACTTCGGACTTCGGACTTCGGACTTCAAACTATTTAATATCTATGATCCTCACAGGCAATATCGACCGATCTGTTCTTCATCTCGACCTCGATACTTTTTTTGTATCGGTTGAGAGGCTTAAGAACAGCCGCCTGAACGGGAAACCGGTCATAATAGGCGGCATGTCGGACCGCGGAGTGGTATCGAGCTGCAGCTACGAGGCACGGAAATACGGCGTAAGCTCCGCTATGCCGATGAAAATGGCCAGGAATATGTGTCCCGATGCCATTGTGATAAGAGGCGACATGGAGCTTTACTCCAACTATTCAAACATGGTCACAGGCATAATTTCAGAAAGGGCACCGCTATATGAAAAAGCATCAGTTGATGAACACTACATCGATCTCACAGGAATGGACCGTTTCTACGGATGCTACAAATGGTCGCATGAACTGCGCCAGTATATAATAAAAGAGACAGGGCTTCCAATATCAATCGGACTGTCAGTAAATAAAACAGTATCAAAGATAGCGACCGGCGAGGCCAAGCCAAATGGTGAAATTGAGGTGAAAAAAGAGATTGTGCATCCCTTCCTCGATCCGCTTTCGATAAGAAAAATACCGATGATCGGCCAGAAGACTTATCAGGTACTCCGTTCGATGGGAATTATTACAATTTATACACTGAGGAGTATCCCTGTTGAGATGCTTGAAAAACTGATGGGGAAAAATGGCATCGAGATGTGGAAAAGAGCCAATGGCATCGACTCCACTCCCGTTATCAGCTACTCCGAACAGAAATCGATAAGTACCGAACACACTTTCGAAAAAGACACCACCGACCTTACGAGGCTGAATCAGCTGCTGGTGAGCATGGTGGAAAAGATTGCCTTCGAGCTGAGAACACAGGAAAAACTCACTTCCTGCATTACTGTAAAAATAAGGTATTCAAACTTCGATACCCATACACTGCAGAAACGGATACCTTATACCTCATTCGACCATGTACTGGCCGATATAACAAAAGAACTCTTTGCAAAACTCTACCAGCGGCGAATGCTTATAAGACTTATCGGCGTGAGATTCAGCCATATGGTAAGAGGCGTACAACAGCTTGACATGTTCGACGATACTCCTGAAAAGGTCAGTCTTTATATGGCAATGGACAGGATCAGGAAGCGTTTCGGGCGGGATGCGGTCAGGAGAGCATCCGGAGTAATGACGGTAACCGAAAGAGAGGAAAAGGCCCTTAGACAGCTCGAAAATGCGCTTAAAGAACAAAATATGATGGAGGAAAGACTAAGGGGCGGGTATTGGCGCTAGAAAACGGCGTAAAGGCACAAAGGCGCAAGGGCGTAACGGCATTCATTTAATAAGGGTTTTGTCCGCTGGCGCGGATTTCATTTTATTTGGGTTTTGCCATTGAGCCTTTGAGCCTTTGAGACGTTGCGCCGTTGCGCCTTTGAGCCATTAACATATGTATCTAAACTGTCACTCATATTACAGTCTACGCTACGGAATCATGTCCGTTGAACAACTCGTGCTGAAAGCTCAGGCTGCAGGAACGGATACTATTGTGCTCACTGATATCAACAACTCAACAGGAATTCCCGAATTTGCAGGCGAGTGTGTCAAAAATAATATCAGGCCTGTTGCAGGCATCGAATTCAGAAATGACAATGAACTTCAGTATATTGGTATTGCGCGCAGCAACAGAGGACTTCAGGAGCTGAATGAATTTCTGTCGGAACAGAATTTCAACAAGTCATCCATTCCCTTTCCGGCGCCTCAGTTCTCCGAATCGCATGTAATATATGCCCTGAAAAAAATTCCTGCAAGAAAACTGTTTGATAATGAACGCATTGGAATAAAACCACGCGAACTTAACAGCCTGCTGACTCTCACAGCTTCATTAAACAGGAACTCGATGGTTCTGTTGCAACCGGTTACTTTTGCTGCGACAGATGATATTTTTATTCACAGGAGCCTCAGGGCTGTCGACAACAATATTCTCCTGAGCCATCTTCAGCCATGGCAATGTGCAGAAGAAGATGAATTCTTTATGGATCCTGCTGACAGGGAAAAAATCCTGAAAGAATACACGTGGCTGATGAACAATACAAAAAAACTGCTCGATGATTGCAGCTTACAGTTTGACCGCGACAGCCTGAAGAATAAAAAGATCTACTCAGCCAGCAGGTATGATGACAAGCTGCTTCTCGAAAAACTCGCATGGGACGGAATGATATACAGGTACGGAACAAAGAACAGTGAGGCAAAAAAACGGGTGAAGCACGAACTTGAGATAATTGACAGACTTGGTTTCTCGGCTTATTTCCTGATAACATGGGACATTGTAAGATATTCAATGGCACGTGGTTTTTATCATGTCGGACGTGGCAGCGGAGCTAATTCTGTTGTAGCTTATTGTCTGAAAATCACCAATGTTGACCCTATCGATCTAAACCTTTACTTCGAGCGATTCATAAATCCGAAACGAAGCAGTCCCCCCGATTTCGATATCGACTATTCATGGAAAGAGAGAGATGAGGTCATTGATTATATCTTCAAGAGATATGGCTATGGACATACAGCACTGCTTGGCACCATGAGTACTTTCAGGGGAAAATCCATCGTCCGCGAACTTGGGAAAGTACATGGGTTGCCCAAGGAAGAGATTGATTCGCTAATCGAGAATCCTTCAGCAGATACTAACAGGAATGAGATAACCAATCTGATATTCTCGACAGGACTTAAAATTGCTGATTTTCCAAATATGAGGAGTATCCATGCAGGCGGCATACTTATTTCCGAAGAACCGATTACCTGCTATACCGCCCTCGATATGCCGCCAAAAGGATTTCCGACGACGCAGTGGGATATGTATACAGCCGAAGAGATCGGCTTTGAGAAACTCGACATCCTAAGTCAGCGTGGAATCGGTCATATAAAAGAGAGCGCGGAAATAGTACTGCGCAACCGTGGAATCGATGTTGATGTCCATGCAATACAGAAATTTAAAAAAGATGAAAAGGTAAAAGAATACCTGAAGATAGGTGAAACAAAAGGATGTTTTTATATTGAAAGTCCTGCAATGCGTGGTCTCCTGAAAAAGCTGAGATGCGACAACTATACTACTCTTGTTGCCGCCAGCTCTGTAATAAGACCCGGTGTCGCCCGGTCAGGTATGATGAAGGAATATATCTACAGGTTTCATAATCCGGAAAAATTCGAATACATACATCCGGTCATGAAAGAACAGCTTGAGGAGACATTCGGTGTTATGGTTTACCAGGAAGATGTGCTGAAAGTGTGTCATCACTTTGCGGGGCTTGATCTTTCGGATGCTGATACCTTACGGCGTGCCATGAGTGGCAAATACCGGTCTAAACAGGAGATGCAACGCATAATTGAAAAGTTCTTTTCAAACTGCCGCGAAAAGGGTTACAGCGATGCTGTCACAAAAGAGGTATGGCGACAGATCGAATCTTTTGCCGGATACTCATTCTCCAAAGCCCACTCTGCATCATATGCTGTTGAAAGCTTCCAGAGTCTTTATCTTAAAGCACATTATCCTCTTGAGTTTATGGTTGCCGTAATTAATAATTTCGGAGGTTTTTACAGGACATGGGTTTATGTGCATGAGGCAAGAAGATGCGGCGCGACTATCCAGCTGCCGTGTGTAAACAAAAGCAACTACAAGACAACTATTTACGGTTCCGACATATACCTGGGTTTCATTCATATTCTGAGTCTTGAGTACAAACTTGCCCAGTCAATTGAGGATATCCGCAATTCTGAAGGACCTTTTGCTGATCTGAATGATTTTGTCACGAGGGTAAATCCCGGCCTCGAGCAGGTAATTCTTCTGATACGGGCTGGGGCATTAAGATTTACGGGAAAGAAAAAGGCTGTGCTTTTATGGGAAGCTCATATGATGATAAACAAAAATAAACAGGAAAATATCCGGCCGCTATTCTCCCAGCCTGTACGCGATTTCTCACTTCCCGACCTTGCACAGGGAAAAATGGAAGATGTATACGATGAAATCGAGCTCTTTGGTTTTCCTGTCACAATGAGCTGGTTCGATATGCTCGAAACTTCATTCCGGGGAGAGGTATCTGCGCGCAGGATGAGTGAATATACCAGTAAGAGAATAAGGATGGTCGGACACCTGGTTACCGTAAAGTATATCAAAACAATAAAGAATGACTGGATGAATTTCGGATGCTTCATTGATGCCGAAGGAAATTTTTTCGATACCACTCACTTTGCTCAATCGCTTAAGAGCTGGCCTTTCAAAGGAAGTGGTACTTATCTTATTCTTGGCAAAGTAGTGGAAGAATTCGGGTTCCCTTCACTTGAGGTGGAGAAGATGGCAAAACTACCTGTGAAGCCGGATAAGAGATATTGAGGGCGCAGGTGCACGGCTCAGGGCTCAGGGCGGAGCTGGCGCGGATTTGTAATCC
>Ga0302284_1001138_pt1 | contig 12035 bp, 6 predicted proteins | sample III_Fen_E2_1_FD_198760 | JGI IMG/M metagenome (GOLD analysis project Ga0302284, IMG submission 198760) | Peat permafrost microbial communities from Stordalen Mire near Abisko, Sweden - III_Fen_E2_1 | ecosystem: Environmental > Terrestrial > Soil > Wetlands > Permafrost | place: Sweden: Abisko...
TATTATTCAAATGAAATACCTTTCTAAGGATCCAGCTATCTTTATCTAAACTTCTTTAATGCCTTTAGCTGATTCTCCTCGACATTCACCAATTCAATATAAAACAAATGATCGTACTCTGAAATCAAATGCCTTGTAAATGGCGAAGGAATCTTCATTAGAGTCTATTTAGAAGTCATTTTAAATCCATCTATTGTATTAAGAAGAATAGTCTACTCTGGAATCAAATCCTAATTCTCAATCCGCATTCGCAGCTAGTAAATCGCTTGATCTATATGACTCCCTACGATACTACCTACCTCAGAAAATTACCCTCTTAATACAGATTAAGCGAATATTTCATAATCCATTCCAAGGATCTTCATGAACTCAATGCTAGTACCAATATTTGTTATCTGCACATCCCCAAGATTGTAGTTTATCCTCCCAATCACATACTTAAAAAACGGTTTACCTTTCGTCAGAATTAGGACTTACTATTTCGCCCATTCAACAAAACTTTGATAATCCTCTTCGATTTCAGCATAGATTCTGCTGGGCTTACTTTAGAAGATTTTATTATTTTAAGCTAATTTATACACACCATTTTGATATCGTTTGAGGATGTTACTCAACAGATGATAGTCCATATCATTAAATGAATCAAATATTTCACAAAATAAAGAGAATTCTTAGTTACCGATGAGGCAAGCATCAGACAATATCTCAACGGTATTCAATGATTTGTTGAAAATTACCCTAGACTCACTGACAGCATTTTCGTTGGGTATAGAGTTATAGCACTTAAGAACTGGTTTTCGTTGGTTGGTATCAGGATCAACTAGGTTATCAGAGTAATCTGTGGATATACTGATTCCACCGAATATTTGAAATTGATAAGTGCATTGGATTGTTAAGAAGAAATCAATTGGAATGCCTATTGCTTATTTTGGATTAAAGCGATTAGCTCTTCGGCCTTGGATTAAATGGTTTAATTTATTGATCTTCTGTTAGTAAGCAATCATCTGGTCTTTTTTACGTTTCTTAAACTTTTCATTTAATGAGGTTATTTTTTTGTTTAAGATTCTTGGAACCAAGAGATCTGCTGTTAAAGATGAGGATGGTATTTTAGAAAAGCTATTACTGTGGGAATAATCATTGTTTTCATTAATATTTCTGATTGTTTAAACCTTTCCTGTTTTCGTTTCATTAAATTTCAGGGGAATAAATGCGAATTAGATTTCTTTCATTGAACTTCCATCGTTTTCGATGTTCTCGCCATTAGAAAACTATTGTAATACTTCTGATTATTAATTCTGTACATGTTAACTGTTATTAAAACAAAAATTCCTCTGCTCTTGATTCTCGAAGGAATGTTAACATTCTTGTTATGGTTTTTGCTATTATTGCTGTGAAGATTGGTTCACAGGAGTGAGATCCCAACAAGGTTCTTCAAATTCCATTTCAAAATGATGTTCTTACTCTATGTTTCTCAATTATTTATGTTTTTTTTTCCTTGTCTATTTCTTTCTGAAATTCATCAAAAAATATTATTTTTTTGTCTTAATTAATCAGTCAATTTTTTCCCTGCTTATAAAGATAATCTTTAATTTTACATTCTACAGTTTGTTTCTTGCTAAAATTTCTCACGACTCAAAAATTTTATTTTTAAAAGATAAATTAAAAAGAATATCAAAAAGAAAAAAAGAAAGATGATGTAAAAAGCTCAGAGTGGGGGAATCTATGGAAAATTTAGTATTTGACAATTAAGAGGAAATCACTTAGCAAAAAGATGATGAAAAGAATTAGAATAAAGAAGCAGCAACTGCTGAAACTCATCATGATTTTCAAACTTCAGCAGTGAGTCAAATCTGAGCTGCATCTCCATAACAGCATTATTAAGACTAAGAGAACTTTGAACCTCTAGATTGTGAATAATAATCCTAAGAGACTTGCAGCTTCCATTCTAATCAAGAAGTCGATGACTACACAGGACAAGAAAAAACTGCATTATTTTTATTGAAGTGTTTCTAATAAACTTCTGTTCTTCTCAATTCCCTTTCAATATCCACTGAATACTACAAATCTCAGGGGAAATCAGCTGCAAAGTAAAATTACACCAAGAGCGGCTATTTCAACAAAACAATTTCAAACAGGAATTTCAAGATCGCAGTTTTTGCAATTTTCGCAGTGTATTTTGTAATCACCTCTACAAGGATATGAGGGAATATTTAGATGTTCTTTGATGTTTTTGAACTATTGCTGGATTTATCAGATTCAATGTTATTCTTGTGTGTTGATTGCTTTTCTTATTTTATCGAGAAAACTCTAGTCCTTCAACTTTACAATCTAATATTTCCTTATTTGATCTTTCCTTTTCATCACCATCAATTATTTATTCTTCTTCTCCTTATCTTTTTCTCTTGCTTTCCTGAATCATTCTTTCTTTGAGTAATATTTTTCTAAAAATATTTATGAATACACTGAATATTCAACTATCTCAAAGAACTAAGATAATTCTCTATGTGCATACTGTTCAAATGAAATACCCTTCTAATGATCCAGCTATCTTTATCTAAACTCCTCTAATGCCTTTAGCTGATTCTCCTCGACATTCACCAATTCAATATAAAACAAATGATCGTACTCTGAAATCAAATGCCTTGTAAATGGCGAAGGAATCTTCATAAGAGTCTATTTTGAAGTCATTTTAAATCCGTCTATTGTGCTAAGAAGAATAGTCTACTCAGGAATCAAATCCTGATTCTCAATCCGCAGTAGCAGCTAGTAAATTGCTTGATCTATATTACTCCCTATGATCTTCCCTAACTCACTAAATTACCCTCTTAATACTGATTAAGCAAATATTTCATAATCCATTCCAAGGATCTTCGTGAATTCAAGACTAGCACCGATATTTGACATCTGCACATCCCCAAGATTGTAGTTCATCCTCCCAATCATAAACTTAAAATAAGGCATGCCTTTCGTCAGAATTGGGACTTGCGATCTCGCCCATTCAACAAAATTTTGATAATCCTCTTCGATTTCAACTTAGATCCTGCTCGGAAAGTTTTAGAAGATTATATTATTTTAGACTATTTTATACACTTCATTTTGATATCGCTTGAGGGTGTTACTCAACAGGTGATAGTCCATATCATTAAACGAATCAAATATTTCACAAAGTGCAGAGAATTCTTTGTTACCGATGAAGCAGGGAGCAGACAATATCTCAACGGAATTCAATGATTTGTTGAATATTACCCTAGCCTCACTGAAAGCAGTACCACAGGGCATAGAGTTACAACACTTAACAACTGGTTTTCTTTCATTGGTATCAGGATCAACTTGGTTATCAGAGTAATCAGTGGATATACTGATTCCACCGAATATTTGAAATTCATAAGTGCATTGAATTGTTTAAACGAAATCAATTGGAATGGCTATTGCTTATTTTGTATTAGAGTGATTAGCTCTTCGGCATTGGATTAAATGGTTGAATTTATTGATTTTCTGTTAGTAAGCAATCATCTGGTCTTGTTTACGTTTCTTGAACTTTTCATTTAGTGAGGTTATTTTTTTGTTTAAGATTTTTGAAATTAGGTGGTTCGCTGTCAAAGATGATGATGGTGTTTTAGAAGAGCTGCTATCGTGAGAATAATCATTGGTTTCATTTAAGTTTTAAATAACGTTTCTGATTTTTTTAAGCTGATTTGCTTTTGTTTCAGATGGATATTTTGGTTTAAATTTCAGGGGAATCAATGCGAATTAGATTTATTGCATTGAACTTTCATCGTTTTCGGTGTTCTCGCCATTAGGAAACTATAAAAATTCTTCTGATTATTGATTATGTGCATGTTAACTGCTGTTGAAACTGAAATTTTTTTGTGATAAGCTCTCGAAGGGATGTAGAGATTCTTATTATGGTTTTTGCTATTGTTATGAAGATTGGTTCACAGGAGTGAAATCCCAACAAGGTTCTTCAAATTCCATCTCAAAATGATGTTCTTACTTTATGTTTTCTCAATTATTTTTTTGTTCTGTTTTTTCCTTATCTATTTCGTTCTGAAATTCACTAAAAAATATTATTTTTCTGTCTTAATTTATTATTCAGTCAAAAAAAATTCCCCTCCTTTTAAAGATAATCTTTAATTTTACATTCTTCAGTTTGTTTCTTACGAATACTAATAAAAAATGCAAAAAGAAGAGATTTAAAATGAGAAAAAGAATATCCAAGGGAAAGAAAATCCAGAAAGCTCAGAATGAGGAGGAGGGGGGAGGGAAATCTATGGGCAATTAATACTTTACATTCAATTTACAATCATTCAGCAAAACGATGATGGAAAGAGTTCGAATAAAAAATCCACAACTACTACATTCTTCAATTTTACAATCGAATATTTTCTTATTTTATCTTTTCTTTTCATTGTCATCAATATCTCTACTCTTTTCCTTCTTATCTTCTTTTCTTGCTTTCCTGAATCATTCTTTCTTTGAGTAATATTTTTCTAAAAATATTTATGAATACACTGAATATTCAACTATCTCAAAGAACTAAGATAACTCTCTATGTGCATATTATTCAAATGAAATACCTTTCTAAGGATCCAGCTATCTTTATCTAAACTCCTCTAATGCCTTTAGCTGATTCTCCTCGACATTCACCAATTCAATATAAAACAAATGATCGTACTCTGAAATCAAATGCCTTGTAAATGGCGAAGGAATCTTCATAAGAGTCTATTTCGAAGTCATTTTAAATCCGTCTATTGTGCTAAGAAGAATAGTCTACTCAGGAATCAAATCCTGATTCTCAATCCTCATTAATAGCTAGTAAATCGCTTGCTCAATATTACTCCCGATGATACTACCTAACTCACAAAATTACCCTCTTAATACTGATTAAGCGAATATTTCATAATCCATTCCAAGGATCTTCGTGAACTCTATGCTAGTACCAATATTTGTTATCTGCACATCCCCAAGATTGTAGTTCATCCTCCCAATCACATACTTAAAAAATGGCTTGCCTTTCGTCAGAATTGGGACTTACGATCTCGCCCATTCAACAAAATTTTGATAATCCTCTTCGATTTCCGCATAAATCCTGCTAGAAATATTTTAGGAGATTTTATTATTTTGGACTATTTTATACACTTCATTTTGATATCGCTTGAGGGTGCTACTCAACAGGTGATAGTCCATATCATTAAACGAATCAAATATTTCACAAAGTGCGGAGAATTCTTTATTACCGATGAAGCAGGGAGCAGACAATATCTCAACGGTATTCAATGATTTGTTGAAAATTACCCTAGCCTCAGTGAAAGTAGTACCGCATGGCATAGAGTTACAGCATTTGACAATGGGCTTTCTTTCGTTGGTATCAGGATCAATTTGGTTATCAGAGTAATCCGTGCAAATACTGATTCCACCGAATATTTAAAATTCATGAGTGCATTGGATTGTATAGAAGAAATCAATTGGAAGGCCTATTGCTTATTTTGGATTAAAGCTATTAGCTCTTCGACCTTGGATTAAATGGTTTAATTTATTGATTTTCTGTTAGTAAGCAATCATCTGGTCTTTTTTGCGTTTCTTGAACTTTTCATTTAGGGAAGTTATTTTTTTGTTTAAGATTCTTGGAATTAAGTGGTCTGCTGATAAAGGTGATGATGGTATTTTAGAAGAGCTGCTATCATGAGAATAAATATTGTTTTCATTTGAGTTTTCATTATTATTTCTGATTGTTTTAAGCTGATCTGTTTTCGTTTCAGGTGGATCTTTTGGTTTAAATTTCAGGGGAATCAATGCGAATTAGATTTCTTACATTGAACTTTCATCGTTTTCGATGTTCTCGCTATTATGAAACTATTGTAATTCTTATGATTATTGATTCTGTACATGTTAACTGTTGTTGAAACTAAAAATTTTTTTTGATAGGTTCTCGAAGGGATGTAGAGAGTCTTGTTATGGATTTTGCTATTATTGTTGTGAAGATTGGTTCACAGGAGAGAAATCCCAACAAGGTTCTTCAAATTCCATTCCAAAATGATGTTCTTACTCTTTTATTTCTCAATTATTGTTTGTTTTGTTTTTTCCTTATCTATTTCGTTCTGAAATTCACCAAAAAAATCTATATTTTTCCCTCCTATTTATTAACCAATGAAGTTTTCCCTGCTTGTTTAGATAATCTTTAATTTTTCATTCTGAACAGTTCGTTTCTTTATTACATAAGACTAAACATTCTTCAACCCAAAATTACTCAATTAACTTCTAAACAAAAAAAACATTGCCAGATAATCAATCAATAAATCAACATAAACAAACTTTTTGATCGTAGAAGCTCTTGAGAGAAGCTCAACGAAAAAGAAAAACTTAAGATTAATTTTGAAAACCCAGAATCTTCCCTTCCACAGAATATCAATAATAATATTAGTATGTGTTTAGCATTTTTTATCAAATATTTTTTAATTATCATAATAAACTGATCGTAAAACTTCAAACAAAAACTGAAAAAGGTATTTTCATTTTCTTTTTCTTTTTCTTTTTCTCAAGAATTACTACTTGAGTTACTATTTAATTGTAGGCTATTCAGCTTATGCAAACCATGATGGTTATTTTATTAATTACTAGTGTTACTGACAGTTAAAGATGATCTCTTTGATGTCTTAGAATTACTTGGAATCAAGCTTGGTTTTAATAAAGAATTAGATGGCAATTATGATTATTTAATAATTGGTTTCGTTGTTCCATTTAAATTATTACTTTTAGCTTTCAAGCTAAATTCATCTTTATCTTTAGCCACTTATTCATATTATTATTAGATTAGCTAATCATTCGTTTCTACACTAGCTTTTCTTCCATGTTTTAATGCTAATTCTGCAATACTTAATGGTCTCAATAGATTCATCGCAGGATTCAAATTAACTCCAATATTCTTAGTTGATTTTGGAATTTAAGGCTAAGTATCAAGCCCAATATGCTTTGGCATGCTTAGTTATTTAAAATTCGTTGAATTAGTAGTTTAATTCATTGTTGTACTGCTACCACCAGCTGTAATAGTACTATTATTATTTCCTTTTTCAATATTCGAATGTGTTTAACTTAGAGTATTCGGTCTAACTCTAATACTTAAACTCTTTTAAAGTCTCTCTTGCTAGATACCATAACTCTTCTCTTCCTACGCTTTCTTCACTGGATCTTCTTCTACGATCTAACCATAAGGCTGATATTTATAACTTATCACCGAACCCCCCGTGGCAGTTGAAGTATTCTAATAATTTCCAGCATCTTTCTTAATCTTTTCCAATAGAGCTTTCTGTTTCGCCATACGCAATTCCATTTCAATTTCATTAGCTTTCTTCTTCGCTATTCTCTCTAATTCTTCCTCTTCAGCATATTTTTATCTATTTTTCTCCGATTCTTCATTTTTTAATAATTTCTAAGCAAATACTACCATTTGTTTCTTATGTTCTCTTTATTCATATAATTTAAATCGCTTGAAATAATCCTACAAGAGATATCTATGTCTATTTATTAATTCTCCATCAGATGAAGATTCTATTTGATTGATGAATTCATTGGAGATTTCAGAATAATTATCAGATTCTTTTTCGATCATTTTTTCAATTAGACCTTTTGCGACCTTGCAGAGAATCAGCTGTAATTAGATTATCCTCTGTCTCTCGAGCTTATAAACCAATGAGAAATACTCATGGTAACCTATTGTTTAATGGGAAAAACCAAATTAAAAATCAACAATAATTTCTTAAATTTAACAAATAATTATCATATTTGATTATGTCTATTCCTTTCTTCTTACCTACTGCTTTATCGCTGAGTTTAGCTTCATTTTCTTCCAAAGAAAAATCAAAATGATCTTTAAGAGCATGCTCATAGACACAAATCGCAGCTGAAAGCACACATCTTTCAGTTTCTAAATCAGTTGAAAAGAAAATCGAGAGCACTTAGTCTGAAGTTTAGAATCTTTAAACCCTAAGAAAAGCTAATAGATCAAGATTAAACACATTCCTTTTGAGTTTGAATCTCTTATATAGAGATATATTATAGCTATACGGAGCTATCTTCGGGATCATATGTTACGGTAACAAAGATAAATAAGGTAATCTCAGAAACACATGATCATATTTATTGTATTCTAAAGTCATTCCGTATCGCATCAGAAGTGAACGATTAGACAAACGGCCATAGCAAAAATAAACTTATGAATGCAACTCAAACTAATCCTTAGATGATGCTTTCATAACAAACGTATCAAATTTATCATCTGCCCATTTTTCTTTGGGTTGGAAATACGTTTTATTTGAATCCATAGGGATACTGGAATCTGACAGATCGCTCTCATGTTGCTCAGATTTTAAAATTCTTCGTTTCTTTTTCTGTCCTGGGATCTTGTAGTGATCAGCGACACCATTGACTAATTTATAGAACAGCAGCAGTTCTGTTTTGAATTTTGAGTTCATGGTTTCAAGACGTTTCAGTTCTTCTTTTACAGAGAAATATGAGAGTTTTTTTGTCATGAATGCACGCTCCAGTGAACGTGTTTTCCCTAATATCCGTGCTGCGTAGAAAACAGAAATATTGTCATTGTAATCAAGGTTATTATACGCCCAGAGGAATATTTCCTTTGATAATAATTGAACCTCTCTTCGGATTACTACGTTGAGAGATTCATTAACAGGTACTTCACCTTCGAGTTCCTCGGAATCTTCCAGACAAATGTTAGTTTGCTTAGGATCAAGAGCTTGTTTAATAGTAGTTTGAAGTGATAAATGCGTACAATCTGTTCCAGAATGATTGGATTGTTTTGTACTATTTTCAAGTTGATTCTCAACTAATTATTGATCAATGTTTTTTTCCCAGTCAAAATCTCCATCTGAGTCTGAATCCCATGAATGATAAGACCCATCACTGCTGTCATTGTCATCTAATTCTTATTGCTCAAGTAACTTAGGTTCAGGGAATTCCGCTTATTCGCTTTTCGCAGGGTTATCTTCATTGTATTTGAAATCATAGAAAACATCAGAACATTCGTGATTTAACAATTCAGCAAATGGAACCATGGTTACATAAGCAAAATATTTCCCAAAACATCTTGAAACTAAGTGAATATAGATCCATTTGGCATCCTCATAGCTGAATGCAGCTGCACTTTTAAACACATTAGGTACATAGTCTATGAGAATGCGAGATAACTATCGATATTCAAATTCAAATTCGGCTCGCGAGTGCTGCGCTTTTTTTTTGAGTTTGGGATCTTCTAGCATGTCGATTTCGGAGTCTTCCCAGAAAATCAAATAGTCAATTTCCCTTGGAAGGTTTTAAAGAAGATGATACCATTCGGAGGCTCGTCCTTTTTCGTTTTCTTTGAGGAGAAAAGCCCAAATAATATGGTCTTCCCAGGAAGAACTTTCAGCTTAGCTAAAGAATTCAGGGTGAGCTTGGAATACTTTGTTGAGTTCAGGGTCGTTGAAAAATGCTTTCTTTGTTGTAAGGAGAGCTGAAGCAGGAAGGGAAATGAAGACTTCATTGGCTTTTATGAGTTCTTTAGCTCGTAATCCAGAGTATGGTAGTCCATTTCGAGTGATAAATTATGAGAACTCAACTTTATCACACTGCAATCCTTTGTCTTTTAGAAAGCTGATGTACTCAGCGAGCTACTGAGGTGGAGGAATCGCTTTGGAGTTAGGATCAGTTTACCGTAAGCCTTTAGCTTTTCTTAGGTATTTACCATACGAATAGCGATTCTCAATGATATTATTCTCCATGAAGAAATGGGTTCAGAACCTAGGTTGGGAGAATGAAAATAAATTGTGTTGTGCAAGTTATGATTATATCTGAATTTATTCAAAGGTATTTTTGAGTTGAAAGTTTTCTATTTTTTGATTTTTCAGTGGGGTGGGAAAGTGGGGAGGTTGTTCATACAGAAAAAAAGTTTAAATCGAGTCACGATCATTAAGAAATATCTTCTAGTTTTGGATACTTTTTGTTTGATGTGGTGGGGAGAGGAGAGGGGATAAGTAGACCTACGGGGAATATTAATAGATATGCAAGGACTAAGAGATGATAGAAGTTGAAGCAAGATTTTAGAAAATACTGCTGAATGATTTTTTCATTGTCACTGAATTGTGAAAAATAGAAAGGCCAAATTAGCTTAGATTATCAAAAACAAAGAAGAAACCTTGTAAAATTAAGTAGTTTTGGCAAAGATTGAGATAAGCTGACAAAAAAGGATATCAACATGACATAAGGTGATAAGCATATCCCTAAGAAAGGGAAACATTACAATGATCGCAAAGCAGCGCATAAGCAAAGCATGATAGCGAATAAAGCAGCAGCTACAGATAATGGGGATAACAATGAACAGAAAGAAAAAATTTAAGTTCCAAAAGTGATTGCTGCTGGTGGCATTAATAAGGATAAGAATAAGAATCTAAATGTTGGATAGAAAGTAGATACTGGAGTAGTAAAGCACACTAACAGCAGCAAGAAGGAAAAGTAAAATAAAGAAGTTTAAAAGATCCAAGGAAAGAACAGAAAAGAAGTAAAAAAAGATAAAAAGCATAAGAAAAATATGAAAAAAGGTGATAAGGAAGATGATAAGCAGAATAAAAAGGAAAAGAAAGAAAAAAAGGATATTGAAGTTGAAGAAGAAAGTAGCGATGAGGATAATGATAGTGATGAGAGTAGCATTTAATTAGAAGCTGATAATTTAGCTGATTTAGATGCTGAAATGGAAAAACAAAATGAAGTCTTAGGGGAATTATCTGTGTTAAAGAATGCAAACCGTAAGAAATCCAAAGAAGAAAAAGAACGCAAAGTCACAGAATTCAAGTTTAGAGTGCTCGATCTCTTGGAAATCTTTGTTAAGAAAACGAATAATCCCTAGCTTTTCTTAGTTTCCTTATCTTAGATTTTCAATTCTCTGCAATAAATCACCTAGGATAAATAAAAGACACCTTTTGTTGATAAGTATTCTTGTTTTTTTAATTATTTTGCTCAATGAACTCATTTTAATTCTATTTTGTGATTACCGCTTAACAGGATTTGCTAAGTAATCAAGAAATTCTTTGAGCGTAACTTCACTTTTGAGGAGAAATATGTAGAAGAAGTGAACACATGTCTTAGTGAAGTCATGAGAATTCTAGCGAAGTAAAAATAGATTAGAATTTTAGATGGGTTTATAAGGTGAATTTTAAGATAATATCTGAATTTATTTATTTGATTTGTTGGTATTCAATAGGGAATCGAGGGGTAGCTTAAATAAGTTATTAAGCAGTGCTGCATTGAGTATTCTTAAGATCAGAGTCTCCATGAATGGAGGAGATTCTACTGCTGAATTCATCAAGGCATTGGATAAAACTGGACTTAAAAAAGATATCTTCTACTCAGAATCACTTTTCAAGGAAGCACTTAAGATTTCAAATATTATTGCGATTGCACTGATGAATAGGTTGTTTGAACTAGCTTTGTTGAATAAAGATGGCGGATCCAAGGATAGGAACAAAGGAATTGTAAGATAGTAGTTATTATATTAAGTTTGTTATTTGATTTGTTGTTGTTTTTATTAGATTCTGAATTTGTTAAGTTATGCGGTTAAGAATCCTACATTGTAAAACCACATAAAAGAGAATCCGAAGGAATAAATTGATCTGGTAATTAAGCTATGCAGCGTGTTCGCTTCGCATGAAGAAATCAAGAAGAAGAAAATTGCAGTGCTGAAGAAATACGTTGAGATATTCTAGACAATTTCTATGATTCTTCATGACGTTGAGTTTCCATTGAAGAAACAAATATCAGAGCAATTGTAGAATTCTTTAAATAGCTGGGATGAAAATGATCATAATCTTTAAGCTGTCAAAAAGAAAATCACTGAGAAATGCATATTCTGAGAGTGGTGAGAAAGAGAGAGAGAGAGAAAATCAAAATCAATTAGTGTTTGTAAAATAAAAATATTGATGAGAAAAATTATTTGATGGAAGATAAGGAAATCATACTCCCCCTGAGAAATATACAGCAAAAAGAGTTAT
>Ga0302284_1001139_pt1 | contig 12034 bp, 7 predicted proteins | sample III_Fen_E2_1_FD_198760 | JGI IMG/M metagenome (GOLD analysis project Ga0302284, IMG submission 198760) | Peat permafrost microbial communities from Stordalen Mire near Abisko, Sweden - III_Fen_E2_1 | ecosystem: Environmental > Terrestrial > Soil > Wetlands > Permafrost | place: Sweden: Abisko...
GCACTAATAGTGATGATAATATCCAAAGGATCAGTGGCATTACTTGTTGTTCTATATAGTATAAATGTATTCATAACATTTACTATTTCACAAGTGGGAATGGTAAAGCATTGGTGGCAAATGAGAGGAAAATCCATTCCATGGAAACGTAAGCTGTCAATAAATGGCATCGGACTTCTTTTGACTTCATTCATACTAATTTCAGTAATAATCCTGAAATTCAGGCAGGGTGGTTGGGTTACTTTAGTTATCACAGGCTTACTGGTATTACTGGCTATTAATATTAAACGGCATTATTTCAAAACCGCGGTAAAGCTTCAGAAGCTGAGATTAAATGCATTCAAGGAGATGCAGACCCTGATCGGCCAGCGTCCCTGTGAAGACAGAAACATTAAGAAAGTCAGATTCAACAAGGAAGGCAAAACTGCAATTATTCTGGTAAGCGGTTTTGGGGGAACGGGTTTATATACTTTTCTGCGTATCCTTGAAAACTTTAAAGGAGTTTACAGCAATATTGTTTTTATCAGGATTGGTCTTCTTAATTCCAAAATTTACAGGGGCACCGTAGAACTGGAACATTTTAAGAAACAGGTAAAAGAAGACGGAGATAAATATGTTACCATTGCCAATCAGTTTGGATTGTATGGTAAAAGTATCTGGACAATAGGGACTGACCCTGTGAACGAGATTTACAGAATTGTGAAAAGAATAAGACCCAGATTATCAGGTGCAGCTTTCTTTGGAGGACAACTGGTGTTTTCAAAGACATTCTACCTGTCTAAAATTTTACATAATCATACCATCTTTTCAATTCAAAAAAGATTCTTCAAATTCGGTATTCCAATAGTCATTTTCCCTATAAGGGTTGAAGGATAAAACTTTAAATCAGAAGTCAGAACATTTGAACAAACGAATGAAGAATTCAGATCTTCTTACTTCGCAGTTCCATTGTTCGTTGTTCTTACTTCTTCATTCATATTCTTCCCTTGGGCCTTATATCGGTTGAAAGATATGACTATAAAATCAGAATTCAGAACATTTGAACAAACGAATAAAGAATTCAGATCTTCTTACTTCGCTGTTCCATTGTTCGTTATACTTATTTCTTTATTCTTAAGCCCCCGTTTGGGTGTTTGGGGGAATTTCCTTCTCGGGAAATATTTATAAAATCTTAATGCTTTACGTTTCGCTTTTTAGGAAATCCTTATGAATTAGGATGCAATTTTGCATCGTCATATTTTGATTAAAGTAATTGCAACAAAAATGATTTACAAATTGTTTACAGTATATACCACAAATTTTATTCACAACCAAAAAAAATACTTTATGAAAACAAAAGTTTTTGTATTGGTTTTTTTCATTACGTTTATGTATCTTACATGTTATCCTCTGAATGCAAATACAAATGAAGCTGTTTCATCAGCATCATTTGTACAATCAGACAGCAGTAAAGCTTCGCTTGTATTTTCAGGTTACCTTGAAGCGTATTACAGTTATGATTTCGGTAATCCAGCTAATCACGAGCGACCATCTTTCTTTTACAATTTCAACAGACATAATGAAGCGAATCTGAATCTTGGATTCATCAATGCAAGTTATACTGCAAAAAATGTGAGGGCAAATTTCGGATTGATGGAAGGAACCTGGGCTCAGTATAACTCATCTGCAGAACAACCCTTACTCAAAAATTTATGGCAGGCAAATATTGGAGTGAAATTGTCCAAAAATAAAAATTTCTGGTTAGATGCAGGAGTATTTCCATCACATATTGGATTTGAAAGTCCGGTTGGAAAAACTTGCGATGCACTAACACGTTGCATTATAGGCGACAACACACCAAGTTGGGAAAGCGGGATTAAAATTGGTTACTCATCCAACGATGGCAAATGGTTTCTCTCCGGATTAGTTGTTAATGGCTGGCAAAGGATTGCACGTGTTAATGGAAATAACACCCCTGCTCTCGGAACGCAAATTACTTTTACTCCAAACGGGAAAGTTACCTTAAACTACAGCACATTTATCGGAAATGATAAACCGGATACTGTCTCTCAGATGCGCTATTACCATAATTTCTACGCAATCCTTAATGCGACTGATAAATTCAGGATCACTCTGGGTTTTGATTATGGGATGGAACAGAAAAGTAAAGGCAGCAGTAGGTATAACACATTGTATAGCCCGGTTTTGATTCTTCACTATCAATGCTGCAATAAGCTGGCACTTGCTGTACGTGGAGAATATTATAATGACAAAAATGGAATTATCATTGCCACAGGTACTCCCAACGGATTCCAAACTTACGGTTATTCATTAAATCTTGATTATAAAATTAGTGAAAATGTAATGTGGAGAATTGAAGGAAGGGGACTTAACAGCAAGGACAAGATATTCACCTTAGACAATACAGCTTCCAATCAAAATTATTTTGTGACGACATCATTAGCCGTTGCTTTTTAATATACAACAGAAATAACATGCAGATTATTAATTTATTATAATTAAATTTTAAACCTTATGAAAACAAAAACTACAAAATCGTTATTGTCACTTGTCGTTTTACCTGTCCAGACAGGTGCGGCTGTTTCAAATAGTCCGGTAAGCTACCTGATTGGAGGTATTATTGCACTTCTGATAATGGGTTATCTAATTTACACCTTACTACATCCGGATAAATTCTAGAACCAGCTCTTAATGATTTTATTTATTTATTACAAGTCTCTCTGAATTAATTTTAAAGCTTAAAAATATGAACGAAGCGATTCAACTTATTATTTTCCTGATGCTTCTTGTCATCCTCTCGCCCTTGTTGGGCAAATATATGGCAAAAGTTTTCATGGGTGAAAAGCATATAATGCTGCCAGTTTTTGGCTGGCTCGAGAAATCTGTTTACAAGGTATCAGGTATTAAAAGTGATGAGGAAATGAACTGGAAGACCTATACTTATGGTGTCCTTCTTTTCAATCTGTTTGGATTTATATTTTTATTTCTGTTACAGATATTCCAGTCCTATCTGCCTCTGAATACTGAAAAGTTACCAAATGTCTCTTGGCATCTGGCATTCAATACTGCTATGAGTTTTACAACGAATACCAATTGGCAATCATACGGGGGTGAAAATACTCTTAGCTACTTTGTACAAATGCTTGGGCTGACTGTTCAGAATTTTGTCAGTGCAGCGACAGGAATTGCAGTTGTTCTTGCTCTGATTCGAGGACTGACACGAAAAACTACAGATTCCCTTGGCAATTTTTGGGCAGACATGACCAGATCTGTGCTTTATGTGCTCTTACCATTGGCAATAATTCTCACAATTCTTTTGGTGGGCCAGGGCGCCGTGCAGACTTTATCTCATTATGTCAAGGCGACTACATTACAAGGAACAGAGCAGGTAATTCCGCTTGGCCCTGCCGCATCTCAGATTGCGATTAAGCAACTGGGAACGAACGGAGGGGGTTTTTTTAATGCTAACAGTTCTCATCCATTTGAAAATCCCACACCTTTTTCCAACTTATTAGAGATGTTTTCGCTCATAATAATTTCAGCTGGTCTGGTTTTTACATTCGGTTATTATATGAAATCCAAACGCCAGGCACGAGCTATTTTCATTGCAATGTTTGTCCTTTTTGCGATTGGCATTGCAATTTCTTTGTGGTCAGAATACAGTCACAATAATGTGTTAAATGTTTCCGGTGCCATGGAAGGAAAAGAAACCCGTTTTGGAGTGATGAACAGTGTCCTCTGGTCGGTTACTACAACAGTTACCTCGAACGGATCAGTGAATGCGATGCATGATAGTTTATCTCCATTATCAGGACTTGTAGCAATGTTCAACCTGATGTTGGGTGAAATAATATTTGGCGGAGTAGGATCAGGACTATACGGGATAATCATTTTTATTCTGCTAACAGTATTTATAGCCGGGCTGATGGTGGGAAGAACTCCCGAATATCTGGGTAAGAAAGTTGAAGCCTATGAGATGAAAATGACGATTCTCGCAATTTTAGCACCAAGCGTTGTAATAAAACTATTTTCTGCAATAGCCTGTTCTGTCCCGGCAGGTTTATCGAGTCTTAATAATGCTGGTCCACATGGTCTCTCAGAAATTTTGTATGCTTTTAGTTCGGCTGCCGGAAATAATGGAAGCGCTTTTGGTGGTCTTAATGCCAACACTGTTTTTTACAATGTAATGATTGGATTGGGTATGCTGATCGGCAGGTTTGGGATAATTGTTCCTGTTATGGCAATTGCAGGCAGCATGGCAAAGAAAAAAATCACCCCTGTCTCATCGGGCACCTTCAGAACAGACAACTGGTTATTTGTAATGCTATTGATTGGGGTTATTCTTATTGTTGGTGGCCTGACATTTTTCCCTCCTTTGGCACTAGGCCCTATTGTGGAACATTTCCTGATGAATTTAGGTGTTGCTTTTTAATTCTTAAGAATAAATAATATGGAAAAACAAAATATAAGTCGTTTAATTACCAGGGAAATCGCGATTCAGGCATTAAAAGATGCATTTATTAAATTAAATCCTGCAGTGCTGGTGAAGAACCCGGTGATTTTCATCGTTGGTATTGGAGCTCTGATGACAACAGTTGTTGTTTTTATAGATATTTTCAACAGTCAGTTTTCTAATTTTAATTTCCAGATTACGCTCTGGCTATGGTTTACTGTTCTGTTTGCCAACTTTGCAGAAGCAGTTGCTGAAGGACGGGGCAAAGCTCAGGCAGATAGTCTGCGTAAGAACCGCACATTGACAAAAGCGCATAAAATGGTTCATAATAAGGAAGAACTTGTACTCGCTACTGACTTGAGAAAAGGTGATATTGTAATTTGTAGCGCAGGTGACATCATTCCTGCTGACGGGGACGTAATTGAAGGTATTGCGAGTGTTGATGAATCGGCTATAACAGGTGAATCTGCTCCTGTTATCCGTGAAAGCGGAGGTGATAGGAGCGCCGTAACTGGCGGTACAAAAGTTATAAGTGACAGAATAACAATAAGAGTAACTTCCGAGCCGGGATTTACCTTTTTAGATCGAATAATTGCTCTGGTTGAGGGTGCAAAACGTCAGAAAACACCAAACGAAATTGCCTTGATCATCCTGTTATCTGGTCTGACGATTATTTTCCTGTTAGTTGTTATGGCTTTGCCGGCATATTTTGGTTATAGCCTGAAAGCATCCCATGTCTCGGCAGATCATAATCTGACATTGCCGGTTCTGATTTCCCTTCTTGTATGTCTTATCCCCACTACAATCGGTGGTTTGTTAAGTGCCATTGGTATCAGCGGAATGGACCGGCTTTTACGTAAAAATGTTATAGCAACGAGCGGAAGGGCAATCGAAGCAGCTGGTGACACAGATGTATTGCTTCTAGACAAAACGGGAACAATTACACTGGGAAATCGTATGGCCACAGAGTTTATTCCGGCTGAAGGCGTGAGTCCGGAAAATTTGGCTGATGCTGCACAATTATCTTCACTTGCTGATGAAACTCCTGAAGGCAGGTCAATTGTTATTTTAGCCAAGGAACAATTTAACATCAGGGCACGAGAAATGCAAACATTGGATACAACATTTATTCCATTTACCGCGCAAACAAGCATGAGTGGTATTGATTTAAATGATCCTGATGGTAATTTACGAAGTATAAGAAAAGGTTCATCAAACGCAATCCATAAATTCATTGAAAATAATAATGGTTTTTTTCCTGAAAATGTTGATGAAATTGTATCTGAACTTTCACGACAGGGCGCCACACCGCTCGTTGTTGCGGAAAACAATCGGGTACTCGGTGTAATACACTTAAAAGATATTGTGAAAGGTGGAATAAAGCAACGATTCGCCCAACTTCGCAAAATGGGCATCAGGACAATTATGATCACAGGGGATAATCCTCAGACTGCGGCTGCGATTGCTGCTGAAGCGGGTGTAGATGATTTTCTCTCTGAGGCAAAACCTGAAGATAAGCTTCAGCGAATCAGGGAAGAGCAATCCAATGGTCATCTTGTAGGAATGATAGGTGATGGAACTAATGACGCACCCGCTCTGGCCCAGGCTGATGTCGGATTGGCAATGAATACAGGTACCCAGGCTGCCCGCGAAGCTGGAAACATGGTTGATCTCGATAGTAATCCGACTAAATTGATTGAGGTAGTTGAGACAGGAAAACAATTATTAATGACTCGCGGAGCTCTGACGACATTCAGTATTGCAAACGATGTTGCCAAATATTTCGCTATTATTCCTGCTATAGCAACATTGTTGTACGTAACATCTAAAGGTGTTTCTCCTTTAAATGTCCTCAACATAATGAAACTTAATTCACCTGAAAGTGCAATTTTAAGTGCGGTGATATTTAACGCCCTGATTATTGTGGCTCTTATTCCCCTGGCACTGAGAGGTGTTAAATACAGGCCGATTTCAGCTAACCGTGTCCTGGCATTAAATATCGTTATTTATGGCCTTGGTGGAATAGTAGTTCCATTTATTGGAATCAAGCTGATAGATATGCTGCTTGTTTCAACTCATATGATTTAGGATCAGAATATTTAATTTATTTATATTGATTATGAAAACACAAACAATTATAGCCTTAAAATTCTTACTTGTTATGACCATCCTTACAGGAATTATATATCCTTTAGTAATGACAGGAATAGCACAGGCAGGATTTCATTCAAAATCAAACGGAAGTCTTATTTTAAGGGATGGTAAAATTATTGGTTCGGGTCTCATCGGGCAGAAATTTGACAGCACTATCTATTTCTGGTCCAGACCTTCGGCCATTGGTTATAATCCGATTCCATCCTCCGGGTCTAACTATGGACCAACGAGCGATACTTTGAGAAAACAAGTTAATGCACGACGCATGTCTTTTGCTTCAGCAAATTCACTGACAGATGAATTATCCGTCCCAAAGGAAATGATTTTCGCATCAGGAAGCGGACTTGATCCGCATATTTCTCCTGAAGCTGCTTTGATGCAGGTAGACCGGGTAATTAAGGCCAGGCATTTCGATAATACCAAAAAAGAGATACTATTAAAGAAGATAAATGATTTGACCGAACAGCCCCAATATTTGTTATTTGGAGAGAAACGTTTAAATGTATTGTTGCTTAATATAGAACTGGATAAAATTTAACCTGAGAATTGGGTATTGTAATCCTATCTGTAAGAGGTACGAAGAAATTCTTTATGAACCTAAAGTAACATAAAGAGGAAATAAGATATCTTTAATGCAAACATAATTCCTTAAACTAATGAAATACTCAATCCGAACAAGATTTATGCTGGGGATGATTTTTTTATTCCTAATCATTCTGATATTATCTGTCTTCTCAGGTTATTACATGAATAAACTTTCAAACAAGACAGATGCTATACTTAAGGAAAATTATTTATCAGTAGTCTATGCCCGCGAAATGTCTGAGGGTATAATGAATATAAATCAGGAATTAACTACATGCTTTTTGACTAAACGGAATCCTGACAGCCTGAAAATTTCCAAATATTTAAACTCTATTAACCAATTTCTCGTTTCAGAAAAAAATAATATTACAGAACCGGGTGAAGATAAACTTGTTTCAGACTTTGAGACTGGTTATATAGAATTTCAGGATTCTGTTGTCAGAATATTAGAATCACATAAAACAGTTGGTGGTTTGATATATCTTCAAAATAAAGCTGGTGACCTTTATCAGCAGCTGTTGTTATTATCAAAGATGAACGGGAAAGCACTGGAAATTAAAACCGATGATGCCAAGGCTACTTCAAAGAGCGCACTGACACAGATGACTGTTCTGGCAACATTATGTTTTTTAATAGGGATGAGCTTTACATTTAGTTTTGCTTCATATTTCAACCAGCGATTCTTTCAGTTATATAACGGGATCAAAGAGCTGGTTTCCAGCAATTACGACCAGAGGCTGTTTTTCGACGGGAAGGATGAGTTCCACGAGATTTCATTGTTATTAAACGAAATGGCAGAGAAACTTAAGATAAACAAGCAAAAAATGTCCGTAACTTTGCTGGATGATCATACAAAAAATTTAACTCTCAAGGATGTCGATGAGTTAAAAAAAATGTTATTTAAGATAAAAACTATAGAAGAGCAGGCAGCAGCTCTGATATCAAAATTTGAGAAAAAGTAGGATAATATGGATCTTAAGGACGACCGACCGGATCCCGATGAACTTTTGGCTTCTTTAAAACTTGATGAAGAAAAAAGTAGAAGGGGTAAGCTGAAGATATTTTTTGGAATGTGCGCCGGAGTAGGTAAAACTTATACTATGCTGCAGACTGCACAGGCCGAAAGATCTAAAGGTTGTGATATTATAATCGGATATATTGAAACTCATAACAGGAAGGAAACAGCTGAACTGTCGAAGGGATTTGAACTTATCCCGCGTAAATCATATCAGTATAAGTCAACCTCTGTTAATGAAATGGATCTTGATGCGATAATTGCCCGTAAGCCTCAAATTGTCCTGGTGGATGAACTTGCGCATACAAATGCGCCAGGAAGCAGACATGCTAAAAGGTTCCAGGATGTTTTGGAGATCCTCGATAATGGCATAAACGTTTATACGACTGTTAATGTCCAGCACCTGGAGAGTCGTTCAGATACCGTGGCTCAGATAACCGGAATAATTGTACGGGAAACCATACCTGATGAGATTTTTGAAAATGCCAATGAAATTGAAGTGATTGACCTTACTCCTGAAGAATTGCTTCAGAGACTTTCAGAAGGAAAGGTATACACACCCGAAAGATCAAAAGAAGCTGTCGAGAGTTTTTTCCGGAAGGGCAATATTACTGCCCTGAGGGAAATGGCGCTACGTATTGTTGCCGACCGTGTTGACAAACAGTTACATGAATACATGCAGCTTAAACGCATAAAAGGTCCCTGGAAATCGGGTTTGCATTTATTGGTTGCAGTTAGTTATACCCAGCAATCCGCTAAATTACTCAGATGGGCTAAGAACCTGTCTTATACAATGGGAGCTGATCTGCAGGCAATCTATGTTGAGACCTCTCATAAAGCCGATTCAAAAGAAAGCGAACAACTAAATAAGAATATCAGCCTTGCCCGGCAGCTGGGAATTAAATTCCGTTTCATTACCAATAATGATATGGTGAAAGCAATAGTGGATTTTGCTCAGAAAGAGAATATTACACATATAATCATCGGCAAGCCCCGGGTTCGTAACCTGCTTACACTTTTACGTCTTGGGAACTTTGTGAACAGGCTTATCCGGTATAGCGGCAATATTGATGTTTATATTCTAGGTTCCGATATTCAGTCGAAAGACAGGTTTAAGGAAAAAGTCTCACTGCCCTCATTCACCTCAAACATAAGGCAGTATCTCACAGCTTCATTAATGGTAGTCTTAACTGCGATAATTTGCTTCTTTATAAAGGGGTTTATTGGCTATCAGGTTGTATCTTTTGCTTTATTATTTGTCGTATCAACACTTGCATTCTTTTTTGGGACCGGACCAATCTTGTTATCTGCCACACTGAGTGCCCTGATCTGGGATTTCTTTTTTATTCCGCCTCCCTATACTCTTCATGTTGATAAACCTGAAGATATGCTTATGCTGATAATGTTTTTCATTATTGCACTATTAAGCGGAGTGCTGACATCAAGGATTAAGAGACAGGAGATGAAAATAAGGGTACGTGAAGAGCGTACAAATGCCCTGTACCAGCTCACCCGGGAACTCTCAACTGCCACAGGCATAGAGGAGGTCATTACTATTGCAAAAAACGACATTAAAAAATACTTTAATCTTAATAGCCGGATTTTGCTGATAGGTGATAACAATGAACTGGAATATTCAAGTAAGAAGGATGGAAATTTTACAATATCGAAAAATGATATGAGTGTGGCATTATGGACATTCCAACACTCAGCCAAAGCAGGAAAGTACACTGATACTTTGCCTTCATCAAATTATACATTTTATCCTTTGAAAGGAAATCAGATGAACCTCGGTGTCATTGCAATACAACAGGAAATTGTTTTTACCCAGGGGGAAGAACAATTCTGGGAAGCTTTTATTTCACAGATTTCCGGAAAGTTCGAACGCGAATACTTAAGGAATATGGCAAAGCAGGCTTTTCTGTTAAATGAATCTGACAAGCTCTATAAAACACTTTTTAATTCTATCTCTCATGAACTGCGCATACCTGTAGCAACAATTATGGGGGCTTCGGACTCATTGCTGACAACTAAGCATTCAGAGGAAATCTCAAAAGAGCTTTCCAATGAAATATTCAAGGCTTCAAAAAGATTAAACCGTCTTATAGAAAATCTGCTGAACATGTCAAGACTGGAAAGCGGAAGGATTACTCCACGTCTTGACTGGTGTGATATTCATGATCTGGTTAATAAAGTCACCGAGAGCTTGCAGGATGAGCTCAGACTTTTTCATCTTCATGTAGTCATTCCTGAGGATATACCTTTTGTAAAGATTGATTTCGGATTAATGGAACAGGTTCTCTATAACCTGATTTACAATGCAACCCAATATGCTTCAACGTCGACAAACCTGCGCGTAAAGGCGTTTTATGATAATGGGATACTGACAATCCAGGTTATGGACAGAGGTCCGGGTTTCCCCGCTAAAGAAATATCTCTTATCTTTAACAAGTTCTATAGAGTCGAAGGATCGAAAGCAGGAGGGACTGGATTGGGACTCTCAATTGCAAAAGGATTTGTTGAAGCTCACAAAGGAACAATAGCAGTTGAAAACAGACAAAACGGCGGTGCTAAGTTTACGATTAAAATACCAACTGAAATTCCTCCATCGGATCTGGGAGATAAACAAGTGTTAAATGAACTTACCCGAGACAATACTGGTAATTGATGATGAAGTGCAGATTCGACGACTGCTCGAAATAACCCTCTCTTCAAACGGGTTTAGGATTTCTGAAGCCACTTCAGGCAAGGAAGGTCTTATTTCTGCTGCCACACAACATCCTTCACTTATAATTCTTGATCTCGGCTTGCCGGATATTGATGGGATAGAAATCCTGAAAAAAATCAGGGAATGGTATCTGAAGCCCATCATTGTTCTGTCAGTAAAAAATTCTGAGGATGACATAATCAATGCGCTCGATAACGGGGCAAATGATTTCATAACCAAACCCTTCAGAACCATGGAGCTTCTGGCCCGGATCAGGGTTGCTCTGAGACACAGCCCAGGTACTGAAGTTGATCCGATCCTTTCTTTTGGAACACTAACAATCGATATGCCAAATCATATTGCCCGTAAAAATGAGGAGATACTGAAATTAACTTCTACTGAATTCTCCCTTCTTGCACTTCTTGCCAAAAACTCAGGCAGAGTATTAACACATCAGAGTATTCTAAAGGAAATATGGGGCTTCGGATATGTTGGACAGACACAAATCCTCAGGGTGTTTGTTGCGCAGCTGCGAAAGAAAATCGAAGATGATCCTGCAAAACCAACACTGCTTATCACTGAATCAGGAATAGGTTACCGCTTTCATGAATAATAATTATTTTAATTAGCTGGCGCCGGCATTTCTCTGTGTAACTCTGTGCTTCTCAGTGCAACTCTGTGTAAGTTCTTTTTTTAAAGTTACACAGAGAGCCACAGAGGTTACACAGAGAGCCACAGAGATCTTACTGTATCATTTAATTCAGAACTCAATAATCTTCTCCACCTTATTGCTTCTGAGATATTGTTTCAGAATAGCCTGTATATCGCTGTTATCTTTAGATGGTTTAATACATTCATGAACAGCGGTGAGTCCGAACCCCATATCGTTTATATTAAAGTACCCGTACCCTGCATATTTCCCATTAACAATTTTGACTGCACAGCGCTCATCCTGATCATGGCCCTTATCGATTATAAAAAAATTACGACGTGCAAAGACAAATTCCTCAATTCCCTTCAATGCCCGCTCATTATAATCCAGGGGTGATTCTTTTCCGATGCAGGCACCTTTACATATGCCAACCTGATAATGAAAACAAGCCCCCTCAGTTTCATAGAG
>Ga0302284_1001141_pt1 | contig 12023 bp, 8 predicted proteins | sample III_Fen_E2_1_FD_198760 | JGI IMG/M metagenome (GOLD analysis project Ga0302284, IMG submission 198760) | Peat permafrost microbial communities from Stordalen Mire near Abisko, Sweden - III_Fen_E2_1 | ecosystem: Environmental > Terrestrial > Soil > Wetlands > Permafrost | place: Sweden: Abisko...
TTTTTCATGAGTATTATTAAAATGTAAAGTGCTTTTTCATAGACACATTGAATAAGCAGCTAATGTTAATACGATTATCATGAAAACAAGATTCTTATCTCAATTCAGATAATTCTTTAATGAATCCTCTGTGAAACCTTAAAAATATTGTAGAATTTTAAAATGAAAACAATTGATAAAATAAAAATATTGATATTTTGTTCTTCTAAAATACATAATTTTTTTCAACACAATAATATCTCAACTCTAACATATGAATTATTGGATTTATTATTACTTGACAAAGATGAGTAATTCATCCAATATTGTGCCTTAATTTATTTGCGAGGAGAGAATACTTTCCATGCTAAAGGAAAAGGGCAAAAAACTGTGAGGCGGAATTTATGGAATCAAAAATGATACTCCTTTCTTTGGGAGGATTTCTTAGGATTAAATTAAAGTAAAACGAAACAAAAGGAAAAACAGATAAATTAGATACACCTCAGAGATCAAAATGGTAAACCCTTTCAGCAATTCCCATGCAACAATGTTTAACTAGAAGGACATTATTGTTGCTCTAAGCTTGAAGTCATCCGAGATTATGCTAACATGATTTTAATATTTTAATAGGCTATCGATTTGTTCAGATAAGGAAGAGTTATCAGAAGATCTGATATCAGACAGACCAAGACCACCAATGTCTATCAAAGACTCTTGATTAAGGTCAGAAATATGTTGCTTTACAATAATCCCCTTTCTCCATTAAATCAACAATAATCAAAGCTCTGCTTCAGATCAAACATTTTTGGAAGAAACACAGATGAGGGTTCTGTTAGATTTTTCGATTTATGAAATAGGATAGAATCAGCAAACTCCAAATCTTTTTTTTGATTTCAACTTCATAAAGCAGTAGCAATTAGGGGATAGGGAAAAGATTATTTGTTTAAATTTTAATGGGAAAAAAGAATCATGGGAACCAGAGAAAAACTCCATAATTAGCAAATGAATTGAGTTGATAACAATCTTTTTTTTATTGCTAATTACAAACAGCTTTACAAGTTCCTCGCTAGAAGAACTGGCTCTTAATTCAATTAGAACGTCCTCAAGAGACTTTCTTCTTCTAGACTCAATAAATTCCCTCTCTCCCTCAGCAGAATTGTCAAGAATGTCCCTGAAGCTGCCAGAGGACAAGTTGTTGTCTCCACTTCAACTATCACCAACGACGAGAGACTCCTTGTTGTCCCCAAGCTCACCGTTTGCGCTCTTAAAGTCACCGAAACTGCCAGAAAGAGAATCCTTGCAGCTGGTGGATAGATCCTCACCTTCGATCAACTTGCTCTCAAGGCACCTACTGGTAAAACGAACACCCTTCATTAAGAGAATTAACAAACTAAAATGCAAAGAAATATAAAATGAAATTTCTCTAAAAAACACAAAACAATAATGATGATGATGAATATTTTTCTAAATTATTCTTTGTCTTTTTATTATCTTAGGTACTAACTGCCTTCTCCTCAGAGCTCCCAAGAGCAGAGAAGCTTACAGACATTGGGGTTTGGCTCCTGGTCAAAAGGGATCTCACTCAGCTCCTTACATCAGATCAGAAGGAAGAAAGTTCGAAAGAGCTGCTGGTCTCTCATGATCACATTATTGTTTAAGAGATTACTTTACTTTCTGTGTGTTTGTTTCTTAACAACATTTTCTATTTAAATCATCTTTCATTCTTCAAAGTCATTTACACACAGAAATCTTGTTAATTATTAAGAAAATCAGTAATTACTGAGAATCCTTAATTATTATTAGTAATAATTTCAAATGAACATTCTCATCGGAAAAATATTCTAAGCTTCCTTTGTAAAAAGAAAAGAGAGGTTGAATTGATTTTCCAAAATTAAGATATTCTTACCTTTTTCAAACAATTTAAGGTGTTTTCAGAGAAAATAACAAATTGATTGTTGCCAGTAAGCAGGACAATACAAAACAATAATCAGAATTAATATTCATAAATAGAATCTATCTTCGAATAAGGAAGAATGACTGAAGTGTATTCTGGTAATGAATTAATACTTAGTATTATCGGTCTTTTTCTTGAAATTTACCTATTTTTCTGAACTTTATTTGCAAGAAAAATAATGTTAAAAAACTAACTGAAAGTTGAGAGCTTAAAAATGCAGGAATATTTCAATTTACGCATAGATAACAAATTAACGAGATAAATCAAGCAAATCTAATAGAATTAAGAGTAGCACAAGATTTCCTTATGAAGAAAGAAATAGTCCTCATATTACAGATTGCTTGGGTTAATCCAGAATTTCCAGCTATTCAACAGAATTACTTTTAATCCAAATTATAAGATCAACAACCTCCTTTTTTGTCTTATTATTTTTTATGAATGAAAAATAATCATAAAAGAGATAATAAAAAATAAAATCAATGTAGCCCGCACAAGACTAAAACTGCAGCAGTAGTAATATCATTTTTAGTGAACCGAGAGGTTCAAATCCAACTGATTAGCCTGTAGATGCCTAACTCTAAGAGTAAGAGAAGAACACTGAAATAAACCTATCTGAAGCAATACTCGATGCTCTAAAAATATTGAGCCAATTAGAGTTTATTCTGCCCTGTATTAATAGATCAATTAAATCACTCTCTGATCAAAATTTATTTAAAAAGATTAAGAAATAATAGTAAAAAAATAAACAAAAGAAAAATATGATTTCATAAAATAAGGTTAATATTTTTTAAGAGTATCGAAGTTGTCATTATTTTTTAACACCTTCTGTTTGATATTCTATACAGATATTGTTTTTGAAAGCCCAAAAGAGAATTTTGGATCTTTAGATAGAATAGAATACAGGAATCTCGTGAGGGAAACCGAAAAAGCCAGAGCCGAAAGCAGAAGGATGCAAACCGAAGCCGAAGATAGAAGGATGAAAGCCGAAGCCGAAAACAGAAGGATGAAAGACGAAGCTGAATAGGCAAAACTCTTGGAAGAATACAAAAAATTATAGCAATAACTAAAAATGAAAGTTCTCTGCAAATAATGCCTTATAATATTGATGTTTCTATGCAATCCCTATTACAATGAATAACCAATTACTTTATTTTTTATATCCCTATAATTTTCAATACAATCAGATACTAAAACCCAGCTGCAGTCTATCGTTAGCAAGTACAAGAAGTAAATCTATCTTTTTGTTGTAGCAAATAAAACAAGAAGAAATCGGAGGCAGAAAAGTTCCTTTTAGCTCTACGAAAAATCTTAGCACTTCACTTGAAACTGGAAGTCTTTTTTGTGTTCAACAAAATATTCTAATACTTTCAGGTAATAATTACAGAACATAAGGACATCTTAGGTTTACACCTTTTTTCAAGAAAAAACCTTAATTTCATAAAATATCAAGAAAACTAACAAGGAGACTCTCCAAATAAAATGAAGCATATTTCGAAGAAATTTTTCAACAATGAAAAAATGATTTCATTTTTAATTCATTTAAAGGAGGAAATTAGTGAAGTGGAAATTTTAGATATCTTCAAATAAAAAGTATTACTGATTTTTTTTAAGGGGATTTAATAAGAAATTTAAAAACCTTAATTCCAAGATACAGAAACTATTTACAGAGGAGAAAGAAATTAACTTGCTTACCGGGACAATCATCCACACTTCGGACTTCCACCACACTGCTTAGAAATTTGAACTCAGTCGTCAATGGAGTGTGAAAGTCAACAAAGAATTCAGTCAACAAGTAATAATATTCCACAAAAAAGAAACATAATTGAAAACTTATTATTTTCCAACTTTTGACTGATAAAACATTCTTTTTGGATGCTTGACTTGAAATAAATCGAAAAAAGTATATTGAAGAAGGCAGACAAGGTGTGCAGTAGACTTCCTATTTAAAGGATCTTGATAAAATGCATGTCATTGCTAAAAACGAGGCAGGATTCATTAAAATGATTGTCAAGCCACTTTGGGAAACAATGAATAAATTCTTAAATAATCAATTGCAGGAGCCTGTTGCTAATCTCGAGCAGTCTATCTTGGAATGGAATAAACTGCAGGAGCAAGCACAAAAAGAGGAAGAAGAAAATCAACGCCTTCAGGAATTAAACAAACTAAAATAGACGGCTCAAATAGGTCTCAATAGTAAACTCAAATAACTTATCTGAAAAGCAGAAATCATTTTCCTTAGATATGTGCTTAGCGAGAGTGATTACGATTAAAGGAGTATCTGATGGATTATTTCTTCATCACTTCAAGTTCTATTATTTGACTTATGAAGGCATTTTTCTCTTTTTTTCAGCATATTCAACCAGACAGCCCAGCTTTTGAATTTTAAAGATCCTAAAAAATAGTTGAGATTCATTTTTCTTTTTGAATCTCATTCTGAAGAAAAATTTCGCATTTTATATTTCTATTTTTCTTCATCTGTTTTTATGGTCATATTTTGTGCAAAGATAATTAAACCTCCTAGTTATTTTCTATCAATATATATATTTTATTTTATGATTCATCTTTGAACATTCAAGAATTTCTTTGATTGTTTTATGGAAAAAATAATTGAAAAAAAACAAAACAAAACTAATTTGTCTTTTAAAAATATGAATTATTAAATTGGAGTTCAATAGAAATCCATTTTTTGTTTTAGTAGTACTATGTTCTAATAGTTCATTTCATTTCTTCTATTTTAGTTTATATTTCTCTTACTATTTTTGTTACTCTAAGATTCTCGTAGCAGCACCCAAACATTGCTTAGCAATTAAATCAGCAAACATGAAATCAAGTCCTTCAGGAGAATCAACTTTAACATCAGCATAGTGGTCTATGCAACTTTTAAAAATCTAAGCCATTTTTTCCATATTTTAACCTGCTTTAATAAGTCTGTAGTGTATATTCAGTCTATTCATAAGAGGAGCAATTTTCTCTATTGATAGACCACATGGACATGTTTCTCTCCAAATAAATGAGCGATTCAAAAAGCCTCCAGTGACGCCAGTATAAATATCCCCATGAGGAGGAGCATCGGCAATATGAAAAATATATTTATGTGAATGTCTTCGCCAAGATATTTTTGTTGTTGCTGCAAATAATCCATCCATAACAGCCTCAGGAGTATCTCCACCACCTTTTGTGTTCTATTTCTCAATAAATTACACCGTTTTCAATGCCGATGAAAGATCTAAAACCCTAACAACATAGCTGTCTTCTTCATCAGGTGGATGGTCTCGATAACACACAAAACCATATTTAACATCAATAACTTCAGAGAAAGGTTTAGTTTTTTGGTAGATTGCAGCAATTTAATTGATCGTAGATGAGAGATAAACATCCATTCCACTCGTTGTGTCACAACAAAATACAATATCGATTTCCATCGGGAATCTAGTTTCCTGAACAGTTAAAGTGTTTCCACTAGGAAGCTACTCTACTTGAATTTCGCACCTTTTCCTCCTATCAATCCTTTTTTCTTTAACTTCTGGAATACCAATCGCTCGTTTTGCATCTCTTCCTCTTTCTTCAGGAATACTCTCTTTCTTGCTGGTTTTCATTGGTGATTCTTTCAAAGGAGAATCATCCTTAATTGTAATAGTTTTATTTGTTCTTTTAAACTTGTAAGTAGTCTCTAGTAACTCTGCTTTCTAATAATTCTTCTTATTCTGAGATGGACTACCATTGCAGAAAGTTGATTCCTCTTGAATCATTTAAGGAGAATCTAGCAGACTAGTGTGCACTTTTGCTTTCTTTACAGATTCCTTAGCAGGAACTTCCTTTTTCTTGAAAATATTGGCTTTTGATGGTAATGCTACTTTTGGGACAATATCATGATTACTTTGAAAAGGAAAGTAAGTTCCAAATTGTTTGCCTGAACGAAGAAGTTTCTTGACCATTTGTTTTGGTTTCCTTAAAACTTGATTCCTTTGAGGGAGCACTGATGAAGATTGTGTTTTTGCATGAGAAGTTGAATTGAAAAGTACTTTTTCTTAAATCTTTTTAAGTATCCTAGAAGTTAGCGCACAGAGCTCATCATTCCCTTTCTTTGGAGATTAATGAGAAACTTCAACTTTTTTGGTAATCTTCTTGGTTTTATTGGGGAGCTTTGGATTTGTAAGAACTGGTTTTACAGAATCCTTCATTGTGCGTGCCATTCTTAAAGATCAAACTGAGGATGGGGAGGGGGGATATGATTATGATGATTGCTGTTGTTCTTCTTATTAGGGGTTAATAACTTTTTTCTGATGATTAGAAATATCTCCTTTTGTGCTTCTACTTAGATTCTTATTTTTTATTACCAATCGAGTTCTAATCTTACACTTTCCATCCTATTTTAATAACGCAAGTTTTAGAAAAGATCCAGTGAATGATTTCTGATGGGCGCTTCTGAATTTGGACAGATTGAAAAAGGACAAAAAGTCTGCCAAATATGCATGTCTACTCCTCAGAATTTAATATATTTCTTGAAGGAACTTGATTTAAATTGCAGGAAAAGTAGAAAAGCTTCTAAGTTTTTATGCTTTTTCATTAGAATAGATGTAAAAATTCAAAATGAACATAAACATAAAAAAATGAAAACACTTTTAAACAGCCATTCTCTTTAATCTATTTATCATAGTAAAAGCTTCTCAAGAAGAAGAATTAATCTAGATCATAGTTCTTTTTAGACAGCAGAAGATTAGTTTCATTTTTTACCTTATTCATGAAGGGAAAACAAAAAGAACAATTTATCATTTTTTACATCTTTTTTAGTCTCTAAAATTATCTCTCTCTCAATTTGCTTTCAAAAGAAGTTATTTTTTAGAATTATTATTTGTTGTTGAAGATGCTTTTGTAAATGAAGATGGCTTAAGGAATGTATGTGCTCTCAATTACAGCCCTTGATCTTTATTAGTGCTGTTACTATTGCTATTGAATCGATTATCGTTTGAAACATTTGATTCTTTGAACAGACTATTATTTCTAAACTTATCTCCTTAACTATATTGATCCTTCAATGAATTATTCACCCATTCACCTTGAAGGTTCACCCCAGATTAAGTAGTTAGCTGTCCTTTACCTTATTTTTTATCATCGACCCAATCACCATCATATGTATCACCATTTGCTAACATATTTCAAAAAACCAGTTTCCAAAGAATTTCAGGAAAAAAGAAGATAATTTTTTGCCAAAAAAAGGAATAAAGATAAAAAATAATAGCATTTTTTACAATAGAAGTATTTCCCTTTGCCTTATTTTTTCCCTTAGTTTAGCTGTCCAGCATATCGATCTCCATTTTTAAATATCAGTTCACCTTCTTTCATTTCATCTTCCACAAATAATCCCTTGAAACTTATCAACTATGAACCTTAAGCGTAATTATACAAACCTTATCCGTGTTTTTAATTCCTGAGAAATTCTCCCTCATAAATATCTCCATTTTCACATCGTAATGTTCCATGACCACTAGCTTCATCATTTTTCCATTCTCCAGAGTACTAAACTATAGAATCTTCGTAGTTTAGTTTACCTCTGCCATGTTTCTTCCCTCCAACAAACTCTCCTTCGTATTTCACTCCATAATTATATTTTTATATTCCATAACCATGCTGTAGATTATCTCTCCAACCACCAATATATTCCTCATGCTTTATTTCATCTTGCAGAGTTCCTTCACCATTTTTCTTGCCTTTTGCCCATTACCCATCATATTTTCTTCCATCTGAGTAATACTGTGCTCCATTGCCTGATTTTACACCTTCACAAAAATGACCTTCATACCTAAAGTTAAGAATCGATCAAAAACAAAAATATTGTTGAGAAATATATATTTCTGACTGATTTATACTTTCTCTTTTAAATTTATCTATGTGTTTGCATACTAAATGGCACTTTGTACACCTATTTAGCTCAATAATTTTTGTTGATATTGTACATAATCATTATTCATACCTATCACCATTTGAAAAGCAATAGTGAGCAAGCCCTTCAATTTGATTATTCCTCCAATCTCCATAACAAATGTCTTCATTAGCATATTAATAAAGACCCTTTCCATCTCTAAGTTCTCCGCTGAGTTATCCTTTGTATTTAGATCCATCTGGATAAACTCTTGTAACAAGGTTACTGCTGCTCCTAGAAGTTTCTTCTGCTAATTTCTTTTCAAAACTAACCACTAAAAGTTCCCTCATTTATTTCAGTCTACGCTGAGTCGTAACGGCAGTGCTCGGAGATGTACTCAACATTGAAGACAACTAATCTGCATTCATGAGGACACTTCGACTGCTGCTACCATTACTAAAGCTATTTTAGCTGTGCATAGAAGAACCTCCAAGTGCAGCAATTAAATTACTGCTGCTACTAGCACCTTATCGAAGGAATTTACTTTTCGCTGAGAGCTAAGTGCTGTCTCCTAATTTAAAGAGAGGCTCCAGAAACTTAGCTCCAAGATTAGTTGCAGTACGTGATCTCTCGATTTTACTAATATGTGAGGAATTCTCAAGCATTTTTTATTTTTTTTATCTTTGGAGAAAAGTACTTCAAAAAGTAAAAAATCTACAAAAAGAGGGATTTACTTAGTTTCTCTTTGAATCAACCAAATTATTTGATTGGTCTTCTCGCGGACTCAGTTTTCTTAGTATGTTTTCTCTCTCTTTCTCCTTCCATTATTAATCATGTGAAAATATCATATTCAAAGATTTTAAGATCTTTTTGATTTTAATACACATTTAAATTTCAATCATTTTCACCATCTTTAGGCATCCCAATTCTTCTTCCCAAAGATCTCTTTCTTTTATCTCAGAAGGCTATTTATTTATGCTGAAACACAAGATTGATTATCTTTTTTTTCTCAAAATATCATTAATTTCTTCATTTCTCTAAAATATGGATGATAATCTCTCTTAAAAATGATGAAAGGTTTGAAATAAAAATGAACTACTTACTAGTTTGATAAATAATTTATTGTACTAAGTAAATCTCCTCCTTTTTGCGCTTCAATCTTCTCTTTTACAGTAAGTTTAATAACAAATATTTGTGTGTCCATTTTTAACGATAATCAAAATATTCTCTTCAAAATATGTCTTTGGGTAAGTACTTAGTTAATTGCGGATTAGATTATGGATAATCATCAAATGAGGAGACTTATTTTGCATAAGAAAATGCCTAAACATCTTAAATTTTGGCAGAATCTCTTATTTAGCTATTAGAATACCTTGCTATTGTGTCTGAATCCCCAACAGAAGTACTTACTGCACTATTGTAAATTTACAACTTTGTCTTATCGTTTAAGGGTGAAATACTTTTCTATGCCGAATCTTTCAAGTCAGAGTAGATATTGATACTTGGAGTTGTTTAAGAAGGGCTCAAATAAAATTAATATTTGCTCGGATATTCTGGATTCTTGTAAAAGTTCATGAAATCCTTAGAATCCTCTAATTCTTTTGGCTAATCGATTTTTTTCTCCAAATTCTCTCCTTTTGACTGCAAATATTTTATTTGTTCAGGAATAGTCACCAAATCATCTATGATCGCTGATTTTAGAAGAGTAGGTAGCAACTTTGTAGTTTGTATATCCATTGTCTTAGAAAGTTCCTTTTCACTCCCACTATTTGGAAGGGTACTTGACTTTAAAAGTGATTGATTAGGCAATTACAAGAACCTAGGCGCACCATAAGAAGGAGAGTACAGAAAAGTATCATCTAAGTGAAATTATTGTTTTGATATTTCATATGTTTATTTTTGCTATTTTTCATTTTACTGAACAATCTGAGAATCCTGTAAAAGGGGGTATTATTTAGTTGAAATATCTTACCTCTAAGGTGTTTAAAACGAACTTGAACTAACTTGCTTAGTTAATTCTTAAAGTGGAATTTGTTTCTCTTTTTCAATCTTATCGAATTTGTCATTGAGGTTGCTGCTGTTACTAAAACTTCTATGATTATCTGGAGTGCAATTTCTACTGTGATTTACTTAAGAATTAGATTTGCTTGAGTTGGTGAACAAATGAATAGAATTTTGCTTAAACATGTTAGCTTGTTGATCTTGGATTTGTTTTTCCTTAGCATTCTATTTCAGTTCATTAGTCATTTGAACATGCAAAGGAATCTATCCACATGTCTTAATTCGATAGAATTGATTGTATGCAGCCTAAGGGACCAAATACGGATCATTTGTACTTAAATTCTTTGATTCTCTTTCTTTTGCAATTCTTTCTTCTTGCTCATTTTTTAACATATTTTAAAGTTTGTTTTTTACACTAGCAGGCGATTAGATTTTTCTAAAAAAGTTAGCCCAACTTCTCACATCTCTGACATCATTTATGCTACTCAAAAATTTAAGAAACGGCAATAATTTTGCAAGTTCTGCATCAGTTGAATCATCGAAGAAACTAACAATTTGGATTCCATTTTCTTAGTGCAATTTGAAACACGTTGCAAGGTTCTAAAATCAAAGAAATAAATATTATCATATTGATATTGAAAGTGCCTATTTTAAGGTAATCAAAATCTGCTTACGTCAACAATGATAACATCTTTGAGGTTACGGTTTATCATGGAAAGATCTTTGACATAAGAATTATTTAAAATCTTGCAATTTTCCCTGTAAAGACGAAACGATACCAGTATTTTTTTAGGATCAAGCTAATCGATGATAGAATCAGCATACTGTTTCAAAAAAAGAGTAAATTAACATTTTCCTTGATGGAATATGTCTATTTTGCTGATTATTTCCCAAGGTTTAATAAAAAAGAATCAGTTAAATTGTTATTATATTTACTTCTTTGATGCTTGCTGTCCATACGATAACTTCAAAATGTTCAGCTGCTTCTTTCAAGAATTACTGCACTCCTGGACGATAAATGACAAAATATTTCTAAGAGTTTCTGAGTGAAAAACATAAATCGAAAGAATATGGTTCCTTCGTTGAACTATGGATAAGTGTCTCATCTAAATCTAAGACCAATGTCTTTTTCTAACTCTGAGATTGCTTTTGAGGAGGGATAGGATTATTGTTAAGAATGGGGATATGGTATTTTCTGAAATGCACTTGACTTTGAGATCTCACATTTGAGAATTTATTTGCAGAATGTTCCTATGTCTTGGTAGCTCTTGGCTTGTTATCTTAGAAGAAGATCCTAAAAAATTAAATTAAAATTCAGTTCATTAAGTAGAAGCAGTAGCAAGTAGATTCACTGAGGAGATTTTTCCTTAAAAAAGGGATTTTTGTGTGTGTTAAATTTTTGGATAAGCTGCTTTTGTAAGCAAATCTCTCTTTTTTATATGAATGTATCTTATTAAAACTAAACTATTACGTGGGAGTAACCTTGGCAGGGCTATTTATTGTTGGAATGTATTTTAACGAGTTTGATGGATTCTAAGTCGGTAATGTTCTTTATGGAAGTTATGAGGATTATGGATAATAATGGGATGGAGTTGAGTAATTGTTCTTTGCTTAGAGCTACTAAGACTTCACTGTAGCTTAAGGAGCATATGGATTAGGTTTGTTGACTGGAAATATCATTTATGAGGTGGTGATTTGCTTTTGCGAGGAAAGGATACAGTTTGAATGCAAATTTGAGTTTGGGAGTGGATCTTGTGTTTGCGTTTTTAAGGCAATGTTTGGGAGTTAAATTTTGTTTATCAGATAAACTGTTCCTTCAAATTCAAATCGCAGAACTTTAAATTTTCCAAGTCCCGTGCCTAAATTAGCAACAATATAATAGAAGAAATTTGCAATTCTAATGGAATGGCTTATCACAATTAACTTTTGGATTCATTTCTATCAAAGTAAATCAGGTTAACATATTGATTAAATTGGTAAGAACTCTTCGTTTTGTATGTGTTCAAATTTCAATCCAAGATATACATGTTTGGTTGAATAATGTGCGAAATATTTTCATTTGTTTTGTTATTTTATCACTGTTCATTAATTTAATAAAACGATTTTATTTTGCAAAGAATTTAGGATGAATCTGTCTTGGCTGAAGGATAAGATAAATCAAATAATTCTAATGGTGATGTTGAGAGGCTTTCAAACACAAAAGGAAATCAACAAAGCATTTTTTCTTTC
>Ga0302284_1001142_pt1 | contig 12017 bp, 5 predicted proteins | sample III_Fen_E2_1_FD_198760 | JGI IMG/M metagenome (GOLD analysis project Ga0302284, IMG submission 198760) | Peat permafrost microbial communities from Stordalen Mire near Abisko, Sweden - III_Fen_E2_1 | ecosystem: Environmental > Terrestrial > Soil > Wetlands > Permafrost | place: Sweden: Abisko...
CCCATAGTTCAGAATGTCCAAGACAGTGCCAGGCTCAATAAGTTTTTCTTTTAGTCTAACTCTGAAATCCTTGTTTGTCTCAGCATCAAGGAGAATTTCTTCTTCTGTCAAGAACTATTTGTGATCTTCAAAATGAACTTTTCGATCTTCATAGTAGATATTAGGTACAGCAGGACACTCTGAGTCATGCTATCCACTGAGGTTGTAAAGTCCATAGGTTTTGAGATCAACTGGGATTTGTTTTAGCAATTCTTCATTTGCATTTTTGAAGAACTTTAGCCAGTGCTGAGCAAGTTCATTTTGGATGTAAATACCTGTTAGGGGATGTCTAATATACTTCCATTCCTTTTGAGTCCAGTCAAATGCGCTTGGGACATTTAGTACAATCCATTTTTTATAATGAGCCCACATTGTTACATATGCAAGCACTCCACTTTTTCCTTATTTTTAAAAATAACAAAAATAAACTTCGATTCATTAATCACAAAGAGTTCTTACCAGATCCTGAGTCACCATAGAGAAGAGATCCAGAGTTGAATCCAATGAATTGCTTGAGGGAATATTTCTTGATATTACCAGGAATCCAACGGGGTTCTTTGACGTATTGTTGAAGATCAATTTCAAATTTAGCACAATCAGTAACATTAATCTCCAATTTTTCTAAGTCAATTATTAGACAAAAACAAATTAGAAAAACATAATGATTTCTCAAATATTGATCAATATTTTACGAATATCTTCAAGGAATTATCTATATTGTTGAGGATTGGAGAACTTAGGATGAGCTCTTTACTCAACTTGCTTGAAAATCTACTCAAAAAGTTCATTGAAGGCTTTCTTTCCCTTGAATTCTGCATTATTAAGTTAATCTTGCTGTTTTTAGAAGATTGGAATGATTGCAGCTGAATTTTTGCCTAATTCTCTCAGGACAACATTGACTAATAAGTCAAATAAACTTGGCAACGAGAAGAGTCTCTCGAATAAAGTATTGTTCCTGTAAAACTCAAGCTCTTCGACAGCAGCACGAGCTTTAATATAAAAAAAAAGCAACAAACACATTTAGTTTATTTGAAAATAACTCTTTTTCAATAAAATGAAAGTTACAAAGATCATGGAAAAGTGCTGGATAAATGTCTTCATCTTCAATAATCTTCTTTTGAATGTTCTCCTAAGTAATTTTCTTGAACAGGTCATGATAATTGAGAGGTGATTCTTTATTTTCTTGGATGTGCTGCAAGTGATTCGCGATTTTGGCTCCCTTTTTAAAAGAATGAAAAAATTCAATATCAAAAATATTATTTTGAGTGAATTAAAACTCTAACTAATATCTAATCATGCTAGCAACTCATCCAATCAATATCTCCCTTTCATTTGCTACTTCATTTAACATGAAAGACATTTCTACTTACTTCTTCTGTCACCATGATAGCGAATTTCTTAGTTCTATAGAACTCTTTGGAGAAATAGTCTCCGAACATTTCGTTGTTCAGGAAATACTTCTAAATATCAGAATTAGGGAAAACAGTGTATTTCCCGACATCTTCATAATCGTGTTCACCGATTCCAATGAAAGTATACACCTGCTTGGTGGGAGGTTCATGGTAATTTCTAACATCATCTTGTTTCTTATAATCATCAAGACGAGAAAATGAATTAGCTAATTCTTTAAGTCGTCTGCGAGTATACGCACCAATCAGATCCTTTTTGAGTTCTTCACTCTTGATTTCAGTGAATTGCTACTACAGCATATTGATTTCTACAGATTGTTCCATTGCAGGAAGGATTTCCTTCGTGTACAATCTGAACTATTCAATTGGTGTCAATCTCTTGTGCGCGGAAGTATCATCCTTAAGACGTCTATTCGGAATAGTAGTCTTCTTCGCAATCACTCTAAACTTAGATTCTGTCTCACTTCCAAGGTTCTTTCCAACCCTCTTGATAGTCTCAATAAATCCGATCTTCATTTGTCAAAAGAAAGTTCTTAAATGTTGTATCTCAATCTATCTATCTATCTATTAATTAATTTATTTTTTTTTCCTTTTGTATTTTAATTTTGATTTATTTTTGGAAAAAAACAAGCCTTAGGATAAAAAAGAGCCTAATACCTGTGAGTATTGATAACCTAGTATCCTTGCAATATATCCTTTGGATATTTTCAAAGACGATTCAAGTAATTATTTAGTAAAAATAATAAATAAATATATTGTTCTGTTTTGTCTAAACAATCTGTCAATGAGTGCTTCATCTCTCTTTATAGTTGCCTTTCTTCGCTCATTTTTCATTATATTCGCGTTATTTTGTATTATTGTCAGGAACTCCTTCTTGCTTCTTTAATTTCTCAACTGAATCTTTAATACAATGCTTCTCAACATCAAATGGAAATCCATTTCTATTTCTTCTATTCAAATATGCAATGCCAATCTTCTTTTCTTCTCTAAGAAGGAGTCTGTGAATAACAATACATTTTTTTAAGGATTTAAAGGGTTCCTCCATTAATCTATTTTATTCTAAACTATACAGTTTTCTTTTTTTTTTATTTACCTGTAAAAGTCCTGAGGCGTAATCGATTTGAGTTCTCCAGGATCTAAATCTGCTATGAATTTAATAGCACTTTATACTTAAATGAAACAGTAGCCTACTTCCGAAAGCATTTTAGATTTGCATTGAAATGCTGTAATGAAACTTTTTCAAAATGCAATTAAACTAAAGATTAGACATATTGGAATCTTAAAACTAATTTATTTAATTACTTGATGTTCGAGATCATGCGTTTTGGTTTAGATTTAATGAGAATATAAATCAGATTCGGCAACGTTAAATCAGCAGAAGCAGCTTCTCCCTTTTTTGAAGATAACTTAAGTACTTCTGCAATAACTTTAGTGCATTCAAGTAGGCATTTTAGTTTCTATTCAGGTGATTTCTTCTATTCCATAGCAACTAAAGCTACAAATTGTAAAAACAAATATTTACTAAATATATCTGATTACAAAAATCAATTTCTTGCAAAAAACAAACATTGCCATTTCCATACCTTGCGAGCACGTTTTCCATATCCATTCTTGATTAATATTATGCGATATCTCCAGATTCTCCGTTGTCAAGAAATCTAAGGACTTAAGGAGTACTAAAAAACCTGCATCTCGATATGTCATTCTTTTTGGGAATAAATTTCGATGGAATATTTTATTAATTGTCTTTATCAATGTCTCACTAATCTCTCTACGGTCTTCTTCAGAACAAGTCTAAAACGATGGATGCTCTTTGATTCCATCTTCGAGCTTATCCAGAACAACTGTATATGCTTCATTTGCTCCACAAATATCCTTTCCTTCTAAAAGTAGTTATTCTAACTCTGGGAGCTTACTGAACTCCTTTTTGTTTAAATATAAATTAGAATTCAAAAAAGCAAACTCTACTTTAAGTATTGTTTACTTCAATGAATTGTGAAATTGTTGAGCAATGATGTTCTTATATTCTTTCTTTTCTTCTAGGTGAGAGTTCTCCTTTTTTGTTAATTCAAAGTTGTTATGTTAACACAAAGATTGAGATTTAGTTAAAGAATCAGCTCTGCTGAAGTACCTGTGAGATCTTTGACGAATTCAAGGTTATTTATCTTATGAATGCAATAATTGGAATCTTCGATCCAAATACTATTTGGGTCAAACTCAGAATATTATTTTTTCGCTGCTGGACTAAGTTTCAAACGAGATTAAGGAGATGATACACAAACGTTGAGAATGAAAGTATCCGCGAACTCTTTAATTTTCACCTTACGCTTCTTCTTGTCTTCCTTGTGTACTTCTTGATTCAACGCCTAAATAGCTTCTTTCAATCCACTCAAAAATGACACTTTTCTAGTTTTTTCTTCAAATGAAATCTTCTCCAGTTATTAGATTCTCTGAGCATATTCTTTCTTCATGAACACCCATACTTCATGCAGATCATTCGCAGTGAATTATCTCTTGAGATATGAGCTGATCATACTACTCAAGAATGTTGCAGTCAAAGGAATATTTACGTCAGGGTAATTATATTTAGAGTACACAGGCTTGTAAAGCAAATTTAAAATAAGATTGAAAATGATAAAAAGTTCCAGAAATACAAATTATTATCACACACAAAAGCAAACTAAAATATTTTACATCTTAAAGAATACGAAGCAACGCACTTAGATGGAGTGTGGGATGGTTAAATCCAGAGAATGATGCTAAAGTTCCTAGCTTTTCAACGCATACAAGGAGATTTCGAAGTAATCTTTTGAATTTTTCAAAATGATTAGATAAATCTTGATAATCTTGCTCAAGCTAATAAGATATGTTTCCTGATTGGAACTCGAAGTAATTCTCAAAGAATATTTGAGATGATTCAGAGAAAAAGTGGAATAGGGTGAATACTTAGTCTTTCTTGTGAAAGAAATCACCTCTTTCTGCAAATACCTTATTTGCTTAAATGCTCGAAGCAAATTCAACTACCTTCTTTTCACCCATTGCCAATAAGCTTTTTTCACTGGAAATAACGAGCTAAGTTAACTTCTCAATGTTCTCCAAGCTCATGAATACTGTGCAAAGATCACTTTGACACAAAATGTCGTTAAAATATTTTGAAAAACAGTCAAGCTAATATTACAGATTAAATTCGAATTCAGGATTCTCAGATGGTACGATAATTTCATTTTGTAGTGAAGTCAGATCTACAGCAAGAAGAGACTCAAAAAAATCAGTTACTTTGTTCTCAAAAGAATGAATTAGCGAGTTAAATCTCATTATCTCTCCCTCCTTGAATGCTTGCTTCTTCATCACCTGTTCATTTCAACATATTAATTCAGCATCAATACCATTTACTTTTTTTAAATTATTTACATTCTTGAGTATTTATTGGATATACAGCATATTCCTTTGGACATTATCTTGTCTCGATGATTCAATCGCAGCATAATGGGAGCACGTTTTCATAAATACATGAATAATCCAGTCATCAACTAGAAAGAAACTTAAAGAATAATGAAGCTAAGCCTTCGTGAGATTAGGGTATTTTTTCATAGAATGATGGCGTATGAGTGCACAGACAATTCTAATTTTATTTGGAATGATTTCGACACTTGCAAAGAGTTATTCTAGCATTTGGGATATCAACTTTGATACCTTTCTTTCCTTCTTTAAAATTAACTAAGTAGATAAAACATATTAACTTTTTAGAAAATCATCAACAACAAATAACTAACCTTTTCTCTGTCTTTATCAATGTGACTTTTGACTTCAATTGAAGAGTGCCTCACTCTAGGAGATTAAATTTGATTTTAAGAAGGGTTTTAACTGGAATTCAAAGCCATATCTGAGGAAATATTAGTCATATATGCTATCACTTAACTCTTAGATTTATGTTTTCTCCGCATCTGTTTCTTGATTCTTCCATTCCTCCAACATCTACTTAAGCCATTTTTCCTTATCTTAGATAAAAAAGCAACCTGATCTTTCACTCCTCATGAATTACTAGTCTGAAATGGTTCGCTCTTCTTTGAATTCATTGCTATCAACTTCTCTTGAAGGCGCATCAAATGCACTATATTTCCTGAGGTTATGTGCTCTTGTTGTTTATCTTCTTTTCTAGGCTTTTTTTTAGATTGGAGCAATTTGTTAAAATGGATCAACTTTATTGACTTTTATTTTACGTGAGACATCCCCTTTGAGGATAGATGAAACTGCCTCTGAAATGGTTGTGGAGTAATGGTTTTTGCATAGATCATACTGCTGTAAAATATATGCGTATCTCTCTACATGATTCATTGATTTTCTTGATTTTTTAAGTTATTAACTTGAAGTTCGTGACATTGACTCCCTATGCTATCTGATCAAAGGATCAGTCCTTTTTCGAGTCATGCCAATTAATTCCCTTGATTTCTTGTTCCCTGGCGTCTTTTATCCTTCATTTTCTAACCTGATAAATAAAAATATTCAGGAAATTGATTTGAAACGAACCAAACATTTGAACATCTGTACATTTCACTATCAAATCTGAGGTCAGTTTATATTTTGGCAATTTCTTAAAGAGCATCCTTGAAGATCTTAAGCAAATGTGCTGTAAACTCATGCTGATTAAGATATTCCTTTATTATTTTCTTAGGAAGTGTGTCTGTTCTTAGCATATTTTATCTATCACTAGAAAGACCAATTTCTAGATCAATATTTTTATTAATAAAAATAAGAGTATCAGGTGAGCTTTCTTGTCTCAAAGGAGGACAAAAAAATGTCTAAGAGAGCATTTGAGGTAAACTTCTTATTGAAGACGATACACTAAGCTTATTTTTTTCAATTAGCGTTAGGAGAATCCTTGGTTTACTTCTTAATTCTCTCACAAAATTTGAAACGCAGATTTACTGCTAAGAGAATAATTTAGAGTGTTCACTCGAAGGGAAGTATGTCTTTGGTAGATTTGAGAGTCTTTTTTACCATTCAACAAAGGTACGAAAGTATTCGCTCTCTAAATCTTTGATTTTTTTCATTTTTCTCTCATAACTGGATTTCTCTGTTGTTGTTTTTGGATGGAACCAAGTTAAAAACAAAAACATAATGTTTTTAATTGTTTTTTCTCTCTGATAAATATAATTCTACCTATTTCGAGAATAACCTGCTCTTTCTTCAAAAGTTCTTACATTTTCTCCCACTTTGCGATGCCTGAGGAGATAAGGGACGACTTCTCTTTTGATGGTTGTTTTTACAGTTAGTTTCTCCCTTGCAAGACTTTATCGTGATGGGCTTTATCCAATTCATCGAAGATCATAACAAAATTGTTATTCTCGTTTGATATGGATGGCATGTCGATATGCATATCGATTAAGCTTGTGTTGCTCTCAGAAGAGTATTTTCGAGTCGAACAATGGAAAGATCCTGAAGATTCTAGATTCTCATGATGGGAAGTGAGAGTCTTAAGAAAATAAGACTTGTTTTCGAGAGGAAAAAAGGAATAAATACTTGCCTGCGGAGGTGAATTCATGGATTTTCTGTCGAGCATATTTTGCTTAAGTTAATAGGAATCGTACAATAGTATATATATAGCGCAATCTTCAATTAATTATTGAACTATCCATAAAGTGCGAAGGGTCACAATCACAAATCGAATATTAAATAAAATCTAAAACATTCAAAATTAAGAAAGAAAGTAAGATAAAACAGATAAGCAAAATGAAAGAGAGGATAAAGAGCCTAGAAAGAATTCGATATTCCAAAATATGCTAACATTCAAACTAAAAACAATTATTTTTAGAATATTAAAGGATTATTTCATTTTATTTGTTATATTCCATCAATTGAAGATTTTCTAAATTAAGTAGTTAGTTAGTTAGTTGAAAAAAATCGATTTACACTAATTGGATGTTTGGGAGAACATTCTGAATTACTGGCCTCTAGAAATCTATTAAAGGTATTTTTTGCTTGAAAAAGGACATTTACTCAACAATCTTGAAGCCTATAGTAGATTAAAATCTAAGTTTGCTATCAAACCATAAGGAAATAAAGAAGGGCTTATTCTTAAGATAACCCTTTCTTGAAATAGCCTTAAAATAATGATCGTTTTTAAATTATCAATAATCCTGTCTATCAAATCTAATTCTTTATCTTTTTGAAATTATCCTCATGTTCTATTTTGCAGGGGGGAAAAATAATAAAAGACAATAAATAGAATACTAATATCAAGCTAATAGTAATTTTACTATTATTGTTTTTATTCTTCCTTCAAATTAGGTTTTTCTCAAAATAATAGCGAAAAAACTAATAAACCCTTGTGCCAGTGTTTAAACTATGAGAACTTTACAATTTATTCTTAAACCTGAAAATAATAATATTATCACCCCCCACAATTAATTGTTAAGTGCTATTTTAAATTCCAACACTAATTAAACATTTGCAGTTCTTAGAATTGATATTCTTTTCATTCTTTTATGGCATGCTGTTAGCAAGAAAAGTATTTCTATTGTTAATGTAAATAAATCTTATTGTGATTTGGAAGTCTAATATTTTTCATTTCAAAACAGCTTCAACCATTCAAATATTATTCTTTTACTATCTTAGAACTTTAATTTTAACGATAAAAAATTATCTGGAAAATATAAGTCTTTTATCCTTAAGCCTTGCTTGCAAACTAAGACAGCGTAAAACAAATAATTATTAATAATATCGCCAAAACTTCAGCACAAAACAATCCGATAAAACAAATAGAAAGGATACACCTACACAAGACAAAGCAAATTAGTCTTACTCATAAGCCGCTAAAAATAGCAAAAGAAAGAGAAAACTCATTTACCTGAATGCAAACAAACAGTCGCTCACCAATTGCTGCCTCTAAACGAGTTGCATACCTGAACAATGAAACACCCATAAGAGACCCTTCAACAATCTTTCATTCTCCTTTTAAAAATGGCAAACGAAACCCAGAATACTCTAATCCTACTCTCATGTCATCCAGCATCTTTTATCAAAACGAACCTTCTATTGAATTCAGGAATTCATAGATACCTTCAAGATCTAAGAGTCCATCTGATTTTCCAACTGGAATAATGACTTCTAAATCAACCAAATCAATTAGGCTCAAACGTTAATTCAACAACACTCAAGAGAATATCAAAGACCATTTTGCAGGCGGATTAACTATCCCTGCTGAGCGGAAGCGCGCTCTCAAAAACTACCTTCATGCGCAACGAGGGTTCGATTTACAAAGGTAGATTGAAGCAATAGACAAGAACACAGATATCTCAAAGGCTTAAGGATCTAGTATTCCTAATAATTCTGGCATGTAAAGAGCTTAATCTACTTGCTAATTATTAGAAGGAGATTAATAGAATTAGTAACAACTTTAGTAAGAATAATACTAAGGTTCTTAACACAATATCTAAATTCCTCGTTCTCCTTCATAAATATTTTCAACACCTCGGAGAATTAGCACTAACTAACCATAGCCTTATTTCAATGAAATTGAGACTAGTCAAACTCCTAGGAGTAATGCAAACAGCAAGATTATCAATCAACCTACAACACCCAAAAGAGATATTTCAACAACTCCAAAAAGAAATAAAGTTATCATCCCAACTTTGAATCTCCCTCTTGGATCTACAACACCTGTACGACTAACATACAATCTAACAGTTCCAAGAAAAGAAGCAAATGCAACTCCATTACATTTATTTCAAGGTATTTCAAGATAATAATAGACTAATACAACACCTAAACGTTAATAAATGGAATTCTCACAGAAACAAGAACTATCCCCAAACTAAAGGAGAGATTAAGATGATAATTAGAGAGGCTTAGATGGATAATCAGGTGTCGGAAATGATTAAACTTCAATAAATTCTGGATATAGAATAGGTAGAACACCTACAAGATTGAAGTTTGATAGATAAGTATTTCCACAAATGAAGGAATGCTGTGATAAATGCATAAATAAAAAAATTATAGAAGATAAAGTGAAACAAAAACAAGAAGAAAGAGAAAAAGAAAAGATTGCTTTGGTTTAAGCTACAAAACAGTTTGAAGAACAATAAAAAGCTGAGAAAGAAAGAGAACATCAAAAGATCATATAGACAAGAAGATAATATGGAGAAATAGCTAATGCTATGAGAGAATAAGAGAGGATATAAAAAGAGACTATGCTTCAAGAAAAACTTAAATAGACTGATTTACTCAACCTAGCAGCTGAATAGGAAATGAAATACGAAGTAGAAAGGAATAAACTTGAAAAGATTAAAAAAATCAACGAGTATCGAGAGATGTTAAGGGATTAAATCATCCAGAAAGATTTATTACTTAGACAGCAGGCACTCAAGGAAAGCAGATAAGAAAGATTAGAAGCTCCATAATAAAATGAGAATGATGTTATATACTACTAGCAAGACACTTTTCCACAAAGGAAGAATAAACAAACTACTTAAAGCATGATAGATTACAGAGAAGCAATTCTTGGATAGCTAGTTTAGCATGAGAAATAAAAAATAATCGAAAGAAGCTAGGAAAAAGAATTCTACTAAAAAATTGCACAAGAAGAGAAATAAGAAGGTTAAATGGTAAATCATATGTTCATTGAAGTACCAAATATAATATTCTTTATTAACATTTTATTAAAATAGGAAAAATAATTCGAAATTCAAATGAGACTCTAAAAATAATAACAACTCCAAGAGTTCATTAGAGCAAGATAGTAAGCTACATAAGCTGAAAAAGTAAAAATAAATCCAACTATTAAAATGAAATAATTAAAGATTTCCTTTTTCCTTTCTTTTACAAAACAAAACTGAAAAATAACTGTAAATTTGAATTATTTTTTGATTAGGAAAAGAGATGGCTGGAAAAAGAATAACTAAGATAAATTGCAGATGAAATTCAAAATCAAGAAACGGCTAAACGAGTCGAATAAAGAGCCTTAGTAGAAATACAAAAGCAAGAATTCTGTTAATCGTTAAAGAAATAAATTGAAGAGAAAGATGCACTCAAAAAGACAGAAGATAAAAATAAAGGAATCATGCGTAAATCAGGTTCAACGAATATGCTCGTTAATCCTTCCAGTAATAGTAAAAATGAAAAATCTTCACCTTGTGGGAAATGTCATAAAATTGTTCCATTCTAACGTCTTGGTCTATTTAATTGCTGAATAGTTATCAAAAACATCTTTGCTTTTGGTTTTTTATATTTTTGTGGGGAGAACTTCTTAATAGGACACTCCCTTGTAATTGTATGTGCATAAATAAAAATTGAAAAGAAAATTTGAGTTAAATTTATTTGCTTTGTTAGTCTTATTATGTTTTTGGAGTGTTTAAATCCTTACTTCAATAATAATCGCAGTATTTTCTTATTGAAAGGGAATACGAAGGAAAACTTTTGTAAATACCAGACTTTCAGCAGATTTTTGTTAACTGTTTCATTAACCTTCTTACCTTGATTTAGAAAACATCCAGGAATCAAGACGATAAGTTCAAACGATTATCAGCATACTTATTTATAATTAAAAAAGGATAATGGACTAATAATTCTGCGAATTTCTCTGTGATTACTTTTTTAAAATGACTATTTTATTGGAGCGCAATGACTGGTTTAGGACTTATTTTTATTTTTAGAAATCCGCCAAAGAGAAAATGCAAAAAAACAATAATTAAATTCATAAAATTATCAAAAAACATATTCAAGCAGAAATGCAGTATTATCTTCCGAGTAGCACTAGTGAGGACATATTCACCTTTCACACTTCTAAAAAAACAGGTTAAATAACGGGGGATATTGTAGGGAATGTGATGATAATAACCTTGTAAATATGACAGATTATGGCTAAATAACATATGCACTGCCTTAGACATAAGATCACATCAATTAAATGATTGCAGCACCTACAAATACTAACACATTCAGCAGCACATATTTCATTCCAAGTTCTTCTTAGTAAAATTTCTTCTTTTTACGATGTCATGTATTCTAAAGGTTTGTTTACTTTAGGAGGCAGAATTTAAAAGGGAATCAATATGAAATCGAATAGATTATATCTCAAACATACCTCAAAAAGCCTGAGTCTTTACAGAATCTTCAAGATAACCTTTGCAGACAACGATCTAGGAATAATTCCTCAGTTCCTTATTGTGATATCCGCATAGGAGGAGGGAGATTCGAGTCAATGAGTAGTCTCGATTGTGGGAATAAAGTAAATCTAGAAGAAGAAGCTGATATTTATGAAGTCCCATAAGAATTCGAAGAAAACATTTCTTAATCTATTGATTTCTTCTAAACAAAACAACTATCTACACAGCAATATCAATAGGAATTTCAGTTTTTTGGAGTAAATCATTATCAGCCTTAGCCTGAACATACTAAAAACAATGTTTTAAGTAAATTATTTAGGATTTTTATGAAAAATTGTCTTTGATGGAATTCTTGTTTTTTGCCATAATCAACAGGTAGAAGCAGTGCTTCTCTGAAGAGAGTAGATAGAATTCAAGAAAAAGTATAATACATTCTGAATCACAAACGAGAAACTAGTGAATCAAA